>Ga0114129_10008472_pt1 | contig 14647 bp, 17 predicted proteins | sample RhiMetdeltSRZDD1_FD_80071 | JGI IMG/M metagenome (GOLD analysis project Ga0114129, IMG submission 80071) | Populus rhizosphere microbial communities from Tennessee, USA - Rhizosphere MetaG P. deltoides SRZDD1 (version 2) (version 2) | ecosystem: Host-associated > Plants > Roots > Rhizosphere >... | reverse complement strand
CCGTCCGCGCGGTGTTCTCCTGGTCCTACCGGCACCTGTCCGCGGCCGCCGCCCGGGCGTTCGCCCTGCTCGGCAGGCACCCGGGACGAACCTTCGACGGGTACGCCGTCGCCGCGCTCGTTGACACCGACGTCGCGGATGCCCGGCGGCTGCTCGACGAACTGGTTCGCGCGCACCTCCTGGTAGAGCAGTCCGGCCGGTACGGCATGCACGACCTGCTGCGCGCGTACGCCGCAGAACGCGCGGAGTCCGATGTGGACGATGCCGGCGCGGCGGTGACCCGGCTGTGCGACTACTACCTGTCGGCCGCCGCGGCGGCCGTGGACGGTCCCGACGAGACCCTGGAGTGGCTCGAGGCCGAACTGGACAATCTCGTGGCGGTGGCTGCCGTCGACGGCTGCGGCGTCCGGCTGTCGCAGGTGCTCTGGCGGTACCTGGACAGCCACGCGCACTACGCCCAGGCGCTGGCCATCCACACGGCCGGTGCCGCCGCTGGCGATCCGGCCTGCCTGACGAACCTCGGCATCGTGTGCTGGCGGCTGGGCAAGCACGCGGAGGCCATCACGCACCTGCGCCGGGCGCTGGACCTGCTGCGCGACAGCGACGACCACGACGGTCGGGCGCGGGTGCTGGGCAACCTCGCCAACGTCTACGACCACCTCGGCCGGTACTCCGAAGCCCTGGACAGCAACCAGCTCGCCCTCGACGTGTACCGCAGGATCGGCGACCGGCAACGGGAAGGCGTGGCGCTCGGCAGCATCGGCGTGCTGTACGCCCGGTTGGGCCGGCACGTCGAAGCGGCCGACCACCAGCGGCAGGCCGCCGCGATCGGCCGCGAGGTGGGCGACCGGCGGATCGAGACGTACGCGGTGGCCAACCTCGGTGACGTGTACGAGCGGCTCGGCCGCTACGACGACGCCCTCGACCACCTCGAACAGGCGCTGAAGAACAGCCGCGAGATCGGCGACCGGCGCGCCGAGGGCGAGCTGTTGACCGCGCTCGGCGCGATCCACCGCCGGCAGGACCGGGTGGCCGACGCGCTCGACAACCTCGAACAGGCGCTCGCGCTCGGTCGCGAGATCGGCGATCGCCGGCTGGAGGTGGAGACGCTCAACACGCTCGGCGAGACGCTGCGAACAGTGGCCGAGACCGAGCAGGCGGTCACCCATCACCAGGCCGCGCTCACGCTCGCCCGGCAGACCGGTCACCAGTACGAGCACGCGCGAGCGCTCGAGGGCATCGCCCACGTGCTGGACGACACCGGCAAACGGGCCCGCGCCCGGGAGCTCTGGCGCGAGGCGCTGGCCATCTTCGAGTCGCTGGACGTACCGGAGGCCGCCCGGGTTCGGGCTCGGCTGGACCCCTAGGACCGGCTCATGCCTGCTTCGATCGTGTCGAGGTCGCGTACGGCGTAGCGGTGGTGCTCCCACTCCTCTTCGAGGATCACGTGCAGGCAGGAGAGGGTGGTCTCCGGGTATTCGGGGGCCCACGGGTTCTTGCGCGTCGTGGCCAGCTCGTCTGTGGTGACGTTGGCGAGGAAGTCGCGCACCATGGCGACGCGGTCCGCCCGGACCTCGAGCACGTCGGCGTACGACGGGGTGTCCGTCATGAAGATCGACATGTCCACGCCGTCGTCCTCGGCGCTGGGGTTCGCCTGACCGATGGGGTGGAATGGCTGTTCGATTTCCAGGATCGCCCGGCGCAGCCAGACATCCGTGGCCATGACCAGGTGCCGCAGCGTCTGCGCGAACGACCACTCACCGTCCACCGACACGTCGACCGTGCCGGCCGGCATCGCCGCGACGCGCTCGAGCGTGGTCGCCCAGGTGCGCTCGAGCACGGCCCAAGCCGCGCGCAGGCCATCCGGATCCGCGGCGCGCCGGTCTTCGCGGCCGGGAAAGCGGCGGTTGAGTTCGGCCTCGACGAGTGGGATCACATCGACGCCGTTGACGAGCAGGAAGCTCTCGCCGTTGGACAGCCACGGTGCATCGATGTCCGCCCGGTGCACGTTGACTTCGCGCATCACGACGCCGGACAGGTCGGCCTCGACGAACCGGGCGCCACGCAGATCCGCGCGGATGAACTCCGCTCCTTGCAGATCGTCGGACCGGGTGAAGGTTGCCATGGCTTCTCCTCGTGGATTGTCCTGCACTCAGCCTCGACGCAGCACCTCTAGCGCCTCGGGTACGGTGAACGCCCCCACGTAGAGTGCCTTTCCGACGATCACGCCCTCTACGCCAGCCGACTCGAGGTTACGCAGTGCCCGCAGATCGTCCAGTGTGGACACTCCGCCACTGGCGATGACCGGCCGGTCGGTACGCGCGCAGACATCACGTAGCAGATCGAGATTCGGCCCGCGGAGCATGCCGTCCTCGAGGATGTCGGTGACGACGTAGCGCGCGCAGCCGGCGCGGTCCAGCCGGGCCAGCACCTCGAAGAGATCGCCGCCGTCCCGCGTCCAGCCGCGGGCCGACAGGGTGCGGCCGCGAACGTCCAGCCCTATCGCGACGCGGTCGCCGTACTCGCCCACGACCCGGTCGCACCACTGTGGATCCTCGAGTGCCGCGGTGCCGATGTTGACCCGGGCCGCCCCCGTCGCCAGAGCGCTACGCAGCGACGCGTCGTCGCGGATACCGCCGGACAGCTCGACCGCCACGTCGAGCCGCTTGACGACGTCGGCCAGCAGTTGCGCGTTCGAGCCCCGACCGAACGCCGCGTCCAGGTCGACGAGATGGATCCACCGTGCACCGCCGCGCTGCCAGGCCATGGCCGCCTCGATCGGGTCGCCGTATCCCGTCTCGGTGCCGGCCGCACCCTGTACGAGTCGCACGGCCCGCCCGTCGGCGACGTCGACCGCAGGTAGCAGATCCATTCCTCAGGTCCTCCGATCGAGTGTGAGTACGACCAGCGCCGGCATCGCCAGCACGAGCAACGCGGTCAGCCCGACCTTCAACGCGATCGTGTCGACCAGCATCCAGATCAGCAACAGCGCCCCGGCGCCCGCGACGGCGATGCCGGCCCGCTCGGCTCTGCTGCGCCGGGCGAACATCCTGCCGGTCCGCCCCCCCTTCAGGCGCGGGGTCAACTTCCTCAGCAGGGCCTGCCGTCGCTGGCGCCGGGCGAGCCGCGCGGCGCGGGCCGCCCGTACCCGGGCCGCCTCGGCCTCCCGCTCCGCCCGACGCCGAGCCCGCTCCTTGCTCACTCCACTCCCCTGTCGATCACAGGGACTCGACCCAGTTGCGCAGCAGCGTCGCGCCGGCGTCGCCGGACTTCTCGGGGTGGAACTGGGTCGCCCACAGTGGACCCCGCTCGACCGCGGCGACGAACGGCTCGCCATGGGTGGTCGTGGTGACGTGGGCAACCGCGGCCAGCGCTTGGTTGGGCGCGGGGGCGTACGAGTGGACGAAGTAGAACCGCGTCCCCGGTTCGACGCCGGCGAACAGGCGGGAGTCGGACGGTACGGCCACGGTGTTCCAACCCATGTGCGGTACCCGTTCGGCGGCCAGCCGGGTCACCCCGCCCGGTAGCAGCCCGAGTCCCTTGGTCACGACACCGTGCTCCTCGCCGTACTCGAACAGGATCTGCATGCCGACGCAGATGCCCAGTACCGGCCGGCCGGCGGCGACCCGCTCGGCGACGACCGGTCCCGCGTCGAGCGCCTCGACGCCCGCCATGCAGGCGGCGTACGCCCCGACGCCCGGTACCACCAACCCGTCGGCGTCCGCCGCCGCGGTCAGGTCGGAGGTGACGGTCACCCGCGCACCGATCCGCGCCACGGCGCGCTCGGCCGACCGCAGGTTCCCCGACCCGTAGTCGAGTACCACCACCGTCCTCATAGGACACCCTTGGTGCTGGGCACCCCGCCGACCCGCGGGTCGAGGGTGACGGCGTCGCGCAACGCCCGGGCCACCGCCTTGAACTGGGCCTCGACCACGTGGTGCGCGTCCGGCTGGGCGCCTGCGCGGGCAGCTCGCAGGACCGACACGTGCAGGGTCAACCGGGCCGCCTGACCGAGCGACTCCCAGACGTGTCGGGTCAGGCTGGTCGGGTAGACCGGGCCGATGTACGGCGCGAGGGCCGGCTCGTCGTGCACCACGTACGGCCGGCCGGACACGTCGACCGCGGCCTGCACCAGTACCTCGTCGAGTGGCACGAGCGCGTGACCGTACCGCCGGATGCCGGCCCTGTCGCCGAGCGCCTGGGCCAGTGCCGCGCCGAGGGCCAGTGCGGTGTCCTCCACGGTGTGGTGCGCGTCGACCTCGAGATCGCCCACAGTGGACACCCGCAGGTCGATCCCGCCGTGCTTGGCCAGCTGGGCGAGCATGTGGTCGAAGAACCCGATACCGGTGGCCACGTCGGCGACACCGGTACCGTCGAGGTCCAGCTCGACCAGCACCTTGGATTCCGCCGTCTCGCGCTCGACCCGTCCGGTACGCGCCATCACAGCACCTCCTTCGCCGCGGTAAGGAAAGCGTCCACTTCGGACGGTGTACCCGCGGTGACCCGCAGCCAGCCGGACAGCCCGACATCACGGACGAGCACGCCACGGTCCAGGAACCGTTGCCACGCCTCGCGTTCGTCCGCGAACCGTCCGAAGAGGACGAAGTTGGCGTCGCTCGGCGCCACCGTGTACCCCATCCCGGTCAACACCGACACGATGCGGTCCCGCTGCGCCTTGACGGCCGCCACGGTCTCGAGCAGCGCGTCGGCCTGCGCCAACGCCGCGCGGGCGGCGGCCTGGGTGAGGGCGGACAGGTGGTAGGGCAGGCGGACGAGCTGCACCGCCTCGACGACCGCGGGATGGGCCGCGAGGTAGCCCAACCGCACCCCGGCGAACGCGAACGCCTTGCTCATCGTGCGAGTGACGACGAGCCGCGGGTACCGGTCGAGCAGCGACAGCGCGCTCGGTGTGCCCGGCCGGGCGAACTCGGCGTACGCCTCGTCCACCACCACCATGCCGGGCGCCACGTCCAGCACGGCCGACACGACGTCGAGCCCGAGCGCGGTACCGGTCGGGTTGTTCGGCGAGCAGAGGAACACCACGTCCGGCCGGTGCTCGTGAACCTGCGCGACGGCGCTGTCGACGGTGAGGTCGAAGTTGCTGTCCCGGTGGCCGCGGACCCAGGCGGTCGCGGTACCGGCGCACAGCAGCGGGTGCATGGAGTACGCCGGCACGAAGCCGAGCGCGCACCGCCCCGGCCCACCGAACGCCTGCAGCAACTGCTGCTGGATCTCGTTGGACCCGTTGGCGGCCCAGGTCTGGTCCGGTCGCACTCCCAAGTAGGAGGCCAGATCGGCGCGCAGGGCCAGCGCGTCCCGGTCCGGGTACCGGTTGAGGTCGCGCAGGGTGGCGGCCAGCGCCTTCTCCACCGCCGCCACGACACTGTCCGGCAACGGGTACGAGTTCTCGTTCGTGTTCAGCCGTACCGGTACGTCGAGCTGCGGCGCTCCGTACGGCTCGAGCCCGCGCAACTCCTCCCGCAGCGGGAGCCAGGGTGGACGGTTCACCGGTCGAACCGCGCCGTTACGGCCTGGCCGTGCGCCGGCAGGTCCTCGGCGTTCGCGAGCGCCACCACGTGGTGGGCAACGTCGCGCAAGGCGGCCGCGGAGTATTCGACGATGTGCACCCCGCGCAGGAACGTGTCCACCGACAGGCCGGACGAGTGGCGGGCGCAGCCACCGGTCGGCAGCACGTGGTTGGAGCCGGCGCAGTAGTCACCCAGCGACACCGGTGAATGCGGTCCCACGAAGATCGCGCCGGCATTGCGTACCCGCATCGCCACTTCCCGGGCGTCCCGGGTCTGGATCTCCAGGTGCTCGGCGGCGTACGCGTCGACCACCCGCAGCCCGGCCTCGAGGTCGTCCACGAGTACCGCGCCCGACTGCGGCCCGGTGAGCGCGGCGGTGATCCTCTCCTGGTGCTTGGTCGCGGCGACCTGCCGGACCAGCTCGGCGTCCACCGCGTCGACCAGTGCCGGCGACAACGAGACCAGCACGCTCGCCGCGAGCGTGTCGTGCTCGGCCTGGCTGATCAGGTCGGCGGCCACGTGCACGGGGTCCGCGCTGTCGTCGGCGAGGATCGCGATCTCCGTCGGCCCGGCCTCCGCGTCGATGCCGATGACCCCGCGTAGCAGCCGCTTGGCCGCGGTCACGTACACGTTGCCCGGTCCGGTGACGAGATCGACCGACTCCACGCCCACCACGCCGTACGCGAACATCGCGATCGCCTGTGCCCCGCCCACCGCGTAGACCTCGTCCACGCCCAGCAGCGCGCACGCCGCGAGGATCCGCGGGTCGGGGCGGCCGCCGTACTCCCGCTGCGGCGGACTGGCGACGGCGAGCGACCCGACGCCCGCGACCTGTGCCGGGACGACGTTCATCACGACCGTCGACGGGTACCGCGCCAGCCCTCCCGGCACGTAGAGGCCGACCCGGCCGACGGGAATCCAGCGCTCGGTGACCGTGCCGTCCGGTACGACCTGCGTCGTCACGTCGGGACGCCGCTGGTCGGTATGCACCCGGCGGGCACGGTCGATGCACTCCCGCAGGGCGGCCCGCACGTCGGGCTCGAGGTCGCGTTCGGCGTCGGCGAGCGCCGAGGCCGGCACCCGCAGCTCGGCCGGGCGTACCCCGTCGAAGCGCTCACTCGCCTCGAGCACGGCGTCGAACCCGTGTTCGCGCACCGACTCGACGATCGGCCGGACCGCCTCGGTGGCGGCGGACACGTCGAGCGCCGCGCGTGGCAGCAGACCGCGCGGATCGCGGGACGTCCCGCGCAGGTCGATGCGATTCAGCACTCTTGCGAGTCTAATGAGCTGTCCGGGTTAGTCTCGACGGCGTGGCTCTCGCGCAGCTGCCGCTGTTCCCTCTGGGCACGGTGTTGTTTCCCGGGCTGGTCCTGCCGCTGCACGTCTTCGAGGAGCGGTACCGGGCCCTGGTCCGGGACCTGATGGATCAGCCCGCGGATCAGGCGCGGCAGTTCGGCGTGGTCGCGATCCAGCAGGGCTGGGAGGTCGAGCGGCAGACCCGCCCGGACGGCGCTCCGGTCGGCAGCCTCGCGGCGGCGCCGGTGACCCTGCACGACGTCGGCTGTACCGCCGAGCTGCGCCAGATCACCGAGCGTCCCGACGGGCGCTTCGACATTGTCACGGTCGGGCGCCGGCGGTTCCGGATCACCAGCGTGGACTCGGAGTCGTCGCCGTACCTGACCGCCCAGATCGAGTACCTCGACGAATCGATCGGCGAACCGGGTTTCGCCGAGCACCTCGCCCCGCGCGTGCTCGCCAGCTTCCGCGGCTACCTCGGGCTCGTCGGCCCGGGCTCACCGGCTACGGCCGAGCAACTGCCGGAGGACCCGACGGTGCTGTCCCACCTGGTGGCCGCGACCGCGATGTTGACCCTCGACGAGCGGCAGCAACTGCTGGCTATCCCGGACACCGCGGCCCGGCTACGGGCCGAGCTGGTCATTCTCGAGCGAGAGGCGGGTCTGCTGCGTCGGGTCCGTGCGGTGCCGGTGCCGATGTCCCAGCTTGCGGTGCCGTCGAGCCCGAACTGACCGGCTCGGCCGTGTCCCAGGGCGCCAGGTCGGGCGCGGGCGCCGTCACGGGCCGCAGCGTCGGGTGCCGGGACCAGCCGGCGAGCAACGTGTACGCCAGTGCCGCGCCGAACGCCTCCGCGAGCAGCACCCCGGAGATCTTGGGAATCACGCCGAACCAGGTGCCGTCGTGGGCGATCTGCAGGTCGGCCGGCAGATCGAGGTTGGTGCCCTCGGGGGCTTGGGCGAGCAGGCGCTGGTACTCCTCCAAACCCAGCTGGTGACCCAGCCGCCAAGCCAGCACGCCGCCGGCCACGGCGCCCACGATCAGCGCGAACAGCAGCAACGGTCCCCGCCACCGCCGCAGCGCGAGCCAGACGACGATCGCCGCGACCACCCCGAACCCGACGCCGAGGAGCATGAACCACCCGTCGTCGGCCATGAACTGCTCTGGCTGCGAGTCCACCGGATAGAGCCCGGACTGCGGGTAGTAGCCACCGTTGACCTTGAACAGCACGGGCTCCGGGGCGAGCTTCGCCCAGAGGAGGCCATACGGCACGCCGAGCAGCGCCGCGCCGACCGCGACGGCAGCCGCGACCAGAGCTGCCCGCAGCGGGCGGCGAGGGCCGCGCGGGACCGGTGCGGGCCAACCCGGGGGTACCCAGTCAGCCGGCTCGTCGGTTGCCCAGGGGTCGCCAACCGGCCAGTCCGTACCGTTGACCCGGTCGTACGCCCGCGACTCGCCGCCGGCCAGCCCAGGGGGCTCGGCCGGGTGGTCGCGCCAGGTTGGGCGCTCCTCCGGGCCGTGCTGCATCGGCGTCGTCACCCAGCGATCCTGTCACGGGGCGGCGACAACGGCACACCCCGGGTGATCCGGGCTCGCTCCTCTCGCGGCCGCCCTCTCATCCGGATACCATCCGGCTTGTGCAGGCCGACGATCGGGTGCTGTATGCAGGATCGTCCAGCCGGACCCGGGTGCGCATCTGCGTGACCATGTTCTGGTGCGTCGTCGATGACGACCGCTACCCCATCGTCGAGCTCGACAACGTCGGGCAACGCCGAGGGATGCGTGACCCGTTCCACGTACCGGCCCTCGCCGGGCTGGCCGTCGTGATCGGGTTGCTGGCGCTGGTCGTCGTCGCGATCCGCAGCGGCCGGACCGCCAACATCGGCGTCGCCGTGGCGGTCGCCGTGATCGGCACGATCGCGGTCACGTTCCTGCCGACGGCGCTGGGTCGGGTACTGCGCCGGCCGTACGAGATCTGGGGCGAGTACCAGGGAACGCCCGTCTACCTGTTCGGCACGTTCGACCGGGAGCAGTTCGGCCAGGTGTCACGGGCGCTCGTGCGGGCGCGCGAAGGGCTCGAGGAGACGACCTAGGCCATGGCTCCGGTCCGCGGCTCGAGGCCGGCGGCCCGGTACACATCGTCGATGAGGCTCATCGTCCGGACCGCGTCGCGCGCGTCGGTGAGTACCCGTCCCCCGCGCAACACGGCGTCGGCAAACGCGCGGAGCTGATGGGTGTACGTCGTCTCGCCGGCGATCTTCTCCCGGCGGGTACCGGCCTTGGTGCGCACGGTCAGCCGATGGTAGGGCCCCGGCATGACGTAGTTGAACACCCGCAGCTCGCCGGACTCCCCGACCACCCGGGCGGACAGCGACAGCACCCGCGCCGACCACATCGACGCCGTGATCTGCCCGGTCAGCCCGCCCGGATAGCGGAACGTCGCGGTCATGTACCGGTCCACGCCGGGACTGCGCAGCTTGGCCCGCGCCGAGACGACGGTGGGTTCGACGAGCGACTGGGCCAGCGTCCGCATGCAGTGGATCGGGTAGCAGCCGGCATCCATCGTGGCCCCACCGGCGAGGTCGAGCTGCCAGCGGATGTCGCCGCGCATCACGAGCGGGAAGCACAGGCTCGTCTCCACCCGCTTCGGGGCGCCCAGCCCACCGCTGGCGAGGATCTCCAGCACCCGGGCCATGAGCGGGTGGTACCGGTAGTGGAACGCCTCCATCACCACCAGGCCGCTGGACTCGACGGTGTTGGCGACCAACCGGGCCTCGTCCGCATTGGCCGTGAACGGTTTTTCGCACAGCACATGCTTGCCCGCGGCCAGCGCCTCGAGTGTCCACTGTGCATGGAGGTGGTTCGGCAGCGGGATATACACCGCATCCAGGTCCGGATCCGCCAGCAGGGCACGGTAGTCACGGTGTACCCGTGGAATCTGGTGTCTGGTCGCGAACCGCTGTGCCCGGCGCGGATCGCGCGCGGCGATGGCTTCGACGCTGACGTCGTCGACCACCCGCGCCGGCTTGACCACGGCGCTCGGCGCGATCCGCGCGGCGCCTAGGATCCCGATACGCAGCATCGTCATACCGTCGGTACGGGTTTGGTACCGAGCCCGGCGAGGGTCGCGCCGGGCTGGATCGGCTTGTCGATATCGAGAACCGCGACAAAGCAGCGGAAGCTCTGGTCGCCACGCGCCCAGGCGTCGTCGTCGTGCCAGTAGAAGCCGCGGAGCGCTCGGGGGACCCGGTCGGGTCGTACGCCGAGATAACGGGCCGTCAGCTCCCAGCACCCGTCGAACGCGTCTCCGAGAGCGTCGTCGTCGGGGCGGGCAAGGCCCGATGGCGTGACGGTGAGAACGCCGGCGAACTCCGCGGTGTGTCGGCTCGTGCAGGGCGCCGTGGACACACCGGAGACCGATCCGTCGTTGAACACGCCGTACCTTGCGCACGTGATGGCCAGTGGTCGCTGGCCACGTAGCCCGTCCCGCAAGCTCCCGCTACGGTCCTTTACCACGTTGACGTCGTTGTCGATCTGCACCAGGTCACACCGGAACCACCGGGCCCCGCCGGTCCAGGCCGCCGCCGAGGGCACGAAGACCCGGAGGTTCGTCCAGGCGGCGTGCCAGTCTCCGCCGAGGGTCTCCTGCGCCGCTTCGGCGCACTCCCGGTAGGCGAGACGCGCGCCGGGACCGCTGGCGGGGGGCGGCGTGAGCCGCTCCGCGTGGTCCCCCGTGAACTGTCCAACGTGGATGGTCTCCGACTTGTGCACCTCGGCGCATGACGCCACCGTCCGCATGAGCTGGTAGTAGAGCGAACGAGCGACCGGCGATGCCGAGACGTGATGGCACGCACCCACCACGGGCGTCTGGAGCTGCGGTGCCGGCGGTATGGGCCAGGTGTCGGTCAGGGATTGCTCGCCGCAGCCGGCGAGGACGCCGAGGGCCAGGCTCGTTGCCGCTAGTTTGACGGGTACATGCCAGCTAGCCACCCGGGCACTATAGCGACCGGCCGATCGCCCGGAGGTGCTCCCGGTCGTCGGCCCATGCGCTCGACGGTGTGTGCTCGAGCACCCGGTCGAACGCCGCGTGGGTGTCGATGCCGATGGCACCGAACTCGTCGGCCAACCGCAGCATGACCTTGCCGAACCGGTCACTCTCGACGCGATCGGCGCGATGCGCGCCGCACCGAGGATCCCGGTGCCCAGGCTCATCCGATCGCGCTCAGGAACGCCTGCGCGAGGACCGCGTGGCCGGGCAGGTTCGGGTGGACCCGGTCGTCGGCCCAGTCGGTCGATGTCGTGTGCACCAGTACCCGGTCGAACGCCTCCTGGGTATCCACGGCCACGGCGTCGAAGTCACCGGCCAGTTTCCGGACGACGGCGCCGTACCGGTCGCTCTGCGCACGCTGCGGGTCGTCGCGATCGGGTTCGATCAGGAACGGCGTCGCGAGGATCAGCCGGCAACCGGTCTCGTCCACGGCCCTTTGGAGCAGGTTCTTCAGAGTGCTCTCGTACTCGTCGATCGGTACCGCCAGCTCCGGCCAGCCGTCGAATGCGCGCCAGACATCGTTGATGCCGATCATCACGCTCAGCCAGTCCGGGGCGGCGGCGATCGCGTCGGAGTCCCACCGGTCCCTCAGTCCCCGCACGGTGTTTCCATTGATCCCCTGGTTCGTCCACTGTAGACCGAGATCGGGCCGGTCGGCGGTGACGAAGGCGCGCACGAGGCTCATGTACCCGTTTCCGTACGGCGGATCCTCCTCGCGCCGCCCGCTGTCGGTGATGCTGTCCCCGATGAACACGATCCGCTGCCCGCGCTCGAAGATCATGCCGCCCAACCTACTCGAAGATCACGGGACACGCGTGGCAACGGATATTGCTCATTATCGTTTGTAGTGCACGTGTTACGGTGTAGTGCATGACGACGCCGCTGTCCATCCGTTTCGACCCGAGCTTGCTGGCTCGGCTACGCCGTCGCGCCGAAGCCGAGACTGGAGCGAACACCTCGGCGCTAGCCCAACGACTGGTGGACGAGGGCCTTCGGATGGCCGAGCACCCAGGCGTGATCTTCAAGGACGGTCCGACCGGACGCCGAGCCGCTGTCGCCTACGGGCCGGACGTCTGGGAGGTCGTCAAGTTCCTCCGCGAGATCGACGAACGTGGGGCGGCCGCCCTGACTGCGGCGGCGGACGTGTTCGCTATCGACGTCGGCCGGATCAATACCGCGGTGAGCTACTACGGCGACTACCACACTGAGATCGACGCGGAGATCGGCGCCGCCGACGAAGCGTCGGTGCATGCCGAGGAGGCGTGGCGGGTCCAACAACGGCTGATCGCGTGAGCGAACCAGCAGCCACCGCCGTGACGTTGGTGATGGACGAGATGTTCTCCCCGAGAATCGCGGCGGCCCTGCGGGAGCGAGGGCACGACGTCATCGCGGTGGCTGAACGGGGCGACCTTCGCGCGCTGAACGATGACGACCTCTACGCCTGGGCCGCTGCAGAGTCGCACTGGCTTCTAACCGAGAACGTCAAGGACTTCCGGCCGATCATGCTGGAGGCTATGCAGGCCGGTATGGCCACAGCGGGGCTGCTTTTCACCAGCAGCCGGACATTTCCTCGGTCTCGGCAGAACCCGGGTCCGCTCGTTGCCGCGTTGGACGCATGGCTCACCAAGGGTCCCCCCGCGTCGCCCCAGATCGATGACTGGCTGTCCGGCGCCGAGTGACCATCACTCGCAGCCGATGCCGTCGTTGTCGTTGCCGTCGAGGTCGTAGATATCCGTGCCCACGACTTTGACCGGCCCTTTCACGTACGCTGGACCATCACCCGAGCCCCCCAGGCAGTCGACATCCTCGGCAATGGGTACGCAGGCCCAGATGTAATTCGGATCGCAATTCTGCGTTTCCTTCGTGCCGACAAGGACCACCTTGGTGACAGGCTGTTTCGTGACCTCCTCGCGCAGCAGGACCTTGGCCGTCTGCACGCCATCGACGAGAGTCACCTCGAAGGTAAGGGTCTCGACCCCCGGTACACCCTGGGTCTTCACCTTCGTGGTTCCCTTTGCCAGGGTCGGGTCGTTCATCGTCCTGGTCTGGTACGGAATCGGCTGCGTCTCGGTGACGATCCGCTTGTCCTGCTTCGGCACCGCCGCCGCGGTGGTAGGCGCAACCGACGGTTCAGCCGCGGGCGCGGCCGGTTGGGCGGGATCTGGCGGCAAGGGCTGGCTCTCCGCAGTCGAGCGGGCGGGGCGGTCGTCGCCGAACAACGCGCCGATCACGGCCACCCCGCCGCAACACAGCAGGACGAACACCAATGCACCGCCGCCCAGGAAGATCGCGACCTTCTGGCGGGGCGTCAGGCTGCGGAAGGCTCGAGTCACGCGGGAAAGCATGGCTACTCACCGTGATCACGAGAAGTGCCCAATCGGTCGCACTATGTGCTGTCCGATGATTCCAGAAATGTCTAGCCGGCTACCGCGCTCGGGCCGAGCAGCGCCTTGAGGTCCGCCATCAGGGCCGTGGTGGGCGACACCCGTACCGGTCCCAACCGCAGCAACGTGGTCTTCGACCCGTTGACGAGCTTGAGGTGCACCTCGGCGGTACCGGGATGACTGGCCAGCACCTCGCGGAGCCGCTCCACCAACGGCGGCGTACACCGGGACGGCGGCAACGCGAGCACGACGGGCTTGACCTCGTCCGGCGTACTGGTATCGGGGATCGACAGGTCCATCGCCATCAACCGGGGTGCCTCGTCGCGCCGGTCCACGCGGCCCTTGACGACCACGATCGCGTCCTCAGCGATGTACTGGCCGACCAGCTCGTACGTGTTCGGGAAGAACATCACCTCGACCGCGCCGTCGAGGTCCTCGAGCGAAGCGGAGGCCCACGCCCGCCCCTGTTTGGTGATCCGCCGCTGGACGCCGGACAGGATGCCGGCCAGGTTGACCACCTGCCCGTCGGCGACGACGCCCTCCTCGGACAGGGAGGCGATCGACATGTCGGCGGCGTTGGACAGCACGTGCTCCAGGCCGAAGAGCGGATGGTCGGACACGTAGAGGCCGAGCATCTCGCGCTCGAACGCCAGCCGGTCGCCCTTGTCCCACTCGTCGAATGGGATCGGCGGAGTGACGACGAGCGCCGGCTCCCCGTCGGCGGCGGAGTCGAACATCGAGCCGAACAGGTCGTACTGCCCGTTGGCCTCGTTGCGCTTCTGGTCGAGGAACGCGTCGATCGCGTCCGCGTGGACGGCCAGCAGTCCCTTGCGGGTGTGCCCGAGCGAGTCGAACGCGCCCGCCTTGATGAGCGACTCGATGGTCTTCTTGTTGCAGACCACGGCGTCGACCTTGCGCAGGAAGTCGTAGAAGTCGGCGAAGGCGCCGGATGTTGTGGCGGACGAGCTCCGGCGGCACCGGCGGATCGACTCGACGACGTTCGTACCGACGTTGCGGATCGCGGCCAGCCCGAACCGGATGTCGTCGCCGACGGCGGAGAACCTGGCGCCGGAGGCGTTGACGTCCGGCGGCAGCACCTTGATGTGCATCCGCCGGCACTCCGCGAGGTACACCGCTGACTTGTCCTTGTCGTCGCCCACGCTCGTCAGCAGCGCCGCCATGTACTCGGCCGGATAGTTCGCCTTGAGGAACGCCGTCCAGTACGAGACGAGCCCGTACCCGGCGGTGTGCGCCTTGTTGAACGCGTAGTCGGAGAACGGGACGAGGATGTCCCACAGCGTCTTGATGGCGTCCTCGGAGTAGCCGTTGCCACGCATGCCGTCGCGGAACGGCACGTACTCCTTGTCCAGGATCTCCTTCTTCTTCTTACCCAT
>Ga0114129_10008470_pt1 | contig 14648 bp, 16 predicted proteins | sample RhiMetdeltSRZDD1_FD_80071 | JGI IMG/M metagenome (GOLD analysis project Ga0114129, IMG submission 80071) | Populus rhizosphere microbial communities from Tennessee, USA - Rhizosphere MetaG P. deltoides SRZDD1 (version 2) (version 2) | ecosystem: Host-associated > Plants > Roots > Rhizosphere >... | reverse complement strand
GTTAGGGGCAATGTCGGTTAGTTAGGGTTCCGGTGTTCGTGTCCAGCGTGTCGGTTACCTCAGGCAGCGGAGTTCCGCGGTAGAGAGGTTCGTCCTCCTAAGACGACCACCACCGGGGAACTCCGCTGTCCGAGCATTCTGTCACCCAACGCACGATCGTTGTCGCTGCCGGGCGGTTCGCCGCGGGTCATCTCGGGGAGCTGACACAGCAGGTTCCGTTCGAGATGGTCGATGCCGCCTTGGCGGAGACCGGGACGGTCCAGCAGCGCATCCGGGATCTGCCCTCGCGGGTGGTGGTCTACCTCCTGCTGGCCGGCGGCCTGTTCGCCGACCTGGGCTATCGCCAGATCTGGGACCGCCTGGTGGCCGGCCTTCACGGCGTGGGGGTGCCGTCGCCGACGGCGTGCGCGCTGACCCAGGCCCGCCGCCGGGTCGGCGTCAAGCCGGGGCGGTTCCTGTTCGATCTGCTGCGGGGCCCGGCCGCACGGCGCTGGCTCGATCACACCCGCCGGCCGTAACGAGTGCGCGTCGCGGCTGAAGCGGGCGTCGCGACGAGCCGTCCGCTTCGAACCGTTCGATGCGCGTCGATCATCTATCCCGAACGTAGTAGTGCCCGTTAGTGTCGTCGTACCGCCCGCTCGGCCGGCAGCAGCGACGGAAAGCGTCGCCCAGAGCCGCAGGGACACAGGTCGTTACCACCGAGCTTCTCGACCAGCTCGGTCTCCTCACCGAGGACGCCGTCGCCGCGCTTGACCTGGGTCTCGCTAGAGGGAACCCCCGGCGACGCTTGCTGATCGGCTCAAAAGGACGTCTCGACGTCATCGTTGCGGTACATGGTGACCTCCCGCGGCCAGTGCTGGACACCGAGACGGTAGCCGGCCGTCGCTGATGCAGCGACCGAGTTCTGCCCGAACATGCTGCGGCACGTGCCCGCACACTCGGCGGCAGAACCGTGCGCTTTTCGGCAGACGCGATAACGGCGCGCGTCCGCCCTGCGGGCGGGCCTCGCTTCGCTCGGTCTCGCCCTGCCGGTGATGTTGTGTGGGGCGCGGGGTGCGGCAGAACCGTTCGCTTCTCGGCACGGTCGCGATCTCGGCGCGGTGTTGACGACCTTGCGGATGTCAGAGGTCATCGTCGGTTGCAGCACGGCGAACTGGGTCAGGGCGTCGCGGATGGACAATGGACTCGATGGCTGCCGCAGGGTACGTCCGACTGGCCGGGTTGAGCCCGCGGCGGCGGGTCGTCGTCGTCGCGGCTGTGGTGCTGGCTGTGGGCCTGGTGGTGGCGTTGGTGGTACCGCGTCTGGCGGATCTGATCGCAGACGCGGGGCGAGGCGCGGTACCGCCGCCGGATCGGCCGGGACCCGTGTTGCTGGTGCCCGGGTACGGGGCTGGGACCGCATCGTTGGAGCGGCTGGCCGGCGCGCTTCGTGCCGTCGGTCGGCCGGCGATCGTGGTTGGTCTGCCCGGCGACGGGACCGGGGATCTTCGGGTACAGGCCGGGGCGCTGGATGTCGCGGTCGATCGGGCGCTGGACACCTCGGGTGGTCCGTCGGTGGACATCGTGGGCTATTCGGCCGGCGGGGTGGTGGCCCGGCTGTGGGTGCAGGAGCACGGCGGGCAGCGGAAGGCTCGGCGGGTTGTCACGTTGGGTTCGCCGCACCACGGCGCGCGGATCGCCGGGGTTGGGGCCGCGTCGGTACCGGGTGCCTGCCCGGAGGCGTGCCAACAGCTCGTTCCGGGCAGTCGGCTGCTGGCCGGGTTGGTGACGCCGGTGCCGACGCCGCCGGGGTGGTTGTCGGTGTGGACGGTCGACGACGAGACGGTGACGCCGCCGGAGTCCGCGCGGCTGGAGGGTGCGCTCGACGTGATGGTCCAGTCGGTCTGTCCGTCGGCCCGGCCGGGGCATGGTGGACTGCCGGCGGATCCGGTGGTGACGAGGATCGTGCTCGACGCGCTCGGACCGCAGCCTCTCGCGCCTCCCGCACCGGGCTGCGGCCTCAGCTCTTGACGTCTTTGGTGGCGAAGTTGGCCCATGCGGCGGCGAGGAACACGGCCACGTAGACGGCCTGGATCGCCAGTCCTCGTTGGAGGTCGCGCCACGGGATCGGGTCGCGGAACAGGTCGATCCAGGCGAACCAGTACCGGGTCGGCAGGTACGGGGACACCGACGCGGCCGCGTCGAGCGTGACGAGGACCTGGCTGGCGACGAGAGCTGCCAGGGCGCCGAGCGTGGCGCCCAGTGCGGAGTCGCTGACGGTGGACAGGAACAGGGCGATCGCCCCGACGCCGAGCATGGAGACGCCGACGTAGAGCGCGGCGGCCACCATACGCAGGACCAGTTCGCCGGGGCTCAGCTCGACTCCGGAGACCGAGGTGAGCCCGCCGGGCGCGGTGTCGAACAGCGTTATCCCGGTCAGGTACGAGGTGGCCGCGAGCAGGGCGACCGCGGTCACCACGTACGCAACGAGGGCGATCAGTTTGGCGACCAGCAGCCGCGTGCGGCCGGTGGGCCGTAGCAGCAGGTACCGCAGCATGCCGCTGCTGGCCTCGCCGGCCACTGCGTCTCCGGCGACGACGGCGACCGCGACGGGCAGGAACAGTGGTAGCACGATAGCCAGCGCGGCCGCCGGGTACAGGGGGCCGTTGTTGAGCACGGCGGACAGGAACGCCGGTTCCTCGCCGGGGCCGGGGCCGACCTCGGTCGTCGCGAGGAACACCGCGACGAGTAGCGGTAGCCCGCACAGCAGGCCGATGCTCACCCAGGTCCGCGGCCGACGGGCCAGCTTGCCGAGCTCGACCCCGATCACGGCCGGTCCACCCGGTCCGAGCCGGCACTCGTCGCCTCGAGGACGACCTCCTCGAGCAGGCGCCGTTGCGGATGGATCTCGGTGATCCGGATACCGGCCTCGACGAGTTCGGCGGTCAGCCGCGCCGGGTCGGGGTGCTGGACGACCAGCCGGTCCGCAGCGCGTTCCGTGATCCGGCCATCGAGCAGCGCGGCTGCCCGGTCCGGGTCCGGAGTGTGGACGACGATCCGGCCGGTCGGCGTGCGCAGGGTGGCGAGGTCGGCCTGCAGGACGAGCCGGCCCCGGTCCATCACGCCCACCCTGGTGCACAGCTGGTCCACTTCGGACAGTTGGTGGCTGGAGAGAAGGAGCGTGGTACCGGCGTCGTTGAGTTCGCGCAGCAGGTCCCGTACATCCCGGATGCCCTGCGGGTCCAGGCCGTTGGTTGGCTCGTCGAGCACCAGCAGCCGCGGCGCGCGCAGCAGCGCGGCGGCCAGGCCGAGACGTTGGCGCATGCCCAGCGAGTACGCCTTGACCGGTCGGCCGTCGACGCCGCCCAGGCCCACCCGGTCCAGCGCGGCTTCGACGCGGGCCCTGCGGGTGCGCCGCGGTCCGCCCGGGCCGGCCTCGTCGACGAGTGACAGGTTCGCTCTACCAGACAGGTGCCCGTAGGCCGCGGGTCCTTCGACCAGCGCCCCGACGGACGGCAGCACCTCGCCCAGGCCTCGCGGCATCGGCCGGCCCAACAGTTCGATCGTGCCGCTCGTGGCGAAGACCAGACCGAGGGCCAGGCGCAGGAGCGTGGTCTTGCCCGACCCGTTGGGTCCCAGCAGGCCGTACCGGTCACCGGCCGCCACCTCGAGGTCGACGCCGTCGACAGCCAGCACCCGACCGTACCGCTTCGTCACGTCCACTGTGGATATCATCTACTGCCGATCAGCTCGGCCGCGGCCCGCCGTAGCACGTCGGGGTTGACGGGGCCGGCCAACAGCCAGCCGCGGCGGGAGGCCCGGTCCCCTTCTGTGCGCACCACCAGCGAGGTCAGCAACGACGCGCGCAACTCGTAGCCTTGCGCGCCGGCGAACGAAACCGGAGTACCGCCGGCGTCGCGGGCCGCGCCGAGGGTACGGCCGCCGAGCCGGCCCGGCAAAGTCAGCACCACGATGGTGCCGAACCCGGTGCCGTAGGTGCCCACGCCCGACAGACCGGCCAACCCTCCAGTCGAGGCGCGGGCCCGGCCGGTCAAGGTGGCCGGCAACTGCCCAACCAGCGCTGCGGCGAGCGTTCCGGTCACCTCCTCCGCGGTGGTCGTGGCGAGTCCGGCACCGTTGGGGATAGCCGGTACGAGCACCGCCGGATCGGGTACCACCGGCCGCAGTTGGACGAAGCGCGACGCGAACACCGGATCGCCGCCGCCGCGGGCCGAGATCTCCACCTGTACGGCCAACCCGCTGGCCGGATCGGCCCAGATGTCCACCCGACCCACGCTCGTGTCCGGGTCCGTCGGCGTGAGCCGCAGCCCGACCGCCGCCACACCGGCCACCCGTCGCGACGGGAGGGCGGACAGCCAGCCGCCGCCAGCCAGCAGTCGCCGAGCCAACTCGGGGGGTACCACGTCCGCGGCGCCCGGCAGCCACACCGACTGTGTGCCCGCCACGTACGTGACCAGGTAACGCTCGAAGTCCCATCGGTAGGTGCCAGACGCGGTACGGTACGTGTCCCGCTCACCGGTCGTCGCGAGTTCGACCACTCACCACGCGGTCGCAGACGCATGCCATGTCCGGATCCGGGTGCCGCCGCCGAGTAGCCCGCCGACCTCCGCCAGCTCCGGCAGCGGCGGCAGGCCGAGCCGGCCCGAGGTGTCCACGTAGCCCTCGTACGACTGGTCGGTCGAGGCCAGGATCCGGTCCCGCAGCGTTGCCGGATCGACCGGCGGTGGCATTCCCGTCGGCCACGCCGCGACCGCCACCGGGGCCAGGCACAACGCCAGGACGCAGGCCGCGACGATCGACCACCGTCGACGAGCCTCCCCGCGTACGACGCTCATCGGTCAACTCCGTTGGTCTTGATCTGCGCCGACCGAAGGTCCAGGCGCCTGCGCTCACCGGTCCACGGTATGCCCCGCCGACCGGTACAGCGACTGCTGTAAGGATTCGACAACCTCCTCGCGACCGGTGTGGCGGCGGGCGAGCCAGCCGAGTACGACGGCGGCAAGGGCCAGTCCGTAGCCGATGCGCTGGGCGGTGGAGCCGGACAGGTGCAGGTGCCAGGCGTGTTGGGGGACGTAGCCGGCGGCGGCGACCGCGAGCCATTCCGGGCGGGCTCCGAGGCCGACGAGCAACACGAGCAGCACTGCGTACCACGGATAGGTGGGTGCCGACACCAGCAGCGCGGTTCCGGTGGTGAGGGCAGCGGCGGGCCAGGGCCGGTCGGGGTCCGCGCGGGTCGCGGCAACATACGCCGCCGCCGCGAGGGCGGCGACGGCGACAGCTGTGGCCCAGGCGTCGGGGAGCAGCCAGGTGAGCAGTCCGAACCGGGTACCGGTCGCGTAGCCCTCCTCGGTCAGGTAGCCGGGCAGGTACCCGATGACTGAGGTGCCGACGGCCAGCAGGTGCGGTAGGTAGACGGCGACGACCGTGGTGGCGCAGGCGGTGAGGACGAGGATCGGTCGGCGGCGCAGCACGGCCGGCACCACGAGAGCGGGCATGAGCTTGGTGGCGATGGCCAGTCCCAGCAGGACCGACCCGGTCCGGGTGCGGGCTCGCGCCAGGTATACCAGGGCCAGTCCGGTAAGCAGGGCGGCGAGCACGTCGACGTGGGCGTTGCTGCCGGCCTCGTACGCGACGGCGGGGCACCAGGCCCACCACACCGCCGTGCGTTGGTCGGCGCCGAGCACGGGTAGACCCCACAGCAGCACAGCGGTGGTGGCCATGGCCAGCAGGGCGGCTGCCAGTTGCCACGGCCGGGTACCTGGCGGGAACAGCCAGTGCACGACGAAGAAGTAGGCTTGCGCCCCCGGCGGGTAGATGGTGTGCACGGTCGGCCGGTTGATCAGGGTGCATCCGTGGGCCAGCGGTTCCGGGGCGGTCGCGGCGTCCCGCTCGGTGACGCACCAGTTCGATCGCTCCGGCCAGAGCCACGAATCCCGCAGCCCGGTCAGCTCGGTGGCGGCCGGCGCATACCGGTAGGGATCGATGCCGGAGGCTTGGACGCGGCCGTCCCACTCGTACCGGAACAGGTCGTCGCTGCTGCGGGGTGGCGTCGCGGCGGCCGCGAGCGGGAGGATCGCGCCACCCGCCACGATCAGGACGACGGCGTACCGCACCGGCAGCCGGCATACCAGCAACGCGCCCGCAGCGAAGGCCAGCCAGGCGGCGCCAATGAACCAGACGCGCCGGGCCGGGCCGCCTACCCCCGGTAGCGCCCACGCCGGTTCGGCGACGGCGATCCAGAGCAGAGCGCCGGCCAATGCGGCGAGCCCCTTCGTCATGGCGTGGACCGCTGGCGGTAGTGGTGACGGACCGCGATGGTGGTCAGCGCGACCGTCCACACCGCGGCGAGGCAGACGAGCAGACCGTGGCCGTAGTCGAGCGGCAGGGCGGACGGTTCGTCGGCGAGGCGGCCGTAGCCCAGCATGAATGGCAGTGCGACGACGGTGAGGATGGCGCTGACGTACGCCGCGCCGCGGACCACCGCCCGTGCGGTGGCGGGGACGAGCCGTCCGATGAGGACACCGACGCCGATGGCAGCGGGCAGGACGATGCCGTCGTGGGCGACCAGGACCGCGCCGAGGAACACCAGGTGCCGGCCGATGCCGCGGCCCTCGGCGGTCCAGGCCCCGTAGGCGGCGTACGCCATCACGAGTACGCCCGCCGCGACCAGCAGCCGCCGGACCCAGGTCATGGCTCCTCCGCCACGACGAGACGGGCGACCCACTTGGTCTGCAGGACGCCGGGCCGATTGGGGGCGATGAGCCGGCACGGGTACCCGTGGTCGAGGTGTAGCGGTTGCCCGCCCAGTCGCAGCGCGATCAGGGTGAGCGGATCCCGCACCTGCGGTGGCGCGACGTCGGAGGCGTAGTACGGGCGCTGCAGCGACTCCGCCTTCACTCGGGCCCGGTCTGGGTCGACGCCGACCCGGGTGGCGAGGTCCCGTAGCCGGACCCCGGTCCAGACCGCGTCGGCGCTCCACCCCTCGACGCAGGTGATCGGCAGCGCGGCGGTGTGCTGCGGCAGCCCGGCCAGGTCGGCCAGGGTCAGGCTCAGGGTGCGGTCCGGGCCGGCGACGATCAGCCGGTACGCCGGGTCGCGGGCTGCCTCGACGACGGCGGCCGCGACGGCGGAGGTGTTGACCGGTACGCCCTGCGGGCCGAGGTCCGGGCGGCGCGGCGCCAGCACGGACACGCGCGACAACGGCCGGACGGTCTGTCCGACGGTGGCGAGCGTGATCACCGCGGCGGCGCTGCCGGCCGCGACGAGCAGGCCACGGCGGGTGATACCACCCTCCACAGGGGATTCGTGCGGTGCCCGCGCAAGTGCGCGCCGAACGGTCGGCAGTTTGACTCCGATGTGGACCAGCAGGGCTCCGATCGCGAGCCACGCGGTCCAGTAGTGTCCGGTGAGGAAGGCGACCGGCATGGCTGCGTACCACAGGGCGATGTTGAGCAGGCCGGTGACGAGCTGGAACAGGGCGGCGGAGACGAGGACCGCGGTGGCCAGGCGCTCGATGGCGTGGGCCAGGTCGCGGGCCGGTGGCCAGCGGAACAGCCGCGGGTAGACCGACCACAGCTTGACCGACAGCAGCGGGATCGTGGCCAGGCCGGTGGCGACGTGGACGCCCTGGGTGATCCGGTAGAGGCTCACCGGCCGGGACGGCCACACCGTCCACCACGCCGGGTGCTGAACGAAGTGGCTGACCAGCCCGGTGACGAAACAAGTGCCGAACGCCACCGCCAGCGCCAGGCCGAGCTGGCTGGTCAGCCGCGGCGAGCGCGCGGCCGACCGGAAGACCCCGGCGCGGAACGGCCCCCGCTGCAACCACGCCGGTGGGGCGGGCAGCGGCCGGCGCAGGGCACGGACTACTAGGCCGGGGCCAGGCAGACGAACCACCGTCCCGCCTCCGTCCACTGTGTACAGACCCGGAGCGCCGCCGCGGTGGCGAGTGCGGCGAGGTCGTCGGCGTCCACGTACGCCCAGGCGAAGGCGTGGCTGGAACCGCGCAGGCGCAGCCGGCCGCGCCAGCTACCGGAACCGGGCTGGTCGACCTCGACGAGTACCCGGCCGACCGGGGCGAGCAGCTCGCGGCAGCGGCCGAGCAGCCGTACCGGGTCACCGCCGATGCCGATGTTTCCGTCGGCGAGGATCAGCCGCTGCCACCGGCCCGGTGCGGGTACCGGGCCGAACACGTCGCGGCGCAGCGCCGGTACCCCGCGGTCGCGGGCTATCCGCACCGCGTCCGGGCTGATGTCCACGCCGAGCGCCGGGACACCGCTCGCGGCCACGGCCGCGGTGAGCCGGCCCGCGCCGCACCCGACGTCGAGGGTGGCGGCCGTGCACCGGCGCACCAGTCCACCGTCGCCGGCGACGGGCTCGCCGCACCACCGGCCGACGTCGAACCGCCGGGCTCGGCCGGCTTCGTCCCGCGCCTCGAGGCCGGCGGGTAGGCCGATCGCGGCCCGGCGGAGCGCCACCCCGTAAACGTCCAGAGGGGACGGTCGGGTCTCGACGGCCGCCGTCACGGCGTCACCGCCGCCTGCGGCACGTGCGCCCGTACCGCGCGCCGGAAGCGGCTTGTCGCGGCGCACAGGTGGGCGACCGCCCACGCGTCGACGGCGGTGTCGACGTCGCGCAGCTCGGGCAGCCCGACGATCCGCAGCCCGCCGCCGCGTAGCGCGGCGAGGGTGTCCGCCCGAGTGTGCGCGGTGGACATCAGCACGTCGCGGAGCGCGGCCGCGTGGGCCGGGTCGCGCAGCCCGAGCGCCCACCAGCCGCCGTCGGTCGCCGGGCCGAGGACCGCGTCGACGCCGCCGTAGCCCACGGTGGCCAGCGCGGCGGTGAGCAGGCCGGGGGAGACCTGCGGGGTGTCCATGCCCACCAGCAGGCTCGGCAGGCCCGCCCGGGCGGTGTCGGCGAACCCGTTGGCGAGGCGCTCGGCGAGACCGGTGCCGCGTTGCGGTACGACCCGCCAGCCGGCCGGGGCGGGGTACCGTCCGCTGAGGACCAGCGTGCGCTCCACGGCCGGTACCGCCGACACCGCGTCGATCGTGTCGGCCAGCGCCGCGGCCGCCACCCGCGCGGCCTGCGGGAAGGTACACGGTGGACAGAGCCTGGTCTTGACCCGTCCGGGTACCGGTGCCTTGGCGATGACGAGGAGCTGCCCGATGCTCATTACGCCAGCACTCGGGCCATGTCCCGCACCGCCCGCGCGGTACCGCGGACCGTGCCGGTCACCTTCGAGCGCGTGCCCGCGGCCCGGGGCGCGTAGTCCACGTCCACCTCGTCGATCCGCCACCCGGCCCGCGCCGCCGCGACCACCATCTCCAGCGGGTACCCGAACCTCCGGTCCCGCAGGTCCAACGCCAGCAGAGCCGAGCGGCGGAACGCCCGCATCGGCCCGAGGTCGTTCACCGCCACCTGGGCTGCCCGGCGCAGCCGCCACGCCAGGACCGCGTTGCCGGCCCGGGCGTGCCACGGCCACGCCCCGCGAACGGTCGGGCGGCGCCGACCCAGCATCAGGTCGGCGGCTCCGCTACGGACCGGGTCGACCACCCGCGGCAGCTGGGCCGGGTCCAGCGATCCGTCCGCGTCCAGCAGGCAGACGATGTCGTCGGCCGGGTCCGCCGCCTCCACCCCGCCGTGCGCGGCGGCGCCGAACCCCCGCTGTCCGATGTGGACCACCCGGGCGCCGAGCTGCCGCCCCACCTCGGCCGAACCGTCGGTCGACCCGTTGTCCGCCACCAGCGGCCGGTAGCCGGACGGGATTCGCGACAGCACCCACGGCAACGCGGCCGCCTCGTCCAGGCACGGCAGCACGACATCCACCATGATCCGAACGCTACCCAGCGATCGCCGGCCAGGTTCTTACAGACCAGAAACACACCATTACAAACCGCGAACGTCCACCCCGACCATGGATAGGTTCCAGGTGTGCGCATCCTGGTCACCGGCGGTGCCGGCTTCATCGGTTCCCACGTCGCCCGGGCCGTGGCCGACGCCGGCCACGACGTGTGCCTGCTCGACAGCATGCACCCCGCCGCGCATGGCCGCTCGGCGAATCCGCCGTCCATCGTGGACGATCTGCCGGCGATCCGAGGAGACCTGCGCGACCCGGCCACTGTGGACACCGCACTGCGCGGCGTCGATGCGGTGGTCCACCTGGCAGCGATGGTCGGTATGGGTACCGACATCGCCGACCTGCCGGAGTACGTCGGCTGCAACGACCTCGGTACCGCCGTCCTGCTCGCCGCCATGGCCCGCGCCCGGACCGGCCGGCTCGTGCTGGCCAGCTCCATGGTCGTCTACGGCGAGGGCGCGTACACCTGCCCCGTCGACGGACCGGTGCGGCCGGTACCCCGCCAGCTCGCCGACCTCGCGGCTGGCCGATTCGAGCCGCGCTGTCCCAGCTGTGCCGCACCGCTGCGGCCGAGCCACGTCACCGAGGACGACCCTACGGACCCGCGCAGCGTCTACGCGGCCACGAAGCTCGCCCAGGAACACCTGGCCGCCGCCTGGGCTCGGGAAACCGGTGGTACCGTCGCCGCCCTGCGCTACCACAACGTCTACGGCCCCGGCATGCCCCGCGACACCCCGTACTCCGGCGTGGCCGCCATTTTCCGGTCCGCCCTCGAGCGCGGCGAGCCACCCCGGGTCTTCGAGGACGGGCGGCAGCGCCGCGACTTCGTCCACGTCCACGACGTGGCGGTCGCCAACGTGCTCGCCCTCGACGCGACCGCCGGTACGACCGGCTTCCGGGCGTACAACATCGCCTCGGGCGTCACCACGACGGTGGGCGAGATGGCCGCGGCGCTCGCAACCGCCTGCGCGGGCCCACCCCCGGAGGTGACCGGCCGCTACCGACCCGGTGACGTCCGGCACATCGTCGCCTCGCCCCGTCGCGCCCGAACCGAACTCGGCTTCACCGCCACGATCGCGCCCACCGAGGGCATCGCCGCATTCGCCACCGCCCCACTGCGCGCCTGACGGTCCGTTGACGGTGGTTCAGGCGGCCGGAAGGTGGACGACGAAGCGGCAGCCTGTATCGAAGTTGGTGCCTCGATCCGGCAAGGTCGGTCTCGGGGATGCCGCCGCACGTGTCGGCCGGCCACCACTTCGTCTTCGAGTGCCTCGACCATCGCCCGTACGCCGTCGAGGGAGTGCGAAGATCGTGGGACACCCAAGCGATCAGCTCGAGTCGCCGCGCCTCGGCTCGTGGCGGCCAACGTTACGGTCCGGCCTCCACCGACCCGAGCTCGACCGGATCCTGGCGACAGTGGCCGACCGCCTCACCCTCGATAGACAACGGAAACCCATGCGCTACCACCCGGCTCGGTTATCGAGTCGCGCGTCTGACCACAGTGGACGGTACCGGCGCAGCGGTACTCAACGGGCAGGTCCTGGTGTGCAAGTACGGCAAGCACGCATCTATCGCCCGCCGGGCAAACGCGGCATTCACCAACGCCGCCTGTGCACGCGGGCTGTCGATGATCGTAGTCGCGTACTCGATCGCATCGTGTAGCACGGCGTCCGTGCCCGGTCATGCCTCCTCGACGAGCTGCGCATCGAGCTGGTCTATCCGCTCGACGGAATCGCCGACCGGTACTTCCAGCAGGCGTGACCCTGTGCCCCGGACACAAGGGTCACGGGGCCAGGGGCGGCTGTTGGCCGGCGGGCCGGCGTTCGGCCTCGGCCTTGACGGTGGCGAGGCTGCTCCGTACGGCCGACTCCCAGGCGCGGGCGACCCGGCGTCCTCACCAGGCGCCGAGCGCCCAGCCGTCGGTGCCGAGCTCGCCGCGGTACTCCACCCGAGTCGTCCCGCCGGGCTCGTCGACCAGCTCGAAGTACTCCACTACGTGCGGTAGCGGGCCGCGCAGCAGTCGGAAGTCGATGCGCTCCGGCGGGGTGAACCGGACCGTCTCGACGGTGACCGCGGTCAGCCGCCGCCCGACGGGTGTGCGGTGCGCGGCCAGGACCAGGTCGCTGCCCCGTTCGAGCACCTGGACCTTCTGCTGCAGCGCCCTGGTGATCCGGCCGAGGTAGGGCTGGGTGAGCAGGTCGTACACCTGCTGTCGGGGCGCGGCCACGGGCACGGTGAGCGGTCCGAGCGGACGCACCCGCCGGCCCCGCCCGGTGTCAACGGTCAGCGCCCCGGAGACCAGGCCGCGGTATCCGGCGACCGCCGCCGCGCCGCACAGGAGCAGGATCCCCACGGCCACGAGCCATCCGGTCATGCCCCGACCGTACGGCACGATCAGGCCGTCTCCTGTGCCGGCAGTGACCGTTGTGATGGCATAGAGTGGGGCCGATGAGGCACGGACTACCGGGAGGCCGAGTGCTCGTACGGCGGATGAGCTGGCTGCTCGTCGCGGTGCTGGCGGTGGCCGGCTGCGGCGGCCCGGCTGGTGACAGCTCGGCCGACCGGCCGGGGGCGGTGGCTTCCGGGCCCATGCTGGCGTTCACCGCCACCACCCTGGACGGCAAGCCGTTCGACGGTGCCTCCCTGCAGGGCAAGCCCGCGGTGCTGTGGTTCTGGGCGCCGTGGTGCTCTACCTGCCTCGGGCAGGCGCCCGGCGTGCGCGAGGCCGTGGCACGCTACGGCGACCGGGTCGCGATCGTCGGGGTGGCCGGGCTGGACAAGACCGAAGCCATGCCCGAGTTCGTCCGGCTGGCCAAGGTCGAGGGCATGACCCACCTGGCAGACGAGGCCGGCGTGGTGTGGAAACGATTCGGCGTAACCGAACAGAGCATCTTCGTGCTCATCGACGCCGGCGGGCAGGTCACCTTCCGCGGCCGGCTCGACCCGCACGGCATTCCCGACCGGGTCGCCGCCCTGCTCGGCTGAGTCGCCCGTGCTGGCCGCCGCCAGGCCAGCGCTCGCGTGGCCGCTCAGGTGTGCACGAGGCCCAAGGTCGGCACCGACGACGAGGATCTCGTGCCGGGACACGCGCGCACAGCACTACCATGGGTCGGCTCGATCCGATCGCATCCGAGGCTATGTGTCCATAGTGGACTTGCTGGAGCCGCGGCGTCGGGCCGCCCACGCGGCACCGCCGCCGGCGGCCAACAGCAGCGCCACGACCGCGGCGACGAGGCCGGGTCCGGCCCGTTCGAGCATGCCGGCAAGCCACCGCTGCACCGCGGCGGCGGTGTCGACCAGCGGGTCGGCGGTCGCGCCACCGGCCAGGACCCGCGTCTCCCACCAGCCGTAGTACGCCACGTAGCCGCCGGCCATCACCAGCAGCAGTCCGCCCAGGCGAGAGAACACCGGCGCCGCGGCCCGCAGCCGGGTCACCAGCGCCCCGCGGGCCAACGCGACCGCAAGCGCCGCCGCGGTCACGGCCAGACCCATACCGGCGGCGTAGGCAAGGTACAGACCCACCCCGGCGGCAAGCGAGCCGGCCCGGAAGCTGGTCACCACGATGGCCAGGAACGGGCCGATGGTGCAGCTCAGCGACGCCACCGCATACGCCGCCCCGAACATGGCCATCGACGCCACGGTGCGGGTGACCGCCGGCCCGGTCGCCGCCGGCAACCGCAGCCCGGGCAGCGTGCGGCCGGCCAGCAGCCAGCCGCCCGCGCCGACCAGCGCCCCGCCGATCCCGATGGTCACCCAGGGCAGGTGCCGCTGCGCCTGCCCGGCGACGGGCGCGACCGCCAGCCCGAACACGCCGAACACGGCCGCGAACCCGGCGGTCATCGCCCCCGACGCCGCCACTGCCCGCCCCACCGCCGCACCCCGGCCGCCGGGTGCATCGCCGGCGATCAGGAACGACAGGTACGCCGGCAGCAGCGCGAAGCCGCACGGGTTGACCGCGGCCAGCATGCCCGCGGCAACCGCCAGCCCGAACGGCGCGTCTACCATGGCTATCCAGCCAAGGCCGACAGCCGCCGGGTCAGCTCGCCGTCGAGGCGGCCGCGGCATACGGTCCGGCCGATTGCGTCCAGGAGCACGTACGTACTCTGCACCGTCACCCCGAACCGCCGCCACACCGGAAGCGGCTGCTCGTCGCCGGATGCACGATGTCGCCCCGGCCGCGATACCGCTGTTGTTCGCCCGGCTGCTGCGCGACGGGTTCGCGCTCACCGCGATCGGCGGCCTACCGGCCGTATGCCGACCTGGCCGCGCAGGCCCTACGGACGCTTGACCCGGCCACGGTCGACGACACCGCGGTCGAGGCGGTACTCGGCACGGGTCGTATCGACTCCGACCCGCTGGCTGGGATCGCTGGGTCTGCGAACCGCCTAACCGTTGGTGGTTCTGACGGTGGCGGTTTGGTTGGTGCCAACGGTCTGGTTGTAGCCGTAGCCGACGCCCCAGACGGTGGATGGTGTGACGGTGGCGGCGCCGTAGAGCTTCGGGCCTGACGTGGTCTCGCGGGTCCAGGTGGTGCCGTCCCAGTGCAGCACGAGGCTCTTGGCGTTCAGGCCCTCGCCGTCGAGGCCTACGGCGTACACATTGGACGGTGATAGGGCTACGATCTCGCGGAGCTGACCGCCGCCCGGGAATGCGGGTATCGTCGCGCGGGTCCAGGCGTTGCCGTCCCAGTGGAGGTTGGCGGGGATCCAGCGGGGACTGCACGGGTACGTGTGCCCGAGCGCGCACGAGTGGCGGCGGGCCAAGGTCTTCACGCCGAACAACGTGAGCT
>Ga0114129_10008469_pt1 | contig 14648 bp, 7 predicted proteins | sample RhiMetdeltSRZDD1_FD_80071 | JGI IMG/M metagenome (GOLD analysis project Ga0114129, IMG submission 80071) | Populus rhizosphere microbial communities from Tennessee, USA - Rhizosphere MetaG P. deltoides SRZDD1 (version 2) (version 2) | ecosystem: Host-associated > Plants > Roots > Rhizosphere >... | reverse complement strand
GTGATCGCGTCCACGATCTCTGACGTCCTCTGGACCGGCGGCGGCGATCCTCAGCGCCTCCGCGGCAACTATGGAACTGCGAACACGTTTCAAGTGATGGGCGTGCCGGCACTCGCCGGTCGCTACTACCTGCCAGACGATGTGCGGCCCGGCGCGGATGGGGTAGTCGTGTTGGGTTATCGGTTCTGGCAGAGGCAGTTCGGCGGCGACCTGACGGTCGTTGGCCGGCAGCTCCGGCTGAACGATCAGGTTCGCACGGTGATTGGCATCATGCCGAAGCGGTTCATGTGGCGCGGCGCGGACGTCTACCTTCCGTTGGTGTTCGAGCGTGGCCGAGTGATCGAAGGCGTGCGAACGGTGCACCTGCTCGGGCGCGTCAAGCCCGGCATCACGGAAGCACGCGCTGAGGCGGATCTCAAGCCCATCGTCGAGGATCTGGCCCGCAAAGAACCCACTCAGTTTCCCTCATCGTCGCTGCGCGTGGGCTTGCTGTCGTTCAAGGAGACGTTTCCCAGCAGCATTCGCGAGAACTTGTGGGTGCTGTTCGGCGCCGTTGGACTGTTGCTGCTGATTGCGTGCGCCAACGTGTCGAACTTGCTGCTGTCGCGAGCGGCGGGGCGACAGCGCGAGATGGCCGTTCGCGCGGCGCTCGGCGGCAGCCGCGCACGTCTCGTGCGACAGCTGCTCACTGAGAGCGTGCTCCTGGCGGTCGTGGCGGGAATCCTTGGCACCCTGCTCGCGTATGGCGCGCTCGGCACGATCCTCAGCCTCGTCCCGCCAGACACGATACCCGACGAGTCAGAGGTCACGCTGAACTTGCCCGTGCTGCTGTTTACGCTGCTGGTGACGGTCGCGACGAGTGTGATCTTCGGGCTCGCTCCGGCGCTGCATACCTGCTCGAGAGATCTTGCGCAGCCGCTTCGCACGAGCGGCCGCGGGATCGCTGGCGGCGGTCAGGCGCTGCTGCGAAAGGGCCTCGTGGTCAGCGCCATCGCGCTGTCGATCGTCCTCATGGTGGGTGCGAGCCTGATGGTTCGCACCACGCTCGCCATCGGCCGCGTCGATCTTGGATTCCGTCCTGACCGAGTGCTCACGGTGCGCGTTCCGCTGCCAGAGAAGAAGTACGACACGCGAGAACGACGTGTGCTGTTCTTCGACGAGGTGATGCGTGGCATCAGCGAAGTTCCCGGCGTCACCGCAGTCGCCGTTAATACCAGTGCGCATCCGTTCGGCAATATGGCATGGCCGATCGACGTGCCGGGCATGGCCGCAAGCGATCAACCTGTGATCGTGCACCACGTCAGCGCGGATTACACCCGCGCGCTGGGAATTGCGCTCGTGAAAGGCCGTCAGCTGGCCGAAGCGGACGTCACCGGCCGGCGGCAACTCGCGCTCGTCAATCAGGCGTTCGAGCGCGTACGGCTTCAGGGTGGGAACGCAGTCGGACGCGTCGTGCGCGTGCCGCGGCTCACGCAGCCGCCAATTGCCGCAGCCGATTCCGCCGTCGAGATCGTGGGCGTGGTGCACGACACACTAAACCGCGGCCTGACCGACGCCGTCATGCCAGAGATGTATCTGCCCTATACGCTGGCCGGCATGTCCAATCGTCTGGTGATCCAAACCGCGGTCGAGCCGTCACTGTTAACCAGGCCGGTCATCGAGCGTATTCACTCCAGGGATCCCGATCAACCCGTCACGGAAGTCCGGACGCTCGCGAACGCGTTGGACGATTTCGAGTATGCAGGCCCGCGGTTCAATGTCGTGCTGCTGTCGATCTTCGCTGGCCTCGGGCTCCTGCTGGCCGTGGTCGGCGTCTACGGTGTGATGTCGAACATGGTCGCGCAGCAGACAAGAGAGATTGGCGTCCGCATGGCGCTTGGCGCCGATCCTGGTTCGGTCGCGGCAATGGTCGTGAAATCGGGCGGCGTTTTGCTCCTGGCCGGCGTCGGCCTCGGACTGGTCGGCAGCGTGTTCACGTCACGGTTGCTGTCGCAGCAGATCTGGAACGTGTCTACGGTGGATCCGCTGTCGTTTGTTGTCGTCTCGATCGTGCTCCTGGTTGCCGGGCTGCAGGCGTGCGCGTGGCCCGCATGGCGCGCGTCGCGCACCGAGCCGACGGTGGTGCTGAGACAGGAATAGTGCCGGAAGTCCGGTGGTCCGGAAGTCCGGAGGTCCGAGGAATCTGTAGTGTCGTAGTGTCCGGCTTTAGCCGGACCGGACTTCCGGCCTTCCGGCCTTCCGGACTTCCGACTGGACCCAAGAATGACCAAGACCCTCCTCCACATCATCCGCGGACTCATTCGCGCGCCGCTGTTCACCATCACGGCCATTGCGTCGCTCGCGCTTGGCATCGGGGCCAACACCGCAATGTTCTCGATGATCGACCGCGTGCTGCTGCGGACGCTTCCTGTCAAGAACCCGGACGAGATCGCGTTCTTCTATCACCCGGGTCCTGTGCAAGGCAGCCAAACCACGGACGAGGCGGGTGGACCGTCGTTCAGCTTGGTGATGTTTCGTGAGCTGCAACAGCAGCAGACGTCGTTCGTGGGGATTGCCGGGCGCTACAGCGTTACCGGCAGCCTGTCATATCGAAACAACGCGGTGCCCGGGACGGTGTTTCTCGTCTCCGGCAATTACTTCTCGCTGCTTGGCGTTGAGGCGGCGATCGGTCGCGTGCTGAGCGAAGAGGACGACAAGACGATCGGCGGCCATCCCGTCGTGGTGCTTGGCTACGGCTACTGGCGGAATCGCTTTGGTGAGGATCCGGGCGTGTTGAATCAGACGATCGTCGTGAACGGATTCCCGATGACGATCGTCGGCGTGGCGCAGCGCGGCTTCGCCAGCGAGCGCCCGGGCATGACGCCGGACATTTTCATGCCGGTGTTGATGAAGCGCGAGATGACGCCGGACCGCGACGGCCTGAACGACCGTCGCGACTACTGGATCACGCTCTTCGGGCGGCTCAAGCCCGGCACGTCGATCGACCAGGCGGCCGCGGCGATCAATGCCACGTATCGCGGCCAGCTCGATCAGGACCTCGCGCTGCTCCAGAAGGCTGACGACGATTTTCGCCGGCGCTTCCTCGCAAAGAAGATCATTCTGAAACCGGGTACGTACGGGCGCGGCGAGCTGCGCGATCAGAGTCGCATACCGCTATTTTTGCTGCTTGGAATGACCGGCCTCGTCCTGCTGATCGCCTGCGCGAACGTCGCGAACCTGCAACTCGCGCGCGGCGCCGCCCGCACGCGCGAGACTGCCGTACGGCTCGCGCTTGGCGCGTCGCGACGGCAGCTGATTCGGCACGGGCTGATCGAGTCCTGCGTCATCGCCGTTGCCGGCGGGGTTGCCGGACTGCTCGTCGCGTACTGGACGATTCGCGGCATCATCGCAAGCTTGCCGGAGCGCCAGGCGTCGAGCGGCATCATCTCCACCGATCTCGATCCGCGCATTCTTCTCTTCTGCCTGGCGTTGTCGATCGTGACCGGCATCCTGTTCGGGCTCTATCCGGCGATTCAGGCGTCGAAGGGCGATGTCGTCGGCGCGCTCAAGGAGCAAAGCGGCCAGAGCACGTCGACGCGAGTGGCCGGCTTCTTTCGCAAATCGCTGGTCACGATGCAGATGGCCATCTCGCTGCTGCTCTTGATCTCGGCCGCGCTGTTCGCGAAAACGCTCGTCAACCTTTCCAGCATCGATCTGGGCATCCAGATTGACAACATCGTCACGTTCGGCACGAACCCGCGGTTGAACCGCTACACGAGCGAACGTGCGGCGCAGTTTTATCAGCAGCTCACCGAACGCCTCTCGGCTGTGCCTGGCGTGACGCTGGTGACCGCGGCGCGCGTCCCCGCTGTGGCCGGCTCGTCGAGCAGCACGACGCTCACGGTTGAAGGCTTCTCGTCGAAGAAAGATGGCGACACCAACGTCAATTTCAACGAGGTTGGCCCCGCCTACTTCCGGACGTTCGGGATTCCGCTCATCATCGGGCGCGAGTTCACGGATGCGGACAACGCGCCCGACGCGCCAAAGGTCGTCATCGTCAACGAAGCGTTCGTGCGGCGGTTCTACGACGGCCAGAATGCTATTGGCCGGATGATCGCGCGCGGCAGCGGCCCAGAGACAAAGCTCGATCGAACGATCGTTGGCGTCGTGAAGGATGCAAAGTACGCCAGCATCAAGGAGCCGGCGCCGCCCGTCTTCTATATGCCGTACCGGCAGAACCCGAGCATCGGCGGTATGAACTTCTACGTCCGCACCGCGGTTCGTCCGGATTCGCTGCTCCCGGCAATCCGTGGGCAAGTTGCCGCAATCGATCCCAACCTTCCCGTCCGCGAGTTGAGGACGATGGAGGACATGCTGGCGAGCCGGATGTCGAACGAACACCTGCTGTCGCGGTTGACCGGGATCTTCGGCGGCCTCGCGACGCTACTCGCGGCGATCGGGCTGTATGGCGTGCTCGCGTTCAACGTGGCGCGGCGCACCCGCGAGATCGGGATTCGGATCGCCCTCGGTGCCGCCGCCGGTCACGTCCGCAGCCTCATCGTTCGCGAGATCGCGATCATGATCGGGCTCGGCGCGCTGATCGGCGCGGCAGGCGCGTTTGCCGTCGGCCGGCAGGTGGAATCAGTGCTGTTTGGTGTAACCGCGCGCGATCCGCTGCCCTACGTCTTCGGCATCGTGGCGCTTGGAATCGTTGCGCTCGCCGCGGCCTACATCCCGGCGCGCCGAGCGACGAACGTCGATCCGTTGGTGGCGCTCAAGACGGAATGACGTCAGTCGCTAGTCGTCAGGCTAGCGACTAAATCGCGTCAACGACGCCATACCATTCGGGCGTTTCCTGGGACAGCATCGCGCCGCACATCCAGAGCTGATCGCCGATCAGGTTTTTCCAGACCAGTTTCGCGGGCACGGAGACGGATGGCAGCGTGATGTTGAACGCGGATGGCAGCGAGCCTTCGTTCTTCCGGCTGATCTCGAAGCGCACTCCACCGTAGCTGATGTCGATGATGCGGGCAGGTTCGTCGGCCACGTTTGCGGGGAGCCCACCGACGATCTGCTTGCGCTCCCAGCGTCTCGGGATGCCGAAGCCAGGCGTGGCGGACGCGATCTTTTGCGCAACGAGCTCCAGGAGCTTCGACGGCGAGACGGGCTTCAGTACGTAGTCGGCGCCACGGCGGCGGGCATCGGATTCGAGAACCGGATCCGCGAACCCGGTGATGATAATGGCCGGGATCGGCTTGGGACTGCTGATGACGAGTTGCAGGCCGTTGAACGGCCCCAGGCGAACGTCCGCGATGAGCAGATCCGGAGGCGCGCTGCGCAGCAGGCGCGTCGCTTCTTCAAACGTTCCCACCGCCGACGTCTCGTAGCCCGACTCCTCGAGCAACTCGGCAAGCCCCTCCCGCGTGGTCTTGTCGTCGTCGACGATCAGCACCTTCGAAGGCATGCTCTCCTCTCGGACTGGGTCTGCTAGTGACGAGGGGTCAACGCAACCCTGATGCCGGGTCGAACCGGAGCCACGGACGGCCGTTGGCGGGGGTCCAGGAGGCCACCGCGAGTCTTTGGATTTCAAGTTTGTCAGCAGCGCTCGCGAACTTGATTTCAGCTCTACCTTAACACCGTTTGGCAATCTCGATGCCGCGTTGGGACGAGCCTCGTTTCGCCCCTCTCGGGAGGTATCGGCCCTGAAATGCGCCGCTTTAGGCGCGGTCCCGCAGCCGACTCAACCGTTAGGAGGCGCGAGGGGCGCCCGGATTAAAGAAATCGGACGCGTTTGACGGCAGCGGTGACCACGAATATCCGAGTGTTGTTGGCGGCCTGATCCACCGGGTTGACGAAGAATCCCTGCCCATCCGGGCGGTAATTCAAGGTCGTCCCCAGGATGACTTCTGTATCCAGAAACGTGACTTCCACGCGGCGGCCCTGGCTCTGCGCAGCGAACTGCTTGCGCTCACGATACCCCGGATTGCCGTTGAAGTCTTTCACGAAAAACACCGCTTTCAATTTTGGGATGTGCACGACCGTCCGCTCGGACGGCGACGCGGTGATGGCGGGCCACAGCGAGAACTGCGGGCGGGAGGGATGAAAGTCCTGAGAGAAGCCTTTGGCCATTTTTCCATCGGTATAGCGAACGACGATTCGCTGAAAACTCGTCGGCGCGGCGCCGGTGACCTTCGCGGTGGGCGCAGAACCCCTGATTGCGGTGACGTCCGCCGGTGCCTCGGCCACTTCGGGCGTTGAGACGCATCGATCGATGAGCGCCAGCAACCGCGCGACGGTGTCCTGCATTCTCGGCTGTACGTGTTCCGGCAGTCCGCGCAAGCAACCGTAGAGGATGCCGATGACTTCTTCGCGCGTCGCGTGTCCACGAAGGGGTGGGACGATCACAGCCAGCAGATCTTCGGCATGTTCTCGATTGGCGGCTGAGGTTTTGGCGGCCGCTCGCATGTGCAGCGCGTTGAGCACGTGCATGATCTGACGGCTCTCCATGGCGTGCGCTCGCGCATGGAGATACAAGAGCGCTGCGTCCGTACCGACAAATGTCGGAAGCGCCGGGTTGGGTACGACTGGCTGTGAAGATGGAAGCTCGATGAGCCGATCGAATGCGCACGCACCGCGATACAGCGCGGTGGTGCCGCCAAGGTTGGCGATGTAGCTGCGGAGTACCGCGAGCGATACGCTCGTATCGATGTTGCGCCCGCTGAGTTCCAGCACGAGCTTGATGCCCGGCCGCAACGGGGCGTCGACTTCAAGCAAGGCACCGCCTTCCGAGAGATCGATCAGGCGCACGCCGTACCCGGTGCCGCTGGTCAGGCGCACCGACTCGAGCCATTCGAGATCTTTAGCAGTGCGTCGCGCGTGCGCGCGGCGCTCATGGCGATTCAGCGTCTGTTCGGTGTGATTGAGTGCACGCCGCCGGGCGAGTCGCACCGGGATCGGGACAGACTCCGCGATGTCGGGAGAGACGACGTCGAGCCGGCTCATCTGGTCCTCAAGTCTTCGTGCTTACACGACGACCGTCGGTACCTCCAGCTCGCCCTTGCGGAATGCTTCGCAGAACGCGTCCACGACAATCGGATCGAAGTCGGTCCCCGCGCCCTTGACGATGATTTCCTTCGCGTCGAAAGGTGACATCGCCTTGCGGTAGGGACGATCGCTCGTCAGCGAGTCGTAAACGTCGGCCACCGAGATGATGCGCGCTTCGAGCGGAATGTCCGCGCCTCGTGTCGGGTTGTAGCCGGAGCCGTCGAACTTATCGTGATGTGAAAGGACGATCGGAATGACGCGGCGCAGGGAGCCGCCGACCGGCTCGAGAATCGACACGCCCTTGTTGACGTGTTCCTGCATCGTCTTGAACTCTTCTTCCGTCAGGCGCGCGGCCTTATAGAGCAGCTCGCGGCTGATATCCAGCTTGCCGATGTCGTGCAGCAGCGCCGCAGACCGCACGTCCTCGACGCGACCGGGCGCCAGATCCAACTGAGTCGCGATCTTCGCCGCGTAAACGGAGACCCGATACGAGTGATTCTCGGTGTAGGTGTCCTTCGCGATGAAGTGGCGGAGGATCATCAGCACGCCGTGATACGTCTGGCGCAGCTCGGTGATCTGCGCTGCGTTGTGCTCGTAGAGCGTGCCCATCGCGTAGCCGGTGATGATGAGCACCCCGCCCCAGACCGTGATGTCCATCCACCGCGCGGCCGGGATGCTGAACGCTGGCGATGCGGCCAGCAGCACCGGGTTGTACCACGTCATGAGGCAAACCAGCAGAACGCTTCCGAGCGCGGTGAGCGTGGCGTGTCGGCGCCCGTACAGGTACGCGGAGCCGAGCGTAGGCAGCGTGTAGAAACTCAGGACCATCCGCTGACCGTCGACGACGAGGTTCAGCAGCAGGCAGATAGCGAAGAGGGACAGGAGCAGCCAAAGCTCCTTGTTCACCTCTTCAATGCGTCCCAGCCTGGGTTTCACGACCGAGCGCAAGGCAAGAAGGACGCCGAGGCTGTGACGAGTAGTTAAACCCTTGAAGTGGCGCGACTTGTCTCTCGGCGTGGGACGCCCTGAGGGACCGGCAGTACTGGAAAGTGATCTGGAACGGAACGCGCCGCTGACGTTTCCGATCTGGAGGCCTGAAAATGCATGTTTTTGCGCTGAACTGCTGTGCTGATTTGGACACTGGGGCGCGACCCATCGCGCCCCGTCTCGGTTAACGCGCGACGGCGATGACGTTCCCCTGCGTTCGGTAGATCAGGGTCCCTTCTGAGATAGCGGGCGTCGCCAGGACGCTTTCACCCATGTTGTTTTCTGCGAGGACCTCGAACGCCGGGCCCGCTTTGAGCACATAGACGTGCCCTTCTTCGCTCGCGAGATACACCTTGCCATCCGATGCGACTGGAGACGAGGTAAAGGCCGACTTCCCTTCGGCAAGCCGCTGCTGGTACTTCACCTCTCCGGTCTTCGCGTCGTACGCCGAGAGCACGCCGTTGTATTTCACGATGTAGACGATGCCGCGATAGACGAGCGGCGTGCACATGTAGCCGCCGTCGCGCGGCGCGCTCCATGCGATCGCCTGGTTGCTGGTCGCGCCGTCGGCCAGCGTGATGTCGCCGGTAGCGCTTTCACGAATGGCGTAGACCGGTGCGCGCGGTCCATGCGCGTTCGTGATGTAGATCAATCCGTCTTCGACAACCGGCGTCGGAACGGGAATGTCTCCACCGCCCGTCAGCTTCCAGATTTCTTTACCGGTTTTGAAGTCGTACGCGCCGATGTGGCGCCAGCCGTTGACGATCAACTGCGTTTGACCCTTGACCTGATGGACTGTTGGCGTGCCCCACGTCGGCACGTCGGCCCGCGGCGTTCGCCACAGCTCACGGCCATCTTTCGCGTCAAATGCCGCCAGAAACGAGCCTTTTTGAACATCCGCCTGGATGACGACGACGTTGTCGTGGAGGATCGGGGAGCTGCCGGTTTCCCACTGGGCTGAGGGATCGGTGAACCAGCCCGCGTCGAGTACCCCCAGGTCTTTCTGCCAGAGTTGCTTGCCCTTCATGTCGAACGCGTAGAGACCTTCGGAACCGAAGAACGCGATCAATCGTTCGCCGTCGGTCGCGAGCGTAGAGTTCGCATGCGACGCCTTGGTGTGGCGTTTGATCTTCGGAACCGCCTTCAGGACGGACTGCTGCCAGCGAACGGCGCCCGTCTTTTTGTCGAGGCAGTAGACGCGCCACTCGTGTTCGGTATCGTCGAGCACGGGTCGCACGTCGCCGTACAGCCCGACCTTCAGCCCGGCGTCCTTCTGACCGCTGATCGACGTGCTCATGCAGACGAGATCTCCCCACACGACGGGGCTCGCAAGGCCAAGGCCGGGGATAGCGGTCTTCCATCGGACGCCGCGCCCGCTCGGCACGTCCCACGCCTCGGCAACGGGAAATCCTTCAGCGACGCCGCCGGCTCGGATTCCGCGGAACTGCGGCCAGTCCACACCAGGTTTTGGTGTGCCTGCAGCGGATGCGCCGACGCTGAGCGCGGTAAGTGTGGCGATGGCAAGTGACTGCCGCAGTTTCATTACGTGCCTCCTGCAAGCGAATATAATCAGAGGTTGACCGTCATGGACAACCCCGCGACCACGCCCGTCCGCGACGGCACGATCCCGCTCGATTTCATTCGAGCCATCGTGTCCGAGGACGTCAAAGCCGGCAAACAGGCCGGCCGCGTGGCAACACGCTTCCCACCCGAGCCGAACGGCTACCTTCACATCGGCCACGCCAAGTCGATTTGCCTGAACTTCGGCGTCGCCCAGGAGTTCGGTGGGACCTGTAACTTGAGATTTGACGATACGAACCCGACAAAAGAGGACACCGAGTACGTCGAATCGATCATGGAAGACGTCCGGTGGCTCGGCTTTCAGTGGCACGATCGGCCGCTTTACGCGTCGGATTACTTCGAGCAGCTCTACGAGTACGCGGTTCACCTGATCAAAAAGGGCCTTGCCTACGTCGATAGCCTCAGCGCAGACGAGATTCGCGCATATCGCGGCACGCTGACCGAGGCTGGCAAGGACAGTCCGAATCGAACTCGATCGGTCGAAGAGAACCTCGATCTCTTCGCGCGGATGCGGGCCGGGGAGTTTCCGGACGGCTCGCAGGTACTGCGGGCGAAGATCGACATGGGGTCGCCCAACATCAATCTTCGCGATCCGGTTCTGTATCGCATCCGCCGCGCGCATCACCATCGGACCGGAGATGCTTGGTGCATCTACCCGATGTACGACTTCGCGCATCCGCCGTCGGACGCGATCGAGCACATCACGCATTCGCTCTGCACGCTCGAATTCGAAGACCACCGTCCTCTGTACGATTGGTTGATCGAGCACCTGCCGGTCCAGTCGCAGCCGCGTCAGATCGAGTTCGCGCGGTTGAACCTGACCTACACGGTGATGAGCAAGCGCAAATTGCTGGAGCTCGTCGAGGAGGGTCACGTCTCGGGCTGGGACGATCCGCGCATGCCGACGATCGGGGGGATGCGGCGGCGTGGCTACACGCCTGAAGCGATCCGTACCTTTTGCGAGCGCATCGGCGTCGCGAAGCGCGAGAACATGGTGGACGTCGCGCTGCTCGAACATGCCGTTCGCGAGGATCTGAATCAGCGCGCGCCGCGTGTCATGGGCGTGCTCGATCCCGTCCGCCTCGTCATCGAGAACTATCCGGAGGGCGTAACCGAAGAATTCGAAGTTGCGAACAACCCGGAGGATGCGGCTGCCGGCACGAGATCGGTGCCCTTCTCGCGGGTGCTCTACATCGAGCGCGACGACTTCCGCGAGGATCCGCCAAAGAAATTCTTTCGACTGAGTCCGGGCCGCGAGGTGCGCCTGCGCGGCGCGTACTTCGTCACGTGCACCGGCGTGGTCAAAGATCCGGCAACAGGCGAGATCGTCGAGCTGCGGTGTACCTACGATCCCGAGACGCGAGGCGGCAACTCGCCAGATGGACGCCGCGTCAAGGCGACGCTGCACTGGGTCTCCGCAGCCCACGCCCTCAACGCGGAAGTGCGTTTGTACGATCGGCTGTTCAACACCGAGAATCCCGGCGCGAAGGGCGACTATCGCGCCGACCTGAATCCGAAGTCACTCGAAGTGCTCGCCAACTGCCTGCTCGAGCCCAGCGTCGCCAACGCTGCGGCCGGCACGCGCTACCAGTTCGAACGTCTGGGCTACTTCTGCGTGGATCCCGATTCCACCGCCGAGCGGCTGGTCTTCAACCGCACCGTCGGCCTGAAGGACAGCTGGGCGAAGATCGAACAGCGAACGAACTGACGCTGTCGGAGGTCCCGGAAGTGAAAGTCCGCTTCCGCTCGGCCTTCCGGACTGCCGGTCTACCGGACTCCCGACATCAGTTCAGCTATCGCGCGACAGAAGTCGCGCGATTAGCAGACTATTCATTGGTTCCAACCTTGTAAGTACGTCCAAGTTCCATATTGTCAGTCGTTTGTCCTCGTCGCCGTTTCGGGTGCTCGACGGTATTGTGCTTGCGGATGACTCAGGCCGGAGGCTCCGGAACCTGGGGGTTCTGCAAGTACACGTTATGTCATTACCACGCATCATCGTGATCGAATCGGATCCGAAACGGCGGACGCTGATCCGCTCCTTCATCAATGAGCACGTCAGGGCGGAGCTCTTCATCGCCGATTCGGTTCGCGCCGCGATCGAGCGAATGGAGCGGCGCATGCCGGAAGTGATCATCACGCCCGCGCTGCTTTCACCGCTCGAAGGTGAAGAGCTCGCCGCGCAGATCAGAGATCATCAGGACGCGCGTCACGTCCAGTTGTTGACGATCCCTGCGTTCGACATGCTCGGCGAGCCTGACGTCGTTGCACCGCGACGGTTCGGGCTGTTTCGCCGGCAGGCCCCGGCGGTGCGCCGATTCGATCGCACCATGGTCGGCGCGCAGATCGCGGATGGCATCGAGCGCGCGCGCCAGGCACGCCGCGAGTACGCTGCGTGGCTTGCCGAGCAGTCAGAGCTCGTCGAAGACGAAAAGCGACGGCAGGCTGTGCGAGCACTGGAGCCCGGTCGCGTCAACGGCATGCTGATGTTGACCGATGGAGGCGTTGAGGCTGACATCGATCGCCGCGCCGCGATGCGAAAGCCGCTCGAGGAGTTGCCATGGCTGTCCGGCGGACATCTCGGGTGGGGCGGTAACATCGCGCTCGTGAACATCTCCAAGACCGGCGTGCTGATTGAGAGCGGGTCGAAATTCGTGCCCGGCAGCACGACGGATTTGCATCTGACCGGACCGGAAGCCAACTTGGTCGTGCCGGTGCGTTTCGTGCGCAGCCGAGTCGCAGCCATTGACTCCAGCGGTGTGCGGTACCAGGCGGCGGCGAAGTTCGAGCGCGAGCTCGATCTGCGCGAGCCGCGACGGCCCGGGCAGCCGCCAACCTCGCTGCCGCAGGCGCTCGTTGCGCTGCTCGAGACCGCGCTGGCGAACGCGGTTAATGGCGCCGAACCCGCGCAGACGCAGTTCGTTCGCGCCGTCCGAGACCTGGTAGGGGCCCGCGACGTGCAGATTCGAACCGGTCGCGGTGGCTCGGCGGGCCCGGAAACTCTTTTCTTCGAAGTGCCTGGGGACGATCGCTTGCGCTCGACCCTTCAGGTTGTATTCGAGTACAGCCACACAGTCACCTCATCGCAAATGAGGCTGCTTCGCGCGGCAGGGTGGCTGGCCGCCGTTGCCCTCGAGTTCGATCGGCCGGAACCGGCAGCGAGCGACTCGTCGAACCCGGTCGCCATGCTCGAAGTCGGCGTAGCGTAGCATCCGGGGCCGGGGATCCGGGGTCCCGGCCTTCGACAGGCTCAGGCCGGCCCTGAGCGAACTCGAAGGGCCGTCAACGATTTTTCGCAGTACCATCGTCCAAACCGTTGATGAGGACGATAGAAACACTCCTGCAGGACTTCCGTTACGCGGCGCGCTCGCTTCGGAAGTCCCCAGCCTTTACGGCCGCGGCGCTGGTGACGCTAGCGCTTGGGATTGGCGCAACCAGCGCAATCTTTAGCGTGGTTCATGCGGTCTTGCTCAGACCGTTGCCTTATCCTGAGCCCGACCGTATCGTGCAGCTCGTTCGCCGATCGTCCGGTGGCATCGGCGACGGGCAGACAGGACGCCGCTACCTCTTCTTCCGAGAACACGCCAACGTTTCGGCAATGGCCGCCTGGCGAGGGCCGACCGGAATCAACCTGGCGACCGGCGAGGCGGCCGAGTTCGTGCGGGCCATGCCGATCTCGAAAGAGTTCTTCGACGTGCTGGGCGTCCGGCCGACGCTCGGCGCGCCTTTCACGGCCGACCACGATCGCGTCGGCGGACCGCTTGCGGTCATCCTGAGTCACGGACTCTGGACCCGGCAGTTCGGCAGCGACCCGGCGATCGTCGGAAAGAACGTCCTTCTTGGAGAGCGCTCGCACGTTGTCGTCGGCGTGATGCCGGCGTCGTTTGCATTTCTCCAACCAGCCGACGCCTACATCCCGCTGCGCCCATCGCTCACCGGTCCGGGTGGAGGCTACAACTACGGAGTCGCCGCGAGGCTTCGGCCCGGTGTCACGATCGAGCAGGCAAATGCGGAAGCCGCTGCGATCTGGCAGGCAATGCGCCAGGAGTTCCCGCAGGAAGTCGGACGAACGGAGTTGCCATCCGGCTTCGAGCCACTGCAGAAGAATTTGTCGAGAGGCGTCCGTTCCGCCCTGTTGATGATGCTCGGCGCAGTCGGATTGCTCCTCGTGATTGCATGTGCGAATACCGCCAACTTGCTGCTCGCAAGGGCCTCGGGACGCGGACGCGAGATTGCCGTTCGAGCTGCGTTGGGTGCAACGCGCGCACGAATCGCGGGTCAGTTGCTGACCGAGAGCGTGTTGCTGTCGCTTGGAGGCGCTATTGTGGGTGCAGCGCTCGCATATTGGGCGGTACCACTCCTCCTCGCGGTGACGCCTCTGAGCTTCAGGCTTTATCAGGAAGTTGGCATCGATGGCACCGTCTTCACGGTCACGATGTCGATCGCGGTGCTCACCGGCTTGCTTTTCGGGCTCGCGCCCGCCCTGAGTGTTTCACGAGCGAACCTGGTCGAATCGTTGAAAGACGACGGGACCAGAAGCATCGGCACGGGGCGCTCGACCTGGCTGCGGCGGGCATTCGTCGTATCCGAGATCGCGCTCTGCATGTTGCTGCTCGTCGGCGCGGGCCTGCTTATCAAGACGTTCTCGCGGATGAGCGCCGTCGATCCCGGCTTCGATCCCCGACGTCTCGTGACGGCTCGAATGGCGCTGCAAGGCGAACGCTATTCAGCGCGCGACGCCTACACCCGGTTCTTCGACGAAGGCCTCGAACGGTTGCGCCGCATTCCCGGCGTCGAGTCCGCGGCGATCGTGAACGGCGTGCCCATCGAGCGCGGCCTGAATCTCAACGTCGACATCCTTGACGTGCTTGGTTCGGACGGACGCATGAAGTTCGAGGATGCCCTCACCGACTGGCGCTACGCGAGTGCCGGCTACTTCTCGACGATGGGTATTCAGATTGCTGCGGGGCGTGGGTTCACCGAGCAGGATCGCGCCGGCGCCGCCCCCGTCGCTGTGGTCAATCAAGAGTTCGCGCGGCGGTTCTATGGCGGCTCGAGCG
>Ga0114129_10008468_pt1 | contig 14649 bp, 11 predicted proteins | sample RhiMetdeltSRZDD1_FD_80071 | JGI IMG/M metagenome (GOLD analysis project Ga0114129, IMG submission 80071) | Populus rhizosphere microbial communities from Tennessee, USA - Rhizosphere MetaG P. deltoides SRZDD1 (version 2) (version 2) | ecosystem: Host-associated > Plants > Roots > Rhizosphere >... | reverse complement strand
TCCCGCGCTGCTTCGGGCAGGCGGCTGCGCCTTGAGCGCGGCGCCGGCGTTGAACATCATCGTGCGCCCCGCGGCCTCGTCGGGCATCGGCGCCACGACTGCCGCAGCCGCGGAGGTGGCGGGCGGCGGATTCGCCGCCGACACGACGGGTTTGGCCGCGGGAGGGCGCGCGGGCGGCGGCGAAAGCGAAGACGCGGCGCCGCGCGTCGGCGGCGCAGGCGGGGTCGGAGGAGTCGACGGCGCAGCGAACACCACGGTCGCACCGCCCGCGCCATCCGCCGGAGCGCGGGGCGCGGGTGCTGCAGCCACGGGTACCGGCGGTTTCACGGCGGGCGGAGTGGCAGCCGACGGCTTTGCTGCCGCGACGGGTGGAGTTTTCGCTGGCGGCGGGGCCTTTGCGGCGGCCGGCGCGACGGGTGGCGGCGGGGGCTTCACGACGGCTGATGCGACGGGTTGCGGCGGGGGCTTTGCGGCGGCCGCCGCGGCGGGTGGCAGCGGGGGCTTTGCGGCGGGCGATGCGATCGGTGGTGCCGCGGGCGGCTTGACCGCTGCAGGCGCGGGCTTTGCCGTGGCAGCCGCGGCGGGGGACGGCGGCGGCATTGGCACAGTCGGCTTCGCTGGTGCGACCGGTGGGGTGGCGGCCGCGGCGTCCCGACTCGCGCGGAAGGTGTTCCCGCATTTTCCACAGCGCATCGCGAGACCCTGCGGGCCGACCCGGGAGTCGTCGATCCGGTACCGCGCCTGGCACTTGTCGCAACGAACTTCCATGGAGCGTTCCCCTCCTCCGGTGCTCTGCGCCTTCGCGCATGCGCCCGTCGCCGGCAAAGCCGGCTCCTCCCGCGAGCGCCGCCCAACCGGTGCGACCGGGTGGTGAAAGCACGCATCGTATCCGTCGACGGTAGTCTACTGTAAAGGCAGGTGCGAAGGGAGACGGCCGCCGTCGCGGAACGTTGAAAAACACTTGTGACGTCAGGCGCAAGGCGCGGCCTGAAGCCGAAAATTGACGGAATGCGGAGGGCTCTTACAGTCGGCCCACCCCCTGCGCGGCGCTCGTGCGCTGTGGGGGGAGGGAGGCACGGTGGCGCGCGCGAAGAAGGGGCCCGGGCGGACGAAGGCGGTGGCCTGGCAGCGGCCCGTCGCCGGGATCCTGCTGGGAGCAGTAGCGGTCATCGCTTTGCTCGGGTTGTCGAGCTACGGACCGAGACTACCGGCCCAGAACTGGGCGGGCCCGGTCGGCTTCACGGTCGCGGAGGTCCTCCTCGAGATGGCGGGCGTGGGCGCGTACGCGGCCGCGCTCTTCGTGCTCGCGATCGGGATCGCGCTCGTCGCGGGACGGCCGCGGTTGTCGTTCTCCAGTTGCGGCTCCTGGACCGTGTTCTGTCTGGCCTTCGTGGGCCTGGTCCATCTCGCAGTGCGGATGCGCCTGCAGGGTCATGCGCCCGGAGGAGCCGTCGGAGCGATCGTCGCGCGCGGAGCGCAGGCCGCGCTCTCGACCTGGGGAGCCGCGGTCGTCCTTCTGGCCATCGCGGCCGCGGCGCTGGTGGTCGCGACCGATCTGTGGGCGTTGCGCGCCGCGCTCGCCGCCGGTCGTCTCGGCTTCACCGGCGGTGCCCGCGCGGTGAAGGGAGCCGCAGAAGCCTTCTCCCGCGTCCGCGCAGCAGCGGACCGCGCCGCCGAGGAGGAGGACGAGGAGCCCTTCGACCCCGATCCCGACGTCCGCATCACCCTCGCGCCGCGCAACCGACGCGACGCCGGCCTGCGCCTCGGCGTCGACGGCGAGGCGCCGCAGGATCCGCGCGTTCCTCTCGTTCCCATCTCGGATCCGGGAGGGAAGAAGCAGAGCTCCTCCCCCGGCGCTGCGGCGACTGCGCCGGTCGAGGCGTTGCCCATGGCGCCCACGATCGTGGAGCCGAAGGCGCCCGCGCGAGCTGCTCCACCGCGCAAGGAGGAGAAGAAGGACGACAGGAAGGAAGACCAGGAGAGCGCCGGCGCCGGGTTCACGCTGCACGGGGGCCGCAAGAGCTTCACGCCGCCCGCCATCTCCATCCTCACCGGCGAGGCGAGCGCGATCGCGCCGATCGACCGCGAAGGCCTGACGGCGACCGCGGAGCGGCTGCGCCAGAAGCTCGCCTCGTTCGGGATCCAGGGACAGGTGACGCAGATCCGGCCCGGCCCGGTGGTGACGATGTTCGAGTTCCTCCCCGCGGCTGGAGTGAAAGTCTCGCGCATCGCCTCTCTCTCCGACGACCTCGCGATGGCGATGGAGGCGCTGCGCGTGCGCATCGTGGCGCCCATCCCGGGCCGCGGCGTGGTCGGGATCGAGGTGCCGAACAAGGAACGCCAGATGGTCGTCCTGCGGGAGCTGGCGGAGCAGGACGCGTTCCAGAAGTCGCACAGCAAGCTCGCCATGTGCCTGGGCAAGGACATCGAGGGGATGCCGTACATCGCCGACCTGGCGAAGATGCCCCACCTGCTCATCGCGGGAACCACCGGCTCGGGAAAGTCCGTCGCGGTGAACTCGATGATCGTCTCCATGCTGCTGCGCGCCTCGCCCGAGGAAGTGCGCTTCCTCATGGTCGACCCGAAGATGCTCGAGCTCTCCGTCTACGAAGGCATCCCGCACCTGCTCTTGCCGGTCGTCACCGACGCGAAGAAGGCGGCGATGGCGCTGCGCTGGGCCGTGGAGGAGATGGAGCGGCGCTACCAGCTGCTCGCCGAATGCGGCGTGCGCAACATCGCCTCGTACAACAAGAAGATCGAAAAAGAAGGAGACGCCGCGCGGCGCGCGCACAAGCCCGCCAAGGAGAAGCGCGTCGTCGATCTCGGCGACCCGCAGCTGTCGATTCCCGAGCTGCAGCAGGACGCAGCCAGCGAAGCCGAGCCGGACGCGCCGGCGCCCGGACAGGAACCGCTGCGCAAGCTTCCCTACCTGGTGATCATCATCGACGAGCTGGCCGATCTCATGATGGTCGCCTCGCGCGAGGTGGAGACGTACATCGCGCGCCTGGCACAGATGGCCCGCGCGGCCGGCATCCACCTGATGGTCGCCACGCAGCGGCCCTCGACGGACGTGGTGACCGGCGTCATCAAGGCGAACTTCCCGGCGCGCATCTCCTTCCAGGTGGCGTCGCGGCACGACTCCGCGACCATCATCAACGCGCCGGGCGCGGAGAACCTCTTGGGGATGGGCGACATGCTCATCCTGCCGCCCGGGACCTCCACGCTGACGCGCGTGCACGGGCCGTACGTGGACGAGAAGGAGATCCACTCCGTCGTCGAGCACTGGAAGGCGCAAGGAGCGCCCGTCTACGACGCGAGCATCCTGCGGCCGCGCGCGGAGGACGAAGGCGCGCCCGAGGATGACGAGGGCCCCGACGAGCTGTACGACCAGGCCATCGCGGCCGTCTCCGACATGCGCTTCATCTCCATCTCGCTCCTGCAGCGGAAGCTTCGCGTCGGGTACAACCGCGCGGCGCGGATGATCGAGCGCATGGAGCGCGAGGGCATCGTGGGGCCCGCGGACGGGGCGAAGCCGCGCGAGGTGCTCATCCGCGCCGTCGGCGAGATGCCCGGCGCGTAGGCTTCGATTCCTGACCGGATGTTCCCTTGACCTGTGGCGCGCCTCCCGGTAAACGACGCGCGCTCCCGGCGGCAGAGCTCGGGGCCGGCCTGCAGACCGCAGCCGAACGAGAAGGACTGTTTCGAATGGCGACTGGTACCGTGAAGTGGTTCAACGACACGAAGGGCTACGGCTTCATCACCCAGGATGGCGGAGGCGAAGACGTCTTCTGCCATCACACGGCCATCAAGGCGGAGGGGTTCCGCTCTTTGGCCGAGGGCCAGAAGGTGGAGTTCGAGGTGGTGAAGGGCCCGAAGGGCCTGCAGGCCCAGAACGTACGCAAGCTGTCGTAAGGCCTGGATTCCGAAGCGCCGACGAGGCCCGGTCTGATTTCAGGCCGGGCCTTCGTGTTTCCGCAACGAGAGGCTCATCCCGCCTGCGCGTCGGGCTGATCGTCGGCGGCAGAGGCGACCTCGACCACCGTCAGCGTCTCTTCGCGCTTGTCGATCCGGTACCAGACGGTCGCGTCTTCCACCGCGACGCGGAGCAGGTTGCGATCCGGCCCTGGGTTGCGCGCGAAGGAGAGGCCCGGGGGCGGAGCGATGCTGGCCAGGTCGGCGAGCTCTGCCAGGACGCGGCCGAGTTGCTGCACGACGTGGGACGAGAAGGTCCGCAGGCGCTGCGCGGCTGCCGGCTCGACCAGGATGCGGTAGCTCATGGACGCACGCTAAGCATTCGTTCGGGCGTTACGAAAGAGCCCTCGGCCACGATTCGTACGATTTTGTCGCGGATCGAGCGCCCGGTACGGGGCGCCGCCCGCCTCGCTGCGGGTTGCTCCCGTCAACCCGACTTGCGGGTGCGCTCCGGGAGAGCGGGAGGCAGCTCGCCCGCCAGGCGTGGAGGATCGGAGAAGCTCGACGGCAGCAGGTTGAACGGCAGGAGCTTCACGAGGAGCGGGAGCAAGAGCATGCCGCCCGGGGCCGCGAAGATGGCGAGCGCGGGGATGGTCTTCGCCACGTCGATGAGCTGCTCGCGGACCTTCGCCTTCTCCTGGGCCGTCAACGTCGAGCCGGCGCTGGCGCGCGCGAGCATCTGTGCCAGCTCGCCGGTCTCGCGGATCTCCTGGAGGATGCGGTCGAGGTTGTCCGCGACCGCCGCCTGCACGCGGCTGGTGAACGCCTCGGCGAGGCCCTCCGGCGTCTCTGCCAGGCGCAGCGCGGTGAGCGCGTCGCGGTTCTGCCGGTAGAAGTCCTCGACCTGCGTCTCGAGCGCCGCGAGGGCCTCCGCGTCGATTCCCAGCGCGACTGCGAGCCGCTCGATGAACGCGATCTCGCCCGCCTCGAGCTGCCCGTCGAATCGCGCGGCGAGCAGCACCTGCTCGATCGCGAATCGGCGGAGCGCCGGCGCGCTCATGGCCGGGCCGAGGCGCTCGATGGGGCGCGGATCGCGCCGGGCACGCTGCAGCAGCCTGTACTCGGGCGCGGGCAGCTTCTGCCCGCGCAGCACCTGGTCCATGCTGCGCGTCACCTTCGTCCCGTTCTGCTGCGCCGCGGCCAGGCCGGAGAGGAGCTCCACCAGCACGCATCGCCAGACCAGGGCGGCGCGGTCGGCAACCCCCGTCGCGGCGGCGGACACGCGTCCGTGCGCGAAGGCGGCGAGCGCCACGCTGGCGCAGGTGCGCACCTCGATGGCGCACAGTCCGTTGTGCAGCGGCAACCCCGCGAAGGGGCCGCCCAGCGCGAGGTAGCGGCGCGAAAGCCGCGTCGCGACGCGAGCCGCGAGCCTGCGCACGAACGCGTCGCTGGCACCGAGCGGGTCGCCGAACAGCCGCGCCGCCTCGGCAGTCCGGCCGGCGACGGCGCCGAGCACCGCGAGGAGCTGGTTCCGGCGCGCGTCGACGGCAACGTGCGCGGGAACGTCGGGCCCCTTCTCGATGAAGTAGGGCGCCGCCGAGAGCGCGGCTGCCTTGGCGCAGAGCCGCACCAACCCCGCGACGAAGTGCGCGAACGCGCGCGCTCCCGGAACCGCGTCGGGAGCCAGCTCGACCGCGGGATCCACGGCGCCAGTGCCGTAGGCGAGGCCCGACGCGCGCAGCATCGTCTCCAGGCGGTCGCGGCGCTCGTGCAGCGCGAGGCGGTGAGGGGGCCCCTTCGTGACTCGGACTGCCACGGCGCCGACGACCGCGAGCAGCCAGTCCGTGCTGCCGACGCGCAGCTCCGCCTGGCGACCCTGATGTAGGAGCGATTCGATGCCGTACTCCGCGGGTTTGAGACGATTGTAGCACCCGCGGACCGCTTCGCCGCGCCTCCGGTCACTTCACCGCTTTGACGCGGGCGCGCTTCTCCTCCAGCTCGATCGCTGCTCCGGCCCTGCGGCCTCCGCCCGTCGCCGGCCAAGCCGGCTCCTCCGTCGGCGCGGGCGGCGCGGGCGGCGCGGGCGGCGGCGCCGCCTTGGCGATGCCGAACTTCTCGTACAGCTTCGCCTCGACGTCGCGCAGCATCTCGGGGTGCGACTTGAGGAAGTCGCGAGCATTTTCGCGGCCTTGGCCGATGCGCTCGCCGCCGTAGCTGAACCACGCGCCGCTCTTCTCGACGAGGTTGTTCTCCACGGCGAGGTCGAGCAGATCGCCTTCCCGCGAGATGCCCTGGCCGTAAAGGATGTCGAACTCGACCTCGCGGAACGGCGGGGCCACCTTGTTCTTCACCACCTTGACCCGGGTCCGGTTGCCGATGACCGTCTCGCCGTCCTTGATGGCGCCGACGCGGCGGATGTCGAGCCGCTGCGAGGCGTAGAACTTCAAGGCATTCCCGCCGGTGGTCGTCTCCGGGTTGCCGAACATCACCCCGATCTTCATGCGGATCTGGTTGATGAAGATGACCGTCGTGTTCGACTTGGAGATGGTGGCGGTGAGCTTGCGCAGCGCCTGGGACATGAGCCTCGCCTGCAGGCCCATGTGCTGGTCGCCCATCTCGCCCTCGAGCTCGGCGCGCGGGACCAGCGCGGCCACCGAGTCGATGACGATGACGTCGACGGCCCCGGACCGGACCAGCATCTCGCAGATCTCCAGCGCCTGTTCGCCCGTGTCGGGCTGGGAGATGAGCAGGTCCTCGGTACGCACGCCCAGCTTGCGCGCGTAGCCGACGTCGAGGGCGTGCTCGGCGTCGATGAACGCGGCCACCCCGCCGCCTTTCTGCGCCTCGGCGACGGCGTGGAGGGTCAGCGTCGTCTTGCCGGACGATTCCGGCCCGTAGATCTCGACGATGCGCCCGCGAGGAAGGCCGCCCACCCCGAGCGCGAGGTCGAGCGACACCGAGCCGGTCGAGATGGCCTGCACGTCGTGCACCAGCGGCTCGTCCACCCCCAGCCGCATCACCGAACCCTTGCCGAACTGCTTCTCGATGGCGCTGACCGCCAGCTCGATGGCCTTCTCTTTCTCCGCGTTCGCCACTCGTTCCCTCCATTCGCGCGCCGTGGCGCGATCACTGAAAGCTTGTACAGAACCCGATCGTCGAGTTCAAGAGTCTCCGTTCAGCTCGTGCATGCGTAGCACGGCCGTCCGACATCCCTGTTCTGTCCCTGCCGCTCCGGCGCTAACGCTGCGCCGTGACCTTCGGCTCCTTCAGCCGCTTCCAGGTCACCCGGATGAGTCCGGCGCCCATCGACGGGTTCTGGTTGACGAACGTCATCTGGTCGCCGCTCAGCTCGAGCGTGCGCTTCTGCTCCGTTCCCACCCAGTTCGGGAACGTGCTCCCTTCGAGGTTCATGACCAGCGTCTTGCTCGCGTCGTCGACGGTGTACGACCCGAAGTACGCGATGGTGCCCGCCACGACGGCTTTGTTCTCCTCGGGCGTGCCCTGGGTGCGGTTGTTCGCGGCGAACTTGGGGATGTCCGAGCGCGTGATCATGAGCGCGACCCGCCCGGTGTTGGTGAGGATGACACTGCCCTTCGCGTCCGAGCCGTAAGGCTCCGTCTTCTTTCCATCCTGGTCGAGGACGTTGGAGACCATCGTCCAAGCGCCCACCACCTGCTGTTTCAGGGATCCCTTCTTCTCGCTTCCACCCTGCACGGCGAACGCCGCAAACACCACGGCTGCGAGCGCCGGCAACGCCATCCTGCGGATCGTCTTCATGGCAATTCCCCCTGGCGGCGCGAGCTACGTCCACGCCGCCGGGGGCGCATACCATCACTTGTACAAGCGTTTAGCCAGTGGGCCGGACTTCACTGCCCGCCGATGCCGAGCAGCTCGACCTTGAAGACCAGCGTCGCGCCGCCGGGGATCGTCGGCGGGTGCCCGTGATCGCCGTAGGCGATGTCCGACGGGCACACCAGCTCCGCCTCCTCGCCGACATGCATCTTCTGCACGCCCTCGGTCCAGCACTTGATGACGCCGTTGAGCGGGAACTCCGCCGGCTGGCCTCGCTTGTACGAGGAGTCGAACACGGTGCCGTTCGTCAGGCGGCCCTCGTAGTTCACCTTGACCTTGTCGGTCTCCTTCGGGCTCGGGCCGTTCCCGGGACGAAGCACGCGGAAGATCAGCCCGGAAGGCGTCTTCTGCGCGCCCTTCTCCTGGGCGGCCTTCGCCAGGTAGTCCCTCGAAGTGGACTTCTCCTTCTCGGCGGCGGCGCTCGACCGCGACTGGACGAACTTGTTGATGGCGTCCTGCCGCTCCTCGGGCTCGGCCTTGGCCTTGGCGCCGGTGGCGGCGTCGTGGAAGCCCTGCTCGACGATCTTCAGCTCGCCCGGCTTGAGCTTCATGAACTGCACGCGGGTGCCCGTGATGTACCCGATGGCGTAGAGCGTCTTGTCGTCGTCCGACTTCGGCGCCTGGGCTCGAGCGGCGAGCGGGACGGCGAGGAGCGTTGCAAGGGCGAGGCGGATCATGACGATTCCTTTCGCGGGGGCGAGGCGAGGCCGCGCGCGGGACTACTCGATTGCCTGCGTGACGGCAACGAGCAGCATGCCGGCGTCGGGTTTGGACGGATCGAGGCGCAGCCCGCCGACGAAGATCGTCCCGCCTCGCTGGATGCTGTAGTCGGTGTGCATCTTGCGGGTGTGCCCCGGATGCTCGCCGAGGAGCTCGAGGTGCACCTTGATGCGCCCGTCGGGCGACATGTCGCGAGGAGTCACCTGCACGCTGCGCATGCCCGGCAGCTCCATCTGCGCGGCGTCGAGGAAGGCGAGATCGAAGGTCTGCTCGCTCACCAGCTGGAAGTTCCGCCAGCGGAAGTCCTTGGCGAACTCGGCGAGGTTCTGGCGGATGGGGGAAAGCTTCGGGTCCGTCCACTCGGCCCCGCTCTTCGCCGCGATGGCGCGCACGGTGATGCGCACGCGCGCCGGCTGGGCGGCGGTCCCCGCGTCCTGGGTTCCTTCGGCGGCGAGGAGCGCAAGCGCCGCCAGGACTGCCCTCATCGAAGCACCGCCGGGCCGTCGTCGTCGACCCAGATGACCGTCGTCTGGCCCGACTCCAGGACGGCGCCCTCGTGGTTCTCGAAGTCGATCGCCTCGACGATCGTGCCCGGCGTCCGCGCATCGGCGATCAGGATGGGGGCCTTCTGTTCGGTGCGCGACGGCGAGAGCACCGCAAACAGCGCGACCGACGCGGCGACGGCAAGGCCCGCTGCGGCCGAGATGCTCGCGCGGTGGGCCCTCCACATCTCCTCGCCCCAGACGCGCAGCCGGATGACCTGGGCGGGCGGGCGCTCCTCGGCGACGCGCGCCAGGACGGCGTCGGCGACCCCCGAGAGATCGGCGCGCGAGGCGCGCTGGACGACCGAGTCGCGGATGGCGTCGCGCTGGGCGGCGAGGAGCGCCTTGCGCGTACCGCAAGCGGCGCAGCCCGCCACGTGTTCCGAAAGCCACGAGCGGTCCTCGGCGGGCAGCTCTCCGTCGATCCAGGGCCCGAGCAAGGGCAGCGACTCTTCGCAGCGCCTGTTCATTCCTCCCCCTCGCCCTCGTCCTTGAACGGCGCCTCGTCTTCGAGATATTCGCGCAGCTTGCGCTGCATCTTGAGCCGCGCATGGAAAAGACGGCTCATCACCGTGCCCTTCCGGATGCCCAGCGTCCGCGCCAGATCTTCATAGCTCAACCCTTCCACTTCGCGCAGCAGCAGGATGGCCCGATGGTTCTCCGAGAGCGTCGCCAGGGCCTCTTCGATCTTGCCCTTCAGCTCGTCGTTGAGGGCCGCGCGCTGCGGCCCCGCCAGCGCCGCGGAGGCGGGGTCCATGCGGCTCTCGATCTCGGCGTCCTGCTCGTCCATCTCGACACGCTCGGAGCGGCCCCGCCTGCGCGCGGAGTCGAGCGAAAGGTTGGTCGCGATGCGGTACGTCCAGGTGAAGAACGACGAGTCGCCCTTGAAGGACGGCAGGTAGCGGTGGACCCTGACGAACGTCTCCTGCGTGATGTCCATCGCCTCGTCCGAGTCCCTCACCATTCCCAGTGCGAGCTGGTAGACGCGCCGCTGGTACTTCGTCACCAGAGCCCGGAATGCCTGCGCATCTCCTCGTTGCGCAGCGCGGACGAGCGACCTGTCGTCCGCCGGCACGTCGCGCGGCTCGGGCGGCTTCCTGCTCTCGGTCATGCGACGCGCCCGGTCGGCCTCGTATTCAACGGGTGGCGGGATTCACGACACGCTGGGGGAGCGGGAATGGTAGCCGCCGGTGGGAATGTAAGCCCTACGTCGTTGTCTAGACTACGATGATCGTGCGGGCTTGGGGTCCCGCCGATAGACCCACACCGTTGGCCGGTCCGATGCAACTGCCGCAGCCCACACCGGAGATCCCCGAGCTCGGCGGCCTCGCCCCGTCCCGCCTGTCGACGCTCGCCGAGCAAGGGCTTGCTGCGCGCCGTGAGGTTTCCGGGCTCCTGCGCCGGGCGCGGATGCGGGCGCGAGGGCTTGCGCTCCTCCGGGCCGCGGCGCTGCTCGCGGGTGGCGCGGTGGTTGCGCTTTGCGCCGGCGCCCTGGTCGCTTCGTTCGCGCCGGCGATGGTCGGCCGGACCGCGGCGGCGGCCGTCATGCTCGCCGCATGCGGCGCGGTGGCCGTGTTCTGCGTCCGGTCACCGCTGCAGCGCGCCGCGGTGTGGGACGACGCAGCGCTGGCGCGGCTTCTCGCCGGTTCTTCGGAGCTGCTCTCCAGCGTCGAGCTGTCGCAGGTTCCGGAGCAGCCGGGGATCTCGCGCGATCTCCTCTCGCTCCTCCACGTGCGCGCCGCCGCGCAGGCGCGGTCCCTCGACGTCGGCGAGGGGCTCCCGCTGCGCTCGGCCGGATCGGCGCTGTCGCTCCTGGCGGGTGCGCTGTTGTTGCTCGGTCTGGTCCAGCTCGTCGCTCCGCGGCGGTTCGCGCTGGGCCTGTCCCGGCTGCGGGGCGGTGACGCCGCGGCGCCCGCGCCGGAGCTGTCTCCCATCGTCGGCGACCTCACGGTCACGTACCTCTATCCGCAGTACACGGGACTCCCGGCGCGCACCGAGGAAGGCACCGCGGGCGATTTGCGCGCGCCGCGCGGGACCGAGGTGCACATCACCGGCCGGGCCGACCGCGACGTCGCCGAGGCGGCGGCCGTGCTCAACGGCAAGCCGGTGAAGCTTCTGGCGCAAGGTCCGGGGCGAAGGCAGCTCTCCGGGTCCCTGACGCTCACGCAGCCGGGCCGGTGGAGCTTCCGCTTCCTCGACTCGAAGGGCCGCACGGTGGCGCAAGGGCCGGAGCGGCCGGTCGAGATCGTGGCCGACCAGCCGCCGCAAGCCACCATCGAGGCGCCGGCGGAGAAGACGCTGGAAGTGGACCCCAACGGTCGCGTGGTCCTCAACTGGTCGGCGGCCGACGATTACGGCGTCTCGCAGGTCGCGCTCGTCTTCCAGGTGGCGGGCGGCAAGGAAGAGCGCGTGGTCCTGCAGACGCCGGCGCAGGCGGCGCGCCGGCTGCGCGGGACGTACGCCTGGGAGCTGTCGCCGCTCAAGCTGCGCGCCGGCGACAAGGTCACCTACGTCGTCGAGGCGCGCGACAACGACGCCGTCGACGGCCCGCAGCGAGGCGCCTCGGCCACCCAGGTGCTGAAGGTGTTCTCGGCCGCCGAGCACAGCCGCGAGGCGCTGCTCCGCGCGCAAGCTCTCTGGGAGAGGCTGGTCGCGCTCGCGGCCGATCGAATCGAGGAGAAGCCCGCTCCCGCGACCGATGCCTCGGGCTGGTATTCGGCGACGTCGGCGAAGGACCAGAACGCCCTGCAGCTCGTCTCCGAGCTGCAAGCCGCCGGGGCCGAGCTGGTGAAGGACAAGCTGGCGCCGCGCGAGGTCGGGCGCGCGCTGCGCTACGCGGCGAGCTCGCTCGGGCCCGCGGTGCGGCGGACCTCGCTGGCGCGAGCGCCCCTCTCGCGCGGTTCGGCAGGCCTGGAAGGGGCGCAGCGGAACTTCTCTCGCGCGCTGCAGGCGGAGATCGCCGAGGAGGAGAAGGACATCCTCTACCTGCAGGACCTGCTCGACAAGGCGCGCCTCGACGCCATGCACGAGATCGGCAAGGAGCTGGCCGCCTCGCGGCGCGAGCTGGCCCGCCTCGCCGAGAAGCTGCGCAAGGCGCCCGACGAGGAGACGAAGCGGCAGGTCCTTTCCGAGGTGGAGCGGATGCGCGAGCGCATCCAGGATCTCATGTCGCGCATGCAGGAGATGGCGCGCGGGATCCGCGACGAGCACCTCAACGCGGAGGCGATGGAGAACGTCGAGAAGCAGCAGGACCTGCTCTCCCAGCTCTCCGACATCCAGCGCAAGCTGCAGAGCGGCAAGGTCGACGATGCGTTGAAGCAGCTCGATCAGCTCGGACAGGACCTCGACAAGCTGGAGAAGGCGCTCTCGCAGAAGGCGCAGGACGAGCAGGGCGGGCAGTATTCGGAGGAGGCGCAGAAGCTCTCGCAGGCCGCCCAGAAGCTGCGCGACGTCACCGCCCGCGAGAAGGCGCTGCAGCAGCGGACCGCGCAGCTGCGGCGCGAGCTGTCCGCGCAGCAGCAGAAGCGCTTCGACCAGCGCGGCGGCAAGGAGCTCGCCAAGCGGCTGCGCGAGAAGGTCGAGCAGGCCCGCCAGGGCGTGAAGCAGGTCGAGTCGAAGCTCGCCGAGCGGATGGGCCTGGAGGACGTCCTCGAGGCGGCGCAGTCGCGCGTCGACGACCTCGCGCGCGCGCTCGAGTCGGGCGATTTCTCCGAGGCGCTCGAGCAGGCCGAGCGGAGCTTGCGCGCCGTCGAGACGCTGCAGGCGCGGCTGGGGATGGAGGAGCAGCTCGCGCAGCGCTACCCGGGGTTCGTGCGCGATCCGGAGGTCGTGCGGCGCGGAATGAAGGGAGTGCAGAGCGCCGCGCCGCCGCTGCGCGAAGTGGTCAGCGAGCTGGAGCAGACCATGCCGCGCGGCGAGCCCCTCACCCCGCAGCAGATGGAGGAGATGCTGCGCCAGCAGGCCGAGCAGCGCCGCATCGGCGAGGACCTGCAGGACGCCCGCAACCAGCTCGGCGAGGTGGGGCGCAAGGTGCCCATCTTCGGGCCGCAGCACGAGCAGATGTTGCAGCAGGCGCAGGAGGGCATGGGCCGCGCCGAGCAGCGGCTCGGCCAGGGCGAGCCGCGCGGCGCGCAGGCGGGCGAGGAGCAGGCGCTGGAGCAGCTGCAGAAGTTCGAGGAGGCGATGCAGCAGCTGGCGAAGCAGGCCGGCGGGAAGGGGCAGAGCCGGCCGCGCATGCCGATGCCCTGGGCGGAGCCTTCCGGCGAGCAGGGCGAGAACGAGTCGGGGGACATGGATACGCAGAAGGTCGAGATCCCCGATGCGGAAGCCGGACGCGGGCCGCAGGAGTTCCGCAAGGAGCTGCTCGACGCGATGAAGCAGAAGGCGCCGGAGAAGTACGAGGAGCGCGTCAAGCAGTATTACGAGGAGTTGGTGAAGTGAGCGGTGTGGCTCGCCGTTGCCGCGTCGGGCTCGCGCGCGCCGGCGTGGCCCTCCTGGTCGCCGCCGCCGCTGGCGCCGGAGCCCCGGCGCGCAGCACGGCGCAGATCGCGGAACGCATCGACGCGGACCTCGACGCCTGGGACATCGAAGGAGCGCAGCGCGGCCTGGGCGAGCTCTTGTCGCACGACTCCGGGTCGGTGGCCGCGGCGTACTTCCGCGGCCGCGTCCTGTTCGAGCAAGGCAAGTACGCGGATGCCGCGGTGGCGTTCGCCGAGGCGCGGTCGCGCGGCGCCGGGCAGATCGACGGATTCGAGCCGCAGGCGAAGCTCGCGCAGGCGGCCGCCGACGAGGTCAAGGGGGACGAGGTCCACGAGAGCGCGCACTTCGCCGTGTACACCCGACCCGGGAAGGACGCCCTGCTCGTCCCGTATGCGCTGGAGGCGCTGGAGAAGGCGTACGCGGCGCTGACGCAGGACCTGGGACACGCTCCGGCGGCGAAAATCCGCGTCGAGATCTACGAGTCGGCGCAAGCACTGGCGCGCGTCTCGCCGCTCACGGTCGCCGAGATCAAGGCGAGCGGCACCATCGCCTTGTGCAAGTACAACCGGCTGATGATCACCTCGCCGCGCGCGCTCCTGCGCGGCTACGCCTGGCTGGACACGCTCTCGCACGAGTTCGTCCACTACCTCGTCACGAAGAAAGGGCGGAACACCGTCCCCATCTGGCTGCAGGAGGGGCTGGCGAAGTTCCTCGAGACCCGCTGGCGGGGCGCTCCGGGCCTGGCGGTGGACGAGTCGTCGACGGCGCTGCTCACTCGCGCGGCGCGCGACCGCAAGCTCATCCCCTTCGCCGCGATGCACCCCTCGATCGCCAAGCTCCCCACGCAGGAGATGGCCGCGCTCGCCTTCGCGGAGGTCGAGTCTGCCATCAAGCTCCTCTACCAGCGAGGCGGGCAGAAGGCGCTGACCGAGCTGGTCGCTGCCATGGCAGGCGGATCTTCCGACGAGAACGCGGTGGCGCAGGCGTACGGGAAGCCGTTCCTGCAGTTCGAGCAGGAGTGGCGCGCCGACCTGCTCAAGCCGCGGCGCGAGCCGGCCGCACAGGCGCCCGGCTCGGCGCGGCCGCTCGCGGCGCACAAGCTCGTCTTCAAGGAAGACGCGAAGAAGAAGGGCGCCACCGTCGC
>Ga0114129_10008467_pt1 | contig 14650 bp, 14 predicted proteins | sample RhiMetdeltSRZDD1_FD_80071 | JGI IMG/M metagenome (GOLD analysis project Ga0114129, IMG submission 80071) | Populus rhizosphere microbial communities from Tennessee, USA - Rhizosphere MetaG P. deltoides SRZDD1 (version 2) (version 2) | ecosystem: Host-associated > Plants > Roots > Rhizosphere >... | reverse complement strand
GGCGGAGTCGCCGACGAGGATCACATCCACCCCGGCGACGTCGGCCAGCCGCGCGCTCGGCGCGTCGTACGCGGTCACCATGACGATCCGCTCGCCACGCTGACGTTTGGCGGCAAGCTCCGGAAGCGTCAATCGCTCCGCGCTCGGGGAGTTCCCGGTGTGGTGAGAGTCGGACATTCTAGAAACGCAGCCCAGCCAGCTCCGGCCGGTCCAAAGGAATATTATCGATCAGCCGGGTGGCGCCGGAGCGGGCGGCGATGACCAGGGTCGGCTCACCGTCGAACGTCGCGACTCCGACGTAATCGACCGTCAGGTCTGCCAGCACGACCCGCGCGGCAGCCGCGGGATCGTCCCCGTGTCGATGCGCGGCAAGCCCCTGCGTCAGCGCGCGAGGAATCGCCAGCGCGCGGCGGCGCTCGTCAGGAGACAACCGCGCGTTTCGCGAGGACAGCGCCAGGCCGTCGGGGTCGCGGACGGTCGGCCCGACCTCGAGCGCGATGTCGAGATTCAGGTCTCGAATCAGCTGACGGATCACCGCCACCTGCTGCACGTCTTTCTGGCCGAAGTAGACGACGTTCGGCTCGATGATGTTGAAGAGCTTCAGGCAGACGGTCGCGACGCCGGAGAAATGGCCCGGACGCGCGGCGCCTTCAAAGCCCTCCGCGGCGCCGCCCACTTCGATCGACGTCGCGTGTCCGTCGGGATAGATTTCGGCCGCCTCCGGCACGAACAGCAGGTCGACGCGGGCGCCGTCCGCGATCGCGGCATCCTCCGGTTCCCGGCGCGGATACGCCGCGAGATCCTTGGGATCGTTGAACTGCCGCGGATTGACGAAGATGCTCGCGACGACCAGGTCGCAGCCGGCGCGCGCCATCCGCATGAGCTTGACGTGTCCGTCGTGCAGCGCGCCCATCGTCGCCACAAACCCGACGGTCCGCGCCGCCGCCCGCCGCGCGGCCGCGACTGCGGCCCGCACGTCCGCCACCGTTCTCACGATTCTCATCGGGCGGTGGCCTCGGCGAGCGCGCGGTACATCGGCTCGAGGTCCGGCGTCGATCGTCTGATCGCGTCGAGATGCGCGTCGACGGTCGCCCAATCGCCTCGCGCGATTGGACCGGTCAGATCGAATCCGTTGTCCATCGTCCGCCGCATGAGCGGCAGGAGCACCTCCTCGGGCGCGCCGGCCGTGGTCACCATGCGCGCGGCCGCGCGGAACAGCGTGACCAGGTAGTTCGACGCCATCACCGCGCCGGCGTGATAGAGCACGCGGCTCTTCTCGGTCATGTCGAACGCGCGCAGCCCGAGTTGATCCGCCAGCCATCGGCCGCGCACCTGCGCATCATCGGACTCGCCGGTAATGGCGGCCCACGCGCCGTCGAGCTGCTCGGGTCCCCGGTCGCGCGTGAATGTCTGCAACGGGTGCAGACCGAAGCGGGTCGAATGCGGGTCGAGAGCGGTGAGCGGCGTCGCGCCGCTCACATGGGCGATCCACAGTCCCGTCCGCGCGGCGCGCGCGACGTCGCGAATCGCCGCATCGGGGACGCACAGAAGAACGAGATCAGCGGCATCGCTTTCGACGAGCAGCCCGCGCTCGGCAAGACGGCCGGCAATCGCCCCGCCAACGCGGCCCCGGCCAACGACCTTGATGCGTTTGAACATGCCGCCTCACGGGACACTATGACATGAGGGAGCGCCCGCGGCCCGCGCGAGGACAGCGAGTCTGCGAGCGCCGGCGCGCGCGAGCGGGGGTGGGGCCCCGCGAGCACTGAAGAAAGAGGCTTGAGGCGGAGAAGTTGCTTAGCCCTCTCGGAGTACGCGGGCCGGATCGATTCGCGACGCCCGCCGCGCCGGAAGCCAGCCCGCGAGCGCGCCGATGGACGCGAGCACGAGCGCAGCGCCGGCAATCGTTGCCGGATCTCGCGGCTCGAGGCCGACGAGCAGCGTCCCGACGTAACGCGCCGCCCAGACGCTGATCGCGCCGCCGACGACCACGCCGATCGTCACGAGAATCGCGACGCGCCGAAGGACGAGCGCGAGCACGGCGCCCGGGGCCGCGCCAAGCGCCATCCGAATCCCCATCTCAGTGCGCCTCCGTCCCACGGCATAAGACGTCACGCCGTAGAGGCCGACGCCGGCGAGCAGCAGCGCAAGCACACCGAAGAATCCGGCGAGCATCGCGAGCAGCCGCTCCTGAATGAGCGCCGCGTTGACGTAATCGCCCAGCGGACGCGAGGTCAGCGCGAGGTTCCGATCGATGCCGCCGATCGCCGACATCACGCTCCGGCTCAACGTGCCAGCGGGAAGAGCGGCGGCTTTCGCGCTGATCGCGACAAACGATCCGACTTCGTCCAGCTGCGTGAGCGGCAGATAGATTGTGGGTGGAACGGGATCGCGCAGAGACCGGTAGGCGGCGTCGCGCACCAGGCCGACGATCTCGTGCGTCCGGTTCGGCCGTCCGGGCCGGCCGCCGGTGCGAATCTGCCGGCCAACCGGCGACGTCGTCACGAGCAATTTCCGGGCGAGCGTCTCGTTGACGATGACGACCGGCGGCGAGCTCCGGCTGTCGCGATCGTCGAAGTCACGGCCGGCGACGAGCGATGTGCCGTACGTCTTGAACCAGTCCGGCGTCACGACGTTCACGTAGACGCCGCGATCACGCTCGGGAAAATCCGGCCGGTCAGGAATCTCGATCGGATATTGCCAGCTGCTGCCGCTCATCGGCGTCACCATCGAGGCTGCCGCCGACCGAACGCCGGGCACCGCGAGGACGGCCTGGCGAAGGCGCTCGTAGAACGCCGCGCGGTTCTCCGGCAGGGTTTCACTGCGCTGCGCATTGACGTTCACGACGAGCACGGGATCGCGATCAAATCCCACCTCCTTGTTTGCCAGCGTCTGGAACGTGCGGACGAAGAGCCCGGCCGCGACGACGAGCAGCAGAGACAGCGCGATCTGCACCACGACCAGCGTGTTTCGCACCCCTGCGCGTCCCTCGCCGATGACGCCCCGCGATTGTTCCTTCATCGCGTCGTTCGGATCGACCTTCGCGGCGCGGAGCGCGGGCGCCACGCCGAACAGGATCGCCGTGGCCGCGGCGACCACGGCGGTGAAGGCAAGGACGCGCAGATCGAGCGAAAGATCCAGGAACACGCGGTTCGCTTGCGTCGACAGCTGGCGGACCAGCAGGTCGCTGCCCCACTTGGCGAGCGCGAGTCCGGCCAGCGCGCCGGCGCCGGAGAGTACCAGGCTCTCGGTCAGCAGTTGACGCGCGAGCCGGCTCCTCGAGGCGCCAAGCGCCAGCCGGACCGAAAGCTCTCGACGCCGGGCGGTCGCGCGCGCGAGCAGCAGATTCGCGATGTTCGCGCAGGCGATGAGCAGCACCAGGCCGACGACGACCATCAGCGTCTGGATCGGCCGCTCGTAGCGGAACCGCAGACTCGACGCGCCCGTCGACGCCGGATGGAGGAAGAAATCATCCCGCAGGTAGCTCTCGAGATCCTTCGGCCGCCAGTCCGGCGGAATCGTCGCGTCCCGAACCTGCTTCTGCACGCCGCGGAGCGCCGTCTGCGCCTGGGTGATCGTCTGCCCCGCTTTCAACCGCACGACAGTGGTCAGCCACCAGTTCGATCGGCGATCGAGCGCGCTCTCGCGGCCGCGTATGAGGGGTTCGGCGCCAAGCGTGATCGCGACGTCGAACGTCCGGCCGACCGTCGGGCCGAAGAACGATGGCGGCGCAATCCCGACGATCGTGAACGGCACCCGCTGGATGGTGAGCGTGCGGCCGAGCGTGTCGGCCGCGCCGTTGAACCGGCGCTGCCAGAAGTCGTAGCTGATGACGGCGACAGGACCATCGGGCCCGGCGCCCCGGCGGTCATCGTCGGGCACGAACGTCCGGCCCGACAACGGCGGCACGCCCAGGACGTCGAACATGCCGCCGCTCGACCAGATGCCGTCGACGAACTCCGTCTGGCCGCCCTGTGAGAGATCGAAGCGCGTGGAGGAAAACGCAAACGCGCCGTCCACCAGTTCCGGGCGCGCGCGGATCTGTTCCCAGATCGGGTTCGTCAAGCTGTCCTGGTCTTCGCCAATCGACAGGATGGCGAGCCGATGCGGTTCGCGCACGGGCAGCGCACGCAGCAGCAGGCTGTCGAGAATCGAGAAGATGGCGGTGTTGGCCCCGATCCCCAGCGCCAGCGAGAGAATCGCGACGATCGTGATGACCGGTGCCGCGCGCAGCCCCCGAATCGCGTCCCGTAGGTCCTGCATCGGCCCGACCCCTTTCACGCCTCTCGTGGGTGTTTCCCCTTGGACGGCCGGCTGGAATCCGGGGTTGGTGCCAAAGGCTGAACACGTCCAACTTCCGCGCTACAGGCCCTGCCCCCAAAAAGAAAGACATGATCTTCATGTCCTTCTTTTGGTGCACGCGATACGCCCCCGCGCCCTGGGAAGGAGTCTGTCCCTGGCGCGAACCGCAGTCCTCATGCTCGCCTAGAATCGGGGTGTACTCGGCGCCGGAGCAGGATTAGACTACGCCCAGCGCGAGGAGGTCCCATGAATCGGCTGAGGTTTGCCCTTGCTCTGATGATCGCTGCGGCCGGCATCGCCGGCGTTTCGGCGCAGAAGCCGCCGGCCAAACCGACGCCGAAGCCGCCCGCTGGAGCCGCGCAGAAGGCGCCGGCCGGCCCGGTCCTGGTGTTTGAGACCGCCAAGGGGGCATTCGAGATCGAGACGTATCCCGACGAGGCCCCGAAATCGGTCGCGCAGGTCGTCGAGCTCGTGCGGCACGGTTTCTACCGTGGGCTGCGATTCCACTGGGTGCAACCCGGCGTCATCCAGATCGGCGATCCGACGAGCCGCGACATGTCACGCATGGATTCGTGGGGGAACGCCGGCAGTGGCCGCTCGGTCGGCGTCGCCGAGATCTCGAAGCGGAAATTCGAGAAAGGCACCGTCGGGTTCGCCTATCGTGAGGGCCAGAAGCCCACGGCGGCCGACAGCCAGATCTTCATTCTTCGCGCGCCGAACCCGGCCCTCAACGGCAAGTACGCCATGATCGGCCACGTCACCAGCGGCATGAACGTCGTCGAGAAGATCGAGAAACCCGACATGGTGAAGATGGCCTACGTCAAGGGAGAACAGAAGTAGACGCGGATCTACTTGGGTCTTTTCAGAATCAGCCGCGCGCTGTTGTTCGAGATCATGATCGGCGCTCCGATGGCCTCCCAGCCTTCGGCGCCGGCGGCGTTCAACGCGGCGGTGGGGTCCTCGCCCGCGGGCAACGTCATCTGACGGTACTCCCACGCGTGGCGCACCACGCGGATCTCGACCGGCCCGCCCATCGTGACCGATGGGACGCCGGTGACGGCGACCCGTATCGGCTCGTCGGAAACCATGTCGCGCACCGATACGGGAATCGCATCGGCGCGATCTCGATTGATCACATAAACCCGGTTCGGCGTCGGCCGTCCGGGATCGTTGTCGGGGAGCGGGACGGGCACCTGCGATCCGGCAGCCGCGATGCGGCCGCCGCCGCTCCAGGCTGCCCACGCGAGTGTGGCCCATACGATTGCAGTGCGTTTCATCGGCTACCTCCAAGGTCTGGGCGCTGCGACCAGTGTAGCGACAAAAACGAGTGACAGAAGCGTTGAAATACGGGTGTGAAAAAGCGACGAAGTCCGCGGTGCAAGAGCAATCAAGTACCGCAGTGAAAAGATGCTGAAGTACGGCAGTCACGCCGTACTTCAGCAACGGGTTTCACCGGGTGCGGCGCTCAGCGGTGCAACGGCTTGGCGCTGTTAGCGAAGTCGCCTTTGGCTTCGCTCGCCGACGCGACATCTTCGGCGCCGGTCCGCACGAGGATCTTCTTCGCGCGGTCGGTCCAGGCCGAATCATCGGCGTGAACCGAGAGCAGGATGCCGCCCTTGCGGACGCGCCCTTCGTAGCGCTTGGCCTCGTACTCCGGAATGCCCATCCCGACGAGCGCGCCGGCAATGCCGCCGATCGCGCCCACGGCGCCGGCGCCCGCGAGCGCCGCGACGATCGGTCCTGCGGCCAGCAGCGGTCCGATGCCGGGGATCGTGAGCGCGCCGACGCCCGCGAGCCAGCCGAGCGTGCCGCCAATCACGGCTCCTGAGCCTGCGCCGGCCGACGCGCCCTCGGGCGCCTTGCTGGCCTTCGCGTGCGCAAGATCCTTCGTGCCGACATTCTCCGGCAGCAGCACCGAGATGTCCGTCGCCCGAAATCCCTCCGCTTTGAGACTGTCTACGCCGGTTTCCGCCAGCTCATAGGTCGGATAGATTCCGAACACTGCGGTATTCGCCATGACCGTTTCTCCTTTGTCTTACTTTGCCTGACTGCGTCGGATGTCTCAGGTTGCTGACGCGTCAGACCCTTCCCAATAAGAACAACACCAATACGATCAGCAGCACGAGCCCGAGACCACCGCTCGGCGCGTAACCCCAGCTCCGGCTGTATCCCCAGGTCGGCAGCGAGCCGAGCGCCAGAATGATCAAAACGACAAGCAGAATGGTGAGCATCGCTCATCTCCTCTGAATGACACGCGTTCGTTGACGACGGATGCGTGTCCTGCTGGAACTGGAGTTGCAAGAGTTTCGCCAGAAGGCGTGCCGATCACCGGCGCTTTCGCGCATCAAATGCGGCGTGAGCCCCGTCTTTTGCAACGTGTTCGCCCGCGGGCGTGTGAAACGCGTTGGCCAGAATCAGCACTTCGTGGGTCAGGTGGTTGAAGTGACGCTGTCTGTGGCTCCGGATCGGTTGAAGCGATACGCGGGCATGGCCCGCCTGCTCTACAAGTACGGCAGCCGCGATCTCGTGGCGCGAGCGGGACTCGATCACGCGATGTCGAGCGAGCCACTGCCCGATCGGGCCGGCGCCGCATCAGCCGCGGATCTCGCTGTCGATCTCGAACGCCTCGGGCCTGCGTACGTCAAGCTCGGACAGCTGCTCTCGACGCGCGCCGACCTGCTGCCGCCTGAATATCTGGAAGCCCTGTCGCGCCTCCAGGATCGCGTCGAGCCGTTTCCGTTCACCGACGTCGAGCGCATCGTGCAGGACGAGCTTGGCGTGCGGCTCTCGAAAGGATTCGCCTCTTTCGACGCCGACCCGATCGCGGCGGCGTCCTTGGGCCAGGTTCACCGCGCCACGCTGCGCGACGGCCGCTCGGTCGCGGTCAAAGTGCAGCGGCCGCAGGCGCCCGAGGAGATCGCCAGCGACCTGAAAGTCTTCGCCGACATCGCCGAATTCCTCGATCGCCATACGCGCGCGGGCCGCACGACCCCATTCGCGGAAGTGGTCGAGGAGTTCCGGCGCGCCATCCTCGAAGAGCTCGATTACCGGCGCGAGGCGAGAAACCTCACGACCCTGCGCGCGAACCTCGCCGCCTTCCGCCAAATCGTGATTCCGGCGCCCATCGACGACTACTCGAGCAGCCGCGTCCTCACCATGGAATTCGTGTCGGGCCGGAAAATCTCGGCGCTGAATCCGGTCGTCCTCCTCGACGTCGACGCGCACGGTCTGGCCGAGGAGCTGTTTCGCGCGTACCTCCGCCAGGTGATCATCGACGGGTTCTTCCACGCCGATCCCCATCCGGGCAACGTCTTTCTGACCGACGACGGCCGGCTCGCGCTGCTCGATCTGGGGATGGTCAGCCGGCTCGACGCCGCGCGGCAGGAACAGCTGTTGAAGCTGCTGCTGGCAATCGCGGACGGGCAGGGAGAGCGCGCGGCCACCGTCGCGATCTCGATGGGACGACCACTCGACGATTTCAACCGCGCCGCGCTGGAGCCGGCTATCGTCGACCTCGTCACGCGCCACAAGGACGCATCACTGCACGAGACGCAGGCCGGCGCCGTGATGCTGGAGGTTTCGCGCGTCTCGAGCGCTCACGGCCTGCGGCTGCCGACCGAGCTGACGATGCTGTCGAAGACGCTGCTGAACCTCGACGAGGTGGGCCGTCGCCTGGCGCCGGACTTCGACGTGCAGCGATCGATTCGCCGCAACGCGGCGATGCTCATGCAGGAGCGCATGCAGCGAAGCCTGTCGGTCGCCAGCGCCTTCAGCACGCTGCTCGAGCTCAAGCAGTTCGTCGAAGCGCTGCCGGGCCGGTTGAACCGCGTGCTCGACGCGATCTCGACGAACGATCTGACGCTCAAGATGGAAGTGATCGACGAAGGGGCGCTGATCGAGGGCTTTCAGAAGATCGCGAACCGGATTACTCTGGGCTTGCTGCTCGCATCGCTGATCGTCGGCGCGGCGCTGCTGATGCGGGTCACGACGAGCTTCACGATTCTGGGCTATCCAGGCTTCGCGATGATTTTCTTCCTCCTGGCCGCGGCCGGCGGCGTCTGGCTGGCCGTGTTCATTCTCACGGGTGACCGGCCGCGTCACAAGCGCGCCTCGGGTTGATCGACCATGACGCGTCGGCCCCGGCGGTGGATTCGGGGCACGCTCGCAGGCGTCACGCTTGCCGGCGCGTTGACCGCCGCCGCGCTCATCGCCTGGCACTATTCGAACCACGAGATCGAGCTGGCGCCGCCGGCGTTGCCGGCCAATGTCCGGCCGGAGGAAAGCGCGTCGATCTCGCAGGTACAGCTCGACAAGGACGGCCTCGCCCTGCCGAAGAAGCTCGGGTCGCTCCGGTTTGCCGTGATGGGCGACACCGGGCGCGGCGACTCCGCTCAATACGACACGGCGAACGAGATGGCGCGGTGGCGCCAGAAGTTCGACTTTTCATTCGTGCTGATGATGGGCGACAACATCTACGCGACGGGCACGGCTGAAAACTACGCCGCGCGATTCGAACGGCCGTACAAAGCGCTGCTCGACAAGGGCGTCGTCTTCTACGCGGTGCTCGGCAATCACGACCCGCCGGACCAGTGGCATTACGTCCCGTTCAACATGAACGGCAATCGGTACTACTCGTTCACGAAGGACGAAGGCGCCTTGCCGCTGGCGACCCATCACGTGCAGTTCTTCGCCCTGGACACGGTCAGGCTCGACAGCGGGCAACTGGACTGGCTGCGCCGCGAGCTCGGCCGATCGACGGCCGATTGGAAGATCTGCTTCTATCACCATCCCCTGTACACCTCGGGACGGTACCGGTCGTCGGCGTTCTGGATGAGGTCGAAACTCGAGCCGATCTTCCTGCAGGACGGCGTGGACGTGGGCCTGAACGGGCACGAGCACTTCTACGAGCGGAGCGTCCTCCGCGGCGGCGTCCAGTACTTCACGTCGGGCGCGGGCGGCGCGCTGCGAAAGAACGACATCACACCGTCGAGCACGATGGCGGCCGGCTTCGACGCCGACAATCACTTCATGCTGATGGAAATCAGCGGCGACACGCTCTACTTTCAGGCGATCAGCCGGACGGGGATGACCGTCGATTCCGGCGCGCTGAAGCGCGGCGCCCACCCGCCGCCTTCGGCCACGCTTCGGAAATAACGCGTGTTACTGGCAACGGCGTCCGGCGATCTGCTGGACCTTCGCCTGAAACGTCCGGACCCAGGGCGTGACGTCCGCGGCGGGCTCGACGCCCGTCGCCGGATCGGGGAACCTGGCGCCGGCGAACAGCCCGCGAATCTGATCGGCTGAAAGCTGCGTCAGTCTGTCGGCCAGCAGCGCGCGTCCGGCCTCGGAGATGCGGGTCGGCGGGAAGAGAATGCCTTTGTAGGGCATGGACCGCATGCTGACGAGGCATGCGGCCTCGTCTTCCCAGATCGGCATCGCGGTCCATGCCTCGTAATCCACTTTCGTCGGCCCGAACGTCGCCCCGAGATCCTGCAGCATGAGCAGCGGCTCGCGGCACAGTTCCCGCGGCGTGCCATTGGTGTCGCCCAGGCACACGAGACGCTGATTGGTCGACTTGTTGTCCCAGTGCCCGAGAAAGACGGCGATCAGGCGAAGCGCATCCAGGTCCGCCGGCGCGGCTCCGCCTTTTTCCGCATCGACGAGCTTCAGCTCGACCCAGTCCCAACCCTCGAACGTGTCGACTTCGATGGCGCGGCCCGGCAGCTTCCACTCGACGGATACCGCGTGAAAATCCTGGGGACGCGCGTAATTCAACGTCCAGTCGAGCAGCCGGGTTGCGAGAAATTCTTCGGCCACCTTGCGCATCTGAAACGGCGACGCGGGACACCCGTAGCAGCGGACGCGCTCCATGAAAGTCACGCGATCCGCGCCGAATCCCAGCGCGGCCAGCAGCCGCGTCGCCGCGATTTCACCCTGACGTTCCCGGCTGTGTCCGTACTTCACCTTGACGATCTCGCCCGTGTCGAGCCGGCAGTCGAACTTTGAGGTCGTACCGGTCGTCGGCTTCGGCACGTACCGGCATGACAGAACCCGCGCCGGGTCCGGCGTCGTCATTTCGTCGGGCAAACGCGACAGATCGACGGTCGCAATCGCGGGCGGCGAGGGCACGAACACACGGGCACGCGCGATCATGGCTTCGCGCGCCCGCCACGCCGGCGTCGTCCGATCCACCTCGTGCGCGGTCGCGCGCAACATGACGTATCTCACGGGCGGCACACACAGCACCACCGCGAGCGTGAGAAGAAGGACTCGGCGCATGCGGACCCGTCGCTTTGTCGGGGGGAACCCTGATCTGTAGGTTACACGGTTTCGGGGCCCGGCGCGTCCCCGCGGCGCGGCTATGGCCCGGGTGGGATCCCCGGGCACGTCGAAGCGGCCGACTGAACAGCGCGCAACGCATTCGCGCGCCCAAAGCCGAACGTCTGGTTGGGGATCGGGCTGCCAAGTGGATCAGCCGTCGATACGAGCAGATTCCGCAGCGTCGTCCGCGCGGTTACGACGTCAAGCGGCCGCGATCCGCCGCTCCGCAGGCACGGTGCGGCTTGCAGCACGAGCGCAGCAATGCCGGCGACGTGCGGCGCCGCTGCGGATGTCCCGAAGAACGGGCTCGGGAACCGTCCGGCGCCGGTGATCGACACGCCGTCGATCGCGGCGATGTCCGGTTTCAAGCGGTTGTCGAGTGTGGGCCCGAGGCTGCTGAAGAACTCAATCGTGCCGTGGGTGCCGTCGTTGCACGATTCGCTCGGCGCGTCGCTGCCGGCAAAGACGCCTTGCGCCGCCGCTGACGCCGAGCAGATCGCGCCGACCGAGATGGCCGACACCGGCGAGCCGCCCGAATCGCTCTGCGCGACGACGCTGCGCGACGGCGTGTTGTAGTTGTGACGCTCGTGACGGCCGGACGCCAGCCGCCGCGGACCATCGACCGCGCACTGCGGCTGGAAGGCAAACATGTTCAGGTTGCGCGGCGCCGCCTGACTGTTGACGTTCTGGACGACGATGCGGAAATCGCCGGACTGGCCGCGGTTGAGAAAATCAATCGCCTCGATCGGATCCTGAACGCCGCGCTGCACGTCGGTGCTCCGCGCGACCACCTGACCCGTGCTGTCGTCGACGAGATACAGATCGTAGTTGTTGCCCGACTGCCCCGCCGGATCGTTCCACGTCAGCACGATGATTACTTCGCCGTTGGTGGGAAGCGAGATCAGGTCGTACGGCTGCGGGCCCAGGCCGAGGACGTCGCTGGTGTCCGCGCTGGACCGGAAGAGGTGCGCCCGGCCCCCGCTGGTGACGCCGTTGATCGACCCCGCATCCTGGCCTGAATCGACATAGGCGCCGAAGTAGTGGTCGTTGGCGGCATTGCCGACCGAAGTCACGTACGTGCGAATGCGGTTCGCCGGGTTGTTCAGCGCCGCGGCCGTATTGCGCGAGACCGAGCTTTGGCCATCGGCCGGCTCGCCGATGAAGCCGAGGTCGTCGACGACGACGTCGTTGTCGGCGGCAAGGCCGTTGACCGCCGCGATGAATTCCAGGCTCGTGTTGGCGTTGCCGAAGGACAGCTGGGCGCCCGGCGCGAGGTCGTGCACGATCTCGAGCAGCGCCGTGCCCTCGGCGCCGGCGCCGCGGAATGCGCAAGGCTCAAAGAATGAATGCGTGTCCTCGAGGTCCTCATCCGCGCGGAACGACTGACTTTCGACGCCGCCGGACGTCGCCGTCAACAGTCCGTCGCGGCGCGTGCCGCTCGTCTCGGGAAGATCACCCGACGCCACCGGGCCGCCCGACACCGGATCGCACGAGTCGCACTTGGTCGCGACCACCCCTTTGATGCCGTCCGAAATCACGCCCACCTTCACGCCGGTGCCATCGACTCCGAACTGCGGCCGCGCGGCGCTGGCGCCGTGAATCGCGTCGCCCTCGCTCACGACCGCGCCTGTATGGCGAATCGCGTACGAGGGCAGCCGGACAAATGCGACGAATGAAAACGACGCGAGACGCTCGAGACTTCGGACGGGCACGCGAGCCTGGACGCGCCGCCCGGCCGCGTCCGTGATCTCCAGCTTCACCCCGGCAGCGACGAGACGACGGAGATTCTCGGCGTTCACCTCGGACAGCAGGATGTAGACCTGCACGTAATTCCTGGCATCGAGACGAAGCCGCCTCGACGCGGCGGCGTCCTGTACCGAGCGCGGAAGGCTGGCCATGACCAGCGGCTTGCCGACCACCTGTTCCCAGGACAATCCCCGCGCGTCCTGAGGCACGGCGCGCGCCAGATCGCCGAGGACGGTCGCGAGCTTGGACGGCACGACCTGCCCGCTGATGGCGGGTTGCTGGACGGCCACGAGCGCGACGAGCAGAAGAACGAGGCGCCCAAACGAGGACACCGGTACGACTCTCTTCAGATTTACCCGATCCATGAGCGGCTCTCGATTTCGTCGTGCGCGGCGGCGGCCGAACGGATTACGGCACGCAGGACTGGCAGCAGTTAATCGTCTGTTGATTGTAGAGGCTGGGAATCCCTGTCAACAAGGACCATCGTAGAATCAGCCCGGGGGCGGATCTGACTGGGGGAAGTCTTCGAGTCTTGACCACAGGGATCGGGCTGACGCTGCTCGTCGCACTGCCCGGAACCCAGTCGCGGCCATCGACGGCCATCGAGCTCTGGGCTCGCGGCAAGCCGGCGTTCGGCGTCTACGCGCCGCGGCCCTATGCGATCGAAACCGGCGAGAAGCTGGCGTCGAATCCGCTGTACGACTTCGTCTTTCTCAATCTCGAAGGCAATTACGACACCGCGGCGGTCAAGGCGATCGCGGACGGCATGCGCGTCGCATCCGCGGCGGACCGAAAGACGCTCCTGGTGCGCATCCCGCCGATCGCGCGCGGATCGGCCGACGCGCGAGCGCGCGTGCAGGAAGTGATCACCTTGGGAGGCGACGGCGTCGTATTTCCGCAGATCAGGCACGTCGACGACGCGAAGGAAGCGATCGGGTTCTTTCGAGATCTGAAGGCCCGTGTCTGGTCAGCCGCCAATCCGTCGGGCGACACGATCGTCATGCTGATGATTGAAGACCCCGGCGCCCTCGCGCAGACGAAGGCGATCGCCGATCTCGGCGGCTACAGCATTCTCGCGTGCGGGATCGGCAGTCTTCGCGGCGCCCTCGGCGGCGACGCCGCTGGCGCCGAAGCCGGGACGCAGCTGGTGCTCGCCGAAAGCAAGCGGGCGAAGCTCGTGGATATGCTCACGGCCAACGCGCAGGATGTCGAGAAACGAGTAAAAGACGGGTTCCTGGCCCTGCTGTTCCAGGGCGCGGGGGCCGACGACGCGATCAAGATCGGCCGCGCTGTCGCGGGCCGGTAGCGCTCACTCCTCCACTTCTTCGGCTTCGGGATCGATCTGCCAATCCTGCTTGGCCTGCGGCCCGAGTCGGATGTGGGCGATGTCGGGGTCGACGCCCGGCGGCGCGTCGCCAGTCCGTCCGTCGGACTGCGACCTCGCCTGGCGACGGGCGGCTTTTTCTTTCTGCTTTTCGACGCGTGCCCGTTCCCGGGCGCGCTTCATGGCGGTTGGTCGCGAGCGCAAGTCAACCTTCCTTCCGCAACGACTCTGAATCTCCGGTCCTCGAGGACCCGGAGGACCTCGAGGACCTGAAGGACGCTATTTTACCAGCGTGGCTCGGAGCGGCGCCCGCCGCCTTCACGCCGGCCGCCTTCACGCCGGCCGCCGCCGCCTCCGCCGAACCCGCCCGAGCGCGGCGCCTGCGGCCGCGCCTCGCTCACGGCGATGGTTCGTCCACCGAACTCTTTCTGATTGAACTGATTGACGGCCGCCTCGGCGGCGGCGTCCGTGGCCATTTCGACGAACGCGAAGCCTCGCGGTCTGCCGGTCGCCATGTCACGCATGACGCGAACAGACTCAACCGGACCGGCCTGCGCGAAGAGCGCTTCGAGCTCCTGGTCCGTGGTCTGAAATGGGAGATTGCCGACATAGAGCTTTCGATTCATTGCGCTGACTCCTGAACGAGAGCGGGGGAACCCGCTGGTCCCGCGACGGGACCCTTTCGGAAACCAGCCGGGGCGACCGCCGCCCCGGCTCGACTGACATACAGGAGGAGCGAGTCTCTTAATCGGCTCGATCGACGCTGACGCAGCTGAACGGTAGGTTGAGCTTCCAGAATCAGTATAGCAATACCCGAAAAGAGCGGGTCGGCACGTGACGCCTTACTTCGGCTCTCCTTCACTCGTCAGCGAATTGCGCAGCTCCTCGCGCGCTTTCTCCCACTCGGCACGGCGGGCGCCGGTCGGTTTCGGATAGTCGAGCTGCAGCTCGCCGAGC
>Ga0114129_10008466_pt1 | contig 14650 bp, 14 predicted proteins | sample RhiMetdeltSRZDD1_FD_80071 | JGI IMG/M metagenome (GOLD analysis project Ga0114129, IMG submission 80071) | Populus rhizosphere microbial communities from Tennessee, USA - Rhizosphere MetaG P. deltoides SRZDD1 (version 2) (version 2) | ecosystem: Host-associated > Plants > Roots > Rhizosphere >... | reverse complement strand
GTCACCCACGGTCTCGACCGCCGCGGCGAAGAGCGAGAGCCGCTCGTCGTCGTCGAGCGTCGGCGACTCGCCGGTCGTCCCGGCCACGACGACGCCGTCGGAGCCGGATTCGATCAGGTGCGTACAGATCTTCCGAAACGCATCCAGGTCGACGGAGCCGTCCGGGCGGAAGGGCGTGACGACGGCTGTGAGAACCTCGCCGAGCACGATTCGCATTGTAATCGGCCGCGCCGACAGGGTCTCCGGGCCTCAGTCCAGGAGCGCGTCCAGCCCTACCGTGAGGCCCGGATCGAGCGTCGGGAGCCGCTCGAGGGCGAGGAGGACGCCGGGGGCGAACGCCTCGCGCGAGAAGGTGTCGTGCCGGATCGTCAGGAGCTGTCCGTCGCCGCCGAAGAGCACCTCCTGGTGCGCGACGATCCCGGGGAGCCGCACCGAGTGGATCGGCACGTCTCCGGGGAGCCGCTCGGCCGTCGCCTTCGCAGTTCCGGAGGGCGCGTCGACCTTGGTCTCGTGGTGCAGTTCGATGATCTCCGCATGCGGCATGTGCTCCGCCGCCAGTGCGGACAGGCGCATCATCAGCACCGCTCCGACGGCGAAGTTGGGAGCCACGAAGCAGGCGACGCCGCGCTCCCGGGCGAGCGAGTCGAACGCGGAGAGGTCGTCGGCGGAGAGGCCGGTCGTGCCGACCACCGTCGCGACCCCGGCGCCCAGGCAGCGCTCGACGTTCCCGCGCACGGCGTCCGGCCGGGTGAAGTCGACCGCGGCATCGTGGCCGGCGGGATCCCAGTCGTCGCCGTTCCCGACCGCGGTCACCTCGTGCCCCGCCTCGGAGAGCCGCGGCGCGAGCGCGGTGCCGACCTTGCCGCCCGCGCCGAGCAGCAGGACCTTCACGCGGCGGCGCGCTCCACGAGGCCCGGGCAGATCGGCTCGACCGCCCGGAGGAAGCGCTTCTCCGTCGGACCGATGGCGGCGACGGAGAAGGCCTCGGGCGAGAGCAGCATCTCGGCGAGCTGCGCGACCGCGTCGGTGTCCACGGCCTCGATCTCGGCCAGGATCCGGTCGAGGTCGAGAAGCTCGCTGTCGGTGATCAGCGACTTTCCCAGGCGGCTCATGCGGTTCGACGTCAGCTCCATCGCGAGCATGATCCGCCCCTTGAGGTTCTCCTTCGCGCGCTCGAGCTCGTCCTGCCGCGGGCCGTGCTCGGAGATGTCGGCGATTTGCTCGGCGACGATGCGCAGGCACTCGCCGAGGTTCTCCTCGCGCGTGCCGACGTAGACGCCGATCTGGCCCGTGTCCGCGTACTGCGACGAGAAGGTGTAGACGGCGTACGCGAGGCCGCGCTTCTCGCGGATCTCCTGGAACAGGCGGGACGAGGCCGAGCCGCCGAGCACGCCGTCGAGGATGGACGCCGTGAAGCGGCGGCGGTCCGAGCGTGCGATGCCAGGTGCCGCGAGGCAGACGTGGTATTGCTCCGTCGGCTTCTTCTGGAACACGAGCGACGGCTGCGGCGGCGCGACGAGCGGCGTCCGGGCTGCCGGGCGGCGCGCAGGCGGCGCTGCGGCCTTCTTCCGCATCGTGTCGACGACCTCGACGAGCCGGTCGTGGTCGACGCTGCCGGCCGTGGCGACGACGACGTTGTCGGGCCGGTAACGGCGGCGGTGGAACGCGCCGACCGAGCGGCGCGAGACGGTCGAGATGACCTCCGCGGAGCCGAGCACGGGCCGCCCCAGCGGGTGGTCGCCGAAGACGGCGCCCGTGACGAGGTCGAAGATCAGCTCCTGCGGCGAGTCCTCGACCATCGCGATCTCTTCGAGCACGACCTCCCGTTCGGAGTCGAGGTCGGCGAGGCTGGGCGCGAAGACCATGTCGGTCATGACGTCGAGCGCGGTCTCGAGGTGCTCGTCGAGAACGCGCGCGTACACGACCGTGTAGTCGCGTGCCGTGGCAGCGTTCAGCTCGCCGCCGAAGGTGTCGAAGATCTCCGCGATCTCGAGCGCCGAGTACGACGCCGTTCCCTTGAACAGCATGTGCTCGAGGAAGTGGCTGACGCCTGCATGGGCCGCGTCCTCGTCGCGCGATCCGGCGCCGATCCAGAGCCCGATCGCCACCGAGCGGACGCTGCGAAGCGGCTCCGTCACGACGCGCGTGCCGCCGTCGAGAGTCGTCACCAGGTAGTTCTGCACGCTCGCATCCTAGGAGGGTCAGGCCTGCCGGTAGGCGCCGCCGGGATTCCCGGCGACGCGCGCGAGTGCCGCGAGCGCCTTGAGCGGCGGCCTGGCGAGGCCGCGTGCGCCGCGAACGTCTGCGATGTCGCCGCGCACGAGCCGCTCGACCGTGCGCCACACGACCCGGGAGCGTGCGATGCGGAACGTCACTCGCGGGAAGCGGTCGAGCGCCGCCTTGACGCCCCAGGACGCCCAGAGGTGGGTCGCGAGCGTCCGTGTGAGCCGCTCCCCGTACGGGTCGAGGCTCTCCGAACGGCCCGCGAGCAGATCGAGGACGGCCTCGGAGGCGAGCTTCCCGGAGAGGAACCCTTCGAACATCCCGTCCCCGGAGACAGGATCCACGAGCCCTGCCGCGTCGCCGATGAGAGCCGCGCGCCCGCGGGCCAGGGTCGAGTCGGCCGACCGCAGCGGGAGCCTGTAGCCCCGGAGCGCCTCGAGATCGTCGTACGCGATCCCGTGCGCCTCGCAGAGGTCGCGCAGGTGGGTACGAAGCCGCGGTCCCTCCCCCTCCCAGCCGCCGAGACCCACGTTGACGTGGTCTCCCTTCGGGAACACCCAGCCGTAGCCGCCGGGGACCACGCCGAGCTCCAACACTGCGCACCCGCGGTAGCCGTCCGTCCGGAGGCGGTCGTACCCTATGTTGCCTTCGATGGCAACTCCGACCGCCTGGTTTCCGCCGAGCCCGAGCGCTCGGCCGCAGATCCCGTTGACGCCGTCCGCGCCGACCAGGGCAGCCGCGTGCAGCCGTTCGCCGCCCGCCGTGACCTCGACACCCTCGGAGCCCGCCTGGGCGTGCTCCACCTTCATACCCTCGCGCACCTCCGCGCCCGCGTTCGCGGCCTGCTCCAGGAGGTAGGCGTCGAGCCGGATCCGCTGCGTCATGAGCACCAGCGGCTCCCCGTCACCGTGCTCGAACCAGCCGCCGAAGCGGAGCCGCATCCGCACGGACGTGACCACGTCCTCGACGACGGGATCGATCGAGAACGGGAGCAGGCGCGCCGCGCGCCCGGTGACGCCGCCGCCGCACGGCTTGTCGCGTGGAAAGCGTGCACGGTCGAGCAGGAGGACGTTTGCCCCGGCCGAGGCGAGCCTGTGCGCGCACGTCGAGCCGGCCGGGCCGGCACCGACGACGATCGCGTCGTAGCGCGTCATCGGGGCATTATCGCCTGCGTTCGCGATCTCACGTTTCGGCGGCCCGGACGGTTGGAACTCGTGGATGGAGACGGCGATCCCTCTCGGGCGCAGGACCGCGTCGGCACACCTGGCGCTCGTGCTCGTGGTCGTCTTCTGGGCCGGGTCGTTCTCCGCGATCAAGGAGCTGCTCGACCGCGGGATGGCGGCGCCGGACATCGCGATTCTCCGCTACGCCGTGGCGGCGCCCGGCTTCGCCCTGCTGCTCTGGGTCGCGGGCGGGGTTCCGGGCCTGACGCGGCGCGACGCGTTGCGGCTTGGCCTGGCCGGGGTCTCGGTCGTGGCCGGCTACCACATGTCCCTGAACCTCGGCACGAAGTACACGACGTCGGGGACGGCCGCGCTCGTCGTCGCGCTCTCCCCCGCGCTCACGCTGATGCTTGCGGCGGCGCTCGGGCTCGAGCGCGCGGGTCGGCGCACGGTCGCCGGTCTCGCGGTGGCGTTCGCCGGAGTCGCTGTGGTTGTCCTGCTCGGCGCCGGCGGGGAGCTGTCGTTCGCCAACGCGAAAGGGCCGCTCATCGTCCTGGGTGCGCCGGTGTCCTTCGCGCTCTACAACGTGCTCCTCCAGCCGCTGCTCCAGCGCTACGGGCTCCTTGCGTTGACGGCCGCGTCGAGCCTCGTCGGGATGGTCGCCCTGCTTCCCTTCGTCCGCGGCTCGACCGTCGACGCGGTGGCGGACATGACCTCGAGCTCCGCCATGCTCGTCCTCTATCTCGGCCTGGTGTGCACGCTCTTCGGCTACGCCGCCTGGAACGTGGGCCTGCGAGGGCTCGGGCCGACCCGGGCCGTCTCGTACACCTACGCGATCCCCGCGCTCGCGGTGTTCATGGGCGCGCTGTTCCTGGACGAGCCCATCACCGTCTGGCTCGCGGCCGGGGGTGCGCTCATCCTCGCCGGGGTCGCGCTCGCCCAGCGCGCGCGAGGCGCTTGACCGGCTAGCGGGGCCGGGTCGCGCCGGCCCAAGCAGGCGTCCCGAGCGGCGGAGGAACCGGCGTCGGGCAGCGCAGCGACCGGTTCCGCCGGATCGCGTCGCAGGCCGGCTACGTGGTGACCGAGCCCGCCAAGGAGATCCCGTACTACGCGGGCGCGTTCGGCGCGGCGCTTCTGAGTGACTCGGTCTCGTCGGGGAGCGACTCCCGCGCGCGCCGGGCGACCCGTCCAGGGCCTCCCCGCGCGCGCGGTCGTCCGTGACGTTCGGCTAGCCGTCCCGGCGGCCGCGGCCACCGCCGCGCCTGCCGCCACCGCCGCCGCGCTCGCGTCCGCGGTCGCCGTCGCGCTCGCGCCGCTCGCGAGGCGGGGCGTCCTTCGCCCGCTCGATGAGCTCCTCGGGCTGGACGACGGTGCCGTTCTCGTGCTTGCCGACGAGCTTGAGGCCGATCCGGCCGCGGGCCTTGTCGACCTCCTGGACGACGACGTCCAGCACGTCTCCTCGGCTGATGACGTCCTCGATATGGCCGACGCGGCCGGGTCCCACGTTCGAGACGTGGAGGAGGCCGTCGGTGCCCTTCTTCAGCTCGACGAAGGCGCCGAAGTCGGTCGTCTTCACGACCTTGCCCGTGTAGGTGTCCCCCACCTCGGGCTCCTTGGTCAGGCCCTGGATCGCCGCGATGGCGGCGTCGGCCTTCTCGCCCTCGGTGGCGTAGATGAGGATCGTCCCGTCCTCCTCGATGTCGATCTGCACCTCGTAGTCGGCCTCGAGGCCGCGGATGGTCTCGCCGCCCTTGCCGATGACCAGGCCGATCTGCTCGGGATCGATGGAGATCGTCGTGATCCGCGGAGCGTGTGCCGCGAGCTGCTCGCGCGACTCGGGCAGGGCCTCCGCCATCTTCTCGAGGATGGACTCGCGCGCCTGCTTCGCCTGAGCGAGGGCGTTGCTCATGATCTCCTGCGTGACGCCGGTGATCTTGATGTCCATCTGGAGAGCGGTGATGCCCTCGCGTGTGCCGGCGACCTTGAAGTCCATGTCGCCGAGGTGATCCTCGGCGCCCTGGATGTCGGTGAGGATGACGTAGTCGTCGCCCTCCTTGACGAGGCCCATGGCGATGCCGCTGACCGGCCGCTTGATCGGCACGCCTGCGTCCATCAGCGACAGCGTCGAGCCGCAGACGGAGCCCATCGACGACGAGCCGTTCGACTCGAGCGTCTCCGAGACGAGGCGGATCGTGTAGGGGAACTCGTCGGAGGCCGGGATAACCGGCTCGAGCGCGCGCTGCGCGAGCGCCCCGTGGCCGATGTCGCGCCGCTTCGGGCCCCGCATGAAGCCCGTCTCCCCGACCGAGTAGGGCGGGAAGTTGTAGTGGTGCATGTACCGGCGCTCCTGTTCGAGGGAGAGGTCGTCGATGCGCTGACCCTCCTTCGCGGTGCCGAGCGTCAGGAGCGTGAGGATCTGCGTCTCTCCGCGGACGAAGAGCGCCGAGCCGTGCGTGCGCGGGCTGATGCCGACCTCGCAGGCGATCGGCCGGATCTCGTCGGTGCCGCGCCCGTCCGGGCGTCGCTTCTCGACGGCGATCTTCCGGCGGATCAGCTCCTTGTAGATGGCCTCGGCGGCCTTCTTGACGTAGCCGCGCGTGAGGTTGTCCTTGACCGTCGGCGCGTCGCCGTCCACCGTGGCCGGGCCGACCGGGAACGGGAGCTCGACCGTCTCGATGATCGTGTCGTAGAGCAGCGCGCGCTTGGCCGACTTGAGCTGCTTGGAGTCCTGCTCGGCCTCGGTGAGCGCGCGGAGGTCGTTCTCGAACTGCTCGCGCACCGGGCTGAGGACGGACTCCAGGCGGCGCCGCTCGAGGAGCGCATCGAGGCTCGCGCGCACCTGCGTCTCGCGGACGATGTCCTCCTCAGTCGAGTCGATCGAGAGCGGCGGGCAGAGCTCCTCCGTGATCTCGAGGACCGCGGCCTGGGCCTCGCGGAGGCCCTCGCTCGCGATCTTCTGGGAGATGCGGTCGCCGTGCGCGCCGTCGAGCTCCTCGGTGAGCTCGAGGTCGAGCCACTTCGGCTTGCCGACCTGGCGTCGCAGCTCCTCCTGGGCCTCGCAGAGCTTGCGGATCTCTGCGTGCGCGATGTCGAAGGCCTCGAGCAGCTTCTCCTCGGGGACCTCCGCGGCGCCGGCCTCCACCATCGTCAGGCCTTCCTTCGTGCCGACGACGATGAGGTCGAGCTCGGAGTCCTCGATCTCGGGAAGCGTCGGGTTGACCGCGAGCTCGCCGTCGATCAGGCCGATGCGGACGGCGCCGACCGGGCCCTGGAACGGGAGCGGCGAGATCATCAGCGCCGCCGAGGCGCCGTTGATGCAGAGGATGTCGTAGGGGGTGACGAGGTCGGCCGAGAGCGTCGTGCAGATGACCTGCACCTCGTTCCGGAAGCCCTTCGGCCAGAGCGGCCGGATCGGGCGGTCGATCATGCGTGCGGTGAGGATCGCCTTCTCGGTCGGGCGCCCCTCGCGCTTGAAGAAGCCGCCGGGGATCTTGCCGGCGGCGTACATGCGCTCCTCGACGTCGACGGTGAGCGGGAAGAAGTCCGCGCCCTCCCGTGCCTCGAGGCGACCCGTGGCCGTGGCCAGGATCATCGTGTCACCGCTGCGCAGGACGACGGCGCCGTCGGCCTGCTTGGCGAGATGGCCGGTCTCCATGGTGATCTCACTGTTTCCAGCAGTCACCGAGACCGAAGTCTTTTCTGGTGCGATCGTGCTCATGTTCCTCCTATCTCCTGCGGGAGACGGAGGCGGAGGTTTGAGGCAGTCCCGCCGGACGGAGCTCCCTCAAACTTCCACCCGGTCTCCCGGGGTTCGTTTGGCCCTTGAAGTGGGCGGTGTGGGAGCCGGTTCCGCCTACCTCCTGAGGCCGAGCTCTTTGATGAGGGCGCGGTAGCCCTCGAGGTCGCGCTTCTGCAAGTAGTTGAGAAGCCGACGTCGCTGCCCGACGAGCTTCAGCAGCCCTCGGCGCGAGTGGTGGTCCTTCCGGTGTGTGCGCAGGTGCTCCGTGAGCTCCTCGATGCGCCGTGTGAGCAGCGCGATCTGCACCTGCGGAGAGCCGGTATCCGTCCCGGTACGCCCGTGACGGTCGAAAATCTCCTGCTTTGCATCCTTCGTGAGGGTCACGACGGACGTAGGCTAGCAAAGGTGTCCGTACCCCCCGGCGTAGCGGCGGGCCACCCGGCGACCGCCGAGGCCGGCCTGGAGATCCTGGAAGAAGGCGGCAGCGCCGCCGACGCGGCCGTGGCGGCGGCGCTCGCCTCGTGCGTGGCCGAGACCGTCATGACGGGGGTCCTTGGCGGCGGCTATGCGGCGTGGCTCGACGCGGGGAGCGACCGCGCGGAGATCCTCGACTTCTTCGTCGCCGTCCCTGGGCTCGGGCGGCCCAACCGGTCACCGGAGCTGGAGGAGCTCGCGGTGCCCTTCGGCGAGGAGCTCGTCCACTACTTCGTCGGCGCCGCGACGTGCGCGGTCCCCGGCGTTCCCGGCGGCCTCGAGGCGCTCTGGCGGCGTGCGGGCGTCCTTCCCTGGGAGCGGCTCGTGGAGCCGGCGCTCCGCCTGGCGCGATCGGGGGTGTCGATGCCGCTAGCGCACGCCAAGTGCCTGGCCATGCTCGCCCCCGTCATGACGATGCGGGAGGGCGCCCGCATCTACTCGCCCGGCGGGCGGCTCCTCGAGGAGGGCGGCCGCCTGGAGCAGCCGGGCCTGGTCGCGGCCTTCGAGGTCGTGGCCGCGGAGGGCCCGCGGACGTTCTACGAGGGCACGATGGCCGAGGCGCTGCTCGCTCTCATGAACGAGCGCGACGGCCTGGTCACGGCCGACGACCTCGCCGCGTACGAGATCGCGTGGCTCGAGCCGGTCGAGGCGCTGTACGCAGATGTCCGCGTCCAGTCTCGCGGAGGCCTCTCCCAGCTGGTCGACACGCTGTCGGCTCTCCCCCCGCTTCGCGACGCGTCGCCCGCCGACCGGACGCTCGCGTTCGCCCGCGTCCTCGCCGCTCCGCCCTACAGCGGGCGCACGTACGAGCACACGACGAACCTGGCGGTCGTGGACCGGGACGGGAACGCGTGCGTTCTCACGACGAGCCTCGGGCTCGGGTCGGGCGACTACCTACCCGGGTACGACATGCACCTGAACAGCATGCTGGGTGAGTCCGACCTGCTCATCGGGCCGCTCCAGGCCGGCGGGCGGATGGCCAGCATGATGTCGCCGACCGTCGCCCTGGACGGCGGCGGCCTCGTCATCGCGGCGGGCGCGGCCGGCGGGACGCGCCTCCGCCCCGCGCTCGCCCAGGTGCTCTCGGGAATCCTCGACCAGGACCTCGCTCCCCAGGCTGCCGTCGACCGGGCGCGGCTCCATTCCACCGGGAAGATCGTGCACCTCGAGCCGGGGTTCGAGGAGGAGGCGATCGCGGCGCTCGAGGCGGAGGGCTACGACGTCCGCCTCTGGAGCGAGCTCCACCACTACTTCGGCGGCGTCAGCGCGGTGGCTCGGGCGGGCGCTGCGGCGGATCCGAGGCGGAGCGGCTCGGCTCTGGCTCTGTCGTGAACGACCGCTCGATCGGCACCCAGCCGACGTAGCCGCACAGAGGGCAGCCGTTTGCCAGCGTGCCGGTGCCTTCGCTGACCTCGGCACGGTAGACCGATCCGCAGCCGAGGCAGCGAACGGAGAGGGCAGACGTCCCCATACAGAGAAAGAGTCCTGCGAGGGCGCGAAACTTGCAGCGAATGTCACGCGCCGGGGCGCGTCGCACTTCGTGCGGCCGCGACGTCGTCGGCAATCTGCGCGACGAGGTCCTCCTCGCTTTCGAAGGCGCGTTCGTCGCGAAGCTTCTCCCAGAGCTCGAGCCGCATGCGCTCGCCGTACAGGTCGCCCTCGAAGTCGAGCAGGAACGCCTCGATGCGGCGCTCGCTCCCGCCGTAGTGCGGGTTGACCCCGATCGAGACCGCGGCGCGGGCCCCGAGCGCCTCCCCGACGTAGATTCCGAACGCCGGGATCAGCAGGTGCGACTCGGGCGCGAGGTTCGCGGTCGGAAAGCCGAGCGTGCCGCCGCGCTGGTCGCCGTAGACCACGACCCCTTCGACCTCGAACGGCCGCCCGAGCAGCCCCGCGGCGCCGTGGAGGTCGCCGCCGATGACGAGCTCGCGGATGCGGCTCGACGAGACGCCCTCGAGGAGCGGGACCGCCCGGACCTCGAGGCCGCAGCGGCGCAGGAGCTCCACGTCGCCCCGCCGCCCGGCGCCGAACCTGAAGTCCTCGCCGGCGACGACGACCTGCGCGCCGATCGCGCCGAGGTAGTCGGAGACGAACTCCTCCGGCTCGCGCCGCGAGAGCTCCTGGGTGAACTCGACGACGAGGATCTCGTCCGGCCCGGCCTCCTGGAGCAGCTCGAGGCGCCGCTCGAACGTCGTGAGCAGCTGGACGTCGTACCCGAGGACGAGGCGCGGATGGGGCTCGAACGTGATCACCGTCGAGCGCAGCCCCGTCTCTCTGAGCGCGTCGATCACGGTCAGGTGGCCGCGGTGGACGCCGTCGAACGTCCCGACGGCGACCGCGCGCGCGGCGGACTCCAGCTCGGCGGGCGAGCGCGCGACGGTCACGCCGCCTCCTCCGGGAGCTCACGCAGCCGGGGCACCGGCGACGGCAGCAGCCAGAGCGCGCCTGCCACCGCCCCGATCGTGGCGACCCACAGGGTCGGGCGCACGCCGATCCACGCGCCGAGCGCGCCGCCGACGAGCGCGCCGATCGGCCGGATGCCCCAGTTGACGAAGTTGAACGCGCCCTGGGCGCGCGAGCGGATCCGGTCGGGCGTGAGCGCGTAGATGATCGAGCCGGCGTTGATGTCGAGAATCATGACGCCGATCCCGGAGAGGAACTCGGCGGCGAAGAGCATCCCGATGATGAGCCAGCGCGGCCCGTCGGCGAGCGGGATGAGAACGAGGGGCGCCGGGAAGAGGACGCAGCCCAGCAGGAACGCTCTCCCGACGCCGATCGTACGGCCGAGGCGCGCGGCGAACGTCGCGCCCAGAAGGCTGCCGACGGCTCCGGCTCCCAGGATGAGCCCAAGCGTCCCCGCCTCGATGCCGAGCGCCCTGGTCGCGTAGAGGACGAACAACGCGGCGAACGCGTAGTTGAAGAAGTTGAGCGTCGCCGTGGCCAGGAACGACGGACGGAAGATCTCGTTGCCCGTGATGAAGCGGATGCCCTCGGCCACGCGGTTGCGGACGCCTCCCTCGACCTCTTCCACCGGCGCTTCGGCTGCCCGCACCCGCCCCAGGAAGAGCGCGGAGAAGAGATACGAGACGGCGTCGGCCAGGATCGTGAACGGCGCGCTGAAAGCCTGGACGAGGAGCCCGCCGAGGCTCGGGCCCGCGATGTACGAGAACGAGCGGCTCCCGTTCATGAGCGAGCTGCCCTCGAGGAACTGCTCGCGGGGCGTGACCGAGACGAAGACGGTCGGGTACGAGACGTCGAAGAAGACCGCGAAGCACCCGGCCGTGAAGGCGACGGCGTAGAGCTGGCCGAGCGTGAGGGTGTCGAACCCGTAGGCAAGCGGCACGGTGGCGAGGACGGCGGCGCGCCCGAGGTCGCATGCGATCAGGACCCGTCGCCGCCGCGCCACGCGGTCGAGCCATACGCCCGCCGGCAGGGAGAGCAGCAGGTGTGGGAGCAGCGCGGCGAAGCCGAGGTAGCCCATCTGGGCGGGGCCGGCATCGAGGACGAGAACCGCGACGAGCGGGAGGGCGATGTAGCTGATCTGGTCGCCGAGGAGCGAGATGGACTGCCCGAGCCAGAGGTTGCGGAAGTCGTTCCTCCGCAGGAGCCTCATGCGACGACCGTCTCCGGCCTGATCGTCCCTCCGTCCGCGATCCCGACGCCCACGAGCTCGCCTTCGCCCGTCCAGAGCGCCACCGGGCCTTCGCCCTCGCCGGGAAGCCGGCGTCCGTGGCGCACCAGGTTGGCCTCCTCCTCGTCGAGCTCACGCTCGGGCAGGTGCACGAGCGCAGCGAGCAGCGGGAGCACCCGGCTCTCGTCGGCATCCCCGACCCGGAACGGGCCCACCGCGGTGCGCCGGAGCCAGCGGCAGTGCCCGCCGAGGGCGTCGGCGATCGCACGCACGTACGTCCCGCTGGAGACGTGCAGCTCGAGCTCGACCAGCGGGGGCGCGTAGCGGTGGATCCGCAGGTCGAAGATCTCGGATCGGCGCGTGGGCATCTCGACCGCGACGCCGCGCCGGTGGAGCCTGTAGGCGCGCTCGCCCTCGATCTTCACGGCGCTCGCCGCAGGAACGGTCAGCTCGACCTCGCCCTGGAGCGCCAGCATGTCGCGCTCGGTCGCGACGGGCGTCTCCTCGATCACGTCCCCCTCGCCGTCTCCGGTCGACGTGCGCAGACCCAGCCGGATCTCGGTCACGTAGCGCTTGTCGAGCCCGACGAGGTAGCGCGCGAGCCGCGTCCCACGGCCCAGGAGCACGAGGAGGAGTCCCGTGGCGAGCGGGTCGAGCGTGCCGGCATGCCCGGCTTTCGTCGTGAACGTCTTGCGCAGGTGGTCGACGACCGCGAACGACGACGGCCCGGCCGGCTTGTCGACGAGGACGAGCCCCGATGTGGAGGATCCGGCCACGGCGGTCCAGTCTAGGCATCCCCAGGCGCACGGCCCGCGGGAGGACGAGGGCCGCTAGGAGGGCTGGTCCGAGTTGTCGCCCGGCGCCTGGGCCAGGAACTCGCGTCGGATGAAGTCGACGATCTCGTCCGTCGACGCCTCGCTCGAGAACCCGGCTGCCTGGCGGTGGCCCCCTCCCCCGCTCTTGCGGGCGATCGCGGAGACGTCGATGCCCTCGGCGCGCGTCCGCAGGCTCACGCGGCGGGTGGGGCCGTTCTGCGTGGGCGGCTCGCGGATCAGCGCCACGAGCTCGGTGCCTTCGACCGCGCGCAGGAAGTCGATGATCCCCTCGGCGAAGGGCTCCTCGGCGCCGGCGGCGTCGAAGTCCGTGCGCTCGAGGTCGGAGACGATCACGCGCCCGCCCTCGATCACGCGCGCCTTGGCGAGCGCCCGGGCGAGCAGCTTGATCTTGGCGAAGGCGACGTTCTCGTAGACGTCCTGGAACACCCGGTGCACGTTCGCGCCCGCCTCGACGAGCTCGGCGGCGAGGCGAAGGGCCTTCGGCGTCGTGTTGGCGTACTGGAAGCGGCCCGTGTCCGTGACGAGAGCGATGTAGAGCGCCTCGGCGATCTCGGGCGTCAGGCCGACGCCGAGCTCGAAGAGCAGGTCACGGAGGATCTCCCCGGTCGACGACGCGTCGGGGACGATGAGGTTCACGTGCCCGAAGCGGTTGTTGTCGTGGTGGTGGTCGACGTCGACGACGAGCGGGGCCTGCTGGAGCATGGTCGGATCCGGGCCGAGCCGGCGCTCGTTGGCGCAGTCGAGCGCAAGGACGACGCGCTCGGCGGCGTCCTCCGGCAGCTCACGGGCGAGGTCGTCCAGCGGCATGAAGCCGTACTCGAGCGGCAGCGGCACGCTCCCGGACAGGTACATGATCCCGTCCTTGCCCAGCGCGTCGAGCGCGAGCTTCATCGCCACGATGGACCCGAGCGCGTCTCCGTCCGGGTTCTCGTGGGTGGTGACGATGAAGCGGTCGTGCGATCGAATCGCATCTGCGACCGCGGCCAGGTCAGCCGTCTGCGTTGTCCTCTGGGTTGAGCTCATCGATGAGCGCGGAGAGCCGCACTCCCCGCTCCACGGTCGGATCGTACTCGAAGGTCAGCTGAGGGGTCCTCTTCATGCGCAGCTCCTTCGCGAGCGCCGCCTGGAGGACGCCGTGCGAGGACGTCAGGCCAGAGAGGGTCGCGTCGCGCTTCTTGGCGGAGCCGAGGACGCTGACGAAGACCTTCGCGTGCCGGAGGTCGGGGCTCGTCTCGACGCCCGTGATCGTGACGAAGCCGATGCGGGGATCCTTGAGGTCGCCCAGCGACTCCGAGAGGACCTGCCGGACGGACTCGTTCACGCGGCGCATGCGGTTAGTCGTCAAGCGTGACCACCTCCCGCTCCACGCGCGTGAGCTCGAACGCCTGCGACGCGAGGAAGCGCTCCGCGCCGTCGAGGAGCCCGAGCAGCTCGGAGTGCTCGCGTGCGACGCACGAGAGCGTCAGGCGCGAGCGCTGCCACACGTCGTGGTGGTCGACCTCGGCCACCGCCGCGCCGAAGCGCCGCTGGAGCTGCGCCTTCACGGACAGAAGCTCCTTGCGCTTCCCCTTCAGCGAGTGATTGTCGGGGAAGTGGAGCTCCGCGGAGAGGATGCCGACGTAGCCGGTGCCCATGCCGCGGGCGGCTACTCGGCGTCGTCGGGCTCCGGCTCCGCCTCGGCCGGCGCGCCGCCGTTCCCGGCCACCGAGAGATCGGTGCGCTCGACCTCGCGCGTCTCGAACGCCTCGAGAACGTCGCCTTCCTTCACGTCGTTGAAGTTCTCGAGCAGGATCCCGCACTCGAAGCTCTCCTGAACCTCGCGGACGTCGTCCTTGAAGCGCTTGAGGCTCGCGATCGTCGTCTCGTAGATGACCGTGCCCTCTCGGATGACGCGCACCTGCGCGTTGCGGCGGATGACGCCGTTCGTCACGTAGCAGCCGGCGATGACGCCGAGGCGTGAGGCGCGGAAGATCGCGCGCACCTCGGCCTCGCCCAGGATGTCCTCGCGCGTCTCGGGCGCGAGCATGCCGACGAGCGCCTGGCGGATGTCGTCGGTGAGCTGGTAGATGACCCGGTACGTGCGCAGGTCGACGCCCTCGCGCTCGGCGAGGGAGCGCGCCTCGGCGTTCGGCCTGACGTTGAAGCCGATCACGACGGCGTTCGACGCGGAGGCGAGCATGATGTCGCCCTCGGTGATCGCACCGATGCCGGTGTGGATGACGTTCACGCCAACCTCGGGGTGGTCGATCTTCGAGAGCTCGCCGACCACGGCCTCGATCGAGCCCTGGACGTCGGCCTTGACGATGATGTTGAGCTCGCGGATCGCGCCCTCTTCCATCTGCGTGAAGAGGTCGTCGAGGGAGACGCCCCTCTTCGACCCGCGGGCGAGCTGCTCGGCGCGCACGCGCTGACCGCGGAGCTGGGCGAGGTGGCGCGCCTGGCGCTCGTTCTCGACCACGCGGCCCTGCTCTCCGGCGCCAGGCGGGTGGTCGAAGCCGAGGATCTCGACCGGCGTGCCGGGGCCTGCGTCCTTGACCTTCTCGCCGCGGAAGTCGAGGAGCGCGCGCACCTTGCCCCACGCGTC
>Ga0114129_10008465_pt1 | contig 14652 bp, 14 predicted proteins | sample RhiMetdeltSRZDD1_FD_80071 | JGI IMG/M metagenome (GOLD analysis project Ga0114129, IMG submission 80071) | Populus rhizosphere microbial communities from Tennessee, USA - Rhizosphere MetaG P. deltoides SRZDD1 (version 2) (version 2) | ecosystem: Host-associated > Plants > Roots > Rhizosphere >... | reverse complement strand
GAGCGTTGTGATCCCCATTTCACGGAGCGCGGGAATCTCTTTGGCGAGCCGCTCATCGAAGCGGGTCAAATTCATGTGGAAGGAATAATCGATTGCCGCTTTGGCAGATTTCTCAAACCACAGATCAACGGAATGTTCAAAGCCTTCCTGTTCCAGGACGACGAAATCCATCACCGTTGTCGTCCCACCGAACGCGGCAGCTTTGTGCCCCGTGTAATGGTCATCGGAAGAGACCGTGCCAAACATGGGCAGGTCCAGGTGCACGTGAGGATCGATCCCACCGGGCATGATGAGTTTGCCCGTCGCGTCGATCACTTCCGCGTTCGGATGCTGGAGATCTTTTCCAATGAGTGAGATCTTTTCACCATCGATCAAAATATCTCCTTCGAAGGTTTCGGATACCGTGATGAGGGTGCCATTCTTGATCAGGGTTGACATTCAGCCATCCTTTTATGCGGAGAGAGCCTGGTAACGAATACGACTCCGGGAAGTACAAGGCAAATTAGCGTTCCAACATTTCCTGCCCGCGACAGACCTGATTATCGACGAGGGATTGAATCTGGGATGTAAAACGAAATCCGACCGCCTGCATCTGGCGTAAAGCGTAGCAGGTTTCCCTTCGCACAAATAACAATCTTTCAATTTTTTCGGCGATCGCCTTAAACTTTGGCTCGTCGCCCTTCACAGCATACGCCTGCAAAAATGGCACCCATTCAATTCGATCATTCGGACTCAAGTCTAATTGGGTTACTTCATCCCCGATTCGAACGATCTCAACCCAATTGCTTTCCTGCAGCGCCAGCTCTGCCTTCTGATAGTAATAACACCATGTGTGAGCTGGTTCCGGCCCAAAGATAAATTCGGCGGGGTGAGGGGCGCTCAAACCGGTGAGTACATTCTCGATTTTTGAATACTCCCCGAGCAGCAGGATTTGATCTGACTCTAGATTTGAATATCGAGGCCATTGCGAATTGATCACATGGACGCAGGAGTCTTCCCCTGGCTGGCTGATCACCAGTATATTCTCATAATTGATTTCTCCCAGATGAGTTCGATAGCCGTCGGCTCTCTGCTTACCTCCCCGGAGCACGTACTTGGTTGTGTAATCCATTTGCGGCAGCGCGACCAGTGGATAGACAACCGGGATTTGATTCGTTTGTTCAGGAAAATAGAGAAAATTAGCAGGGCCGGCAACTGCATCCACATCTTCACCATAATCAACAGATGGATAGTGAACAAACAGTGTAGTCCCCGCTTTTATTCCTGGGGCTCGCCAGGCAACCTGCTGCCAGAAGCGGGCAACCACCTGCTCTTCATGGAGTACTCCCAGGGAAGTTGTGTAGTGCGTCAGCACAGCCAGGAGTATAAGTGCAGAGGCAGCACCGAATCGAACATGGAGCGAATTGATCAGAGAAATGACTCCCACAACCACCATGACACAGGCGAGAGAAGCCGGCAAGGCATAGTGTGAATAGGCTCCAACAGATATATAACGATTTGCTGCAATCACCGGCAGGACACCCGCAAACACACCTGCCAACCCAACCCAGATCGCCTGAACCTGCCAACTCTGGTCCGAAACCACACCTGATTTGCTATCATCGCCTTCCATTTTCCAGATCGGAAAGCTGACCACTAGAAAGAGAGCCACTGCCATGCCCGCAATCAATATGCCAATCATGGTATCGGGAAGCGATATTTCAAACAAGCCCTGGAAGAGCGACGCGCCCCAGGCGGGCACGGTCACATTGACAGCACTTTGAAACAGCCGCAACAGCCACCACAACCCCGTTGATAACGGGGAAGCAAGCAGGCTGCTGAGCTGCAGTCCCACATCCGTTGCCGGACGTTCGTTATGAAATAGAAATAATCTCCAGATCAGAAAACCCAGCGGGATTATGGCCGCAATAGCCCAGGCGCGAATCGCCAGAATGCTCCTCTTCACAAAAGAAAGCGGTTCCTGCTGACGATTGACCAGCAGAAATACACACAAGAGACGGAAGACTTCCATACCAAATGCAAAGTCCACCAACGCAATGTAGGCCCAGCCCGTGAGAATGGAACCGATCCACCCCAAAGCTTTGGGAATGCTCCGCCTTGTTCTTATGGCCTGCAGCGTCAGGGCAATGGAAAGCGCCTCCAAAAACAAGCTCAGGATTCTGGGCTGATCTTCAAAGCCCTCCATCCAGCGCAGATAACCGGGATAGAGCGTAAATAAGAGTGCCATCAGAAAACTTGCCAGTCGCTGGCGGGGCCATAACTGGCGAAAAAGCCATAAGGCGGCCAGACCACCGGCGACACGCCAAAAAAATGAACTCATATGGTAAGGAAACGGTTGGATGCCAAATAGCTGATAATAGGCCTCAAACAGTGGCCCCCGCGCCGGACGATCGATCTTGAACATTTCCTGAAAAATCCCCGGACCGCCGATCATGCGATCCATGGTGTAGTACCAATCGTCACGATATATCGTTGCCTGGCTCAGATGGGGAAGGTAGGTAACTGCAGCCATTACCAAAATCAATAGAATTTCCACCAGGGAGGTCTGGCTGAACCTACGCGGACTAGTCATGTATGACTCACTTTCGTTTGCGTTGTGATCTGTATTGAGTATTTGTCAACAGGACAGTTGAATTTTACCAACAAAAATCTTAAAGAATTGTGCACTTCCTCGGAGGAAGTGCCTACCATCAGAAACCGAATGTCGTTCTACCGAAGGGCAGCAGTACGGGGTAAGTGAGTAGCGCTCAAGATGCACGATCGAAGAATACTCGGCAGGCCCGTTGCTATGCTCAACATAACCTGTGCTTTGTGTCTTCTTAATCAGGCACGCCGCTGAGTTTTTTTCACGTCCCATCGTATCCTTCGTCCGATTCGCTGATCCGCAGCAGCGCCAGCAACACATCAGGCGGAATATCCGCTTCGGGCAGATCTGTCTTGTAAAGCTGTTCATTCTCCGCTCGTTCACGCAGGGATCGCCACAAAAGCAGCCGTTCATCGCCATCCACAACCAGGTCATTGAGAGTCTTTGCGTTGAGCAGATAATCACCGGTTGTATACAGGAAGGTGATGCGTTTCCACTTATCAGCAACCACGGGTTCCTTCAACCTCTCCAGTCCCCCGATCTGGATTTTGTAATACTCTTCCCGGGCGCGGGGATGATCGGCTTCATCCTTCAGCAATTCGCCGCGAGTCGTCAGTTCGTGCCCGCGCACCTCGGCAACGAACTCGATCTTCCCGCCGCGGTCTCCAAAGGCGGAAGGCTGGTAAAAAGCCAGATAGTCCACGGCAATGACTTTCGGCGCGGTGCGGATCGGGATACGGTACCACCCCAAAAGCCGGGCAATTTCCAAATCTCGCGGGGAGGGCAGGAGACAGACAAGGATCAGTGATGTAGGCTGCAGCATGATGGTAATTATACGTGAGTCGTCCGTAGTCAGCAGTGAGGATGGTCATGGGTTTTCACGCGCCATATCCTTGACTTGTACTTTACTTCACAATCTTGTACAATGATTTTGGACTCACTGATCAAATCACAACTATATAGAGGCGGAGGAACATGATATGAAGGTGCTGACCGTATATGCAAACCCGAACCCGCGCTCATTTTGTCATGCCATTTTGGAGCAGTTCTCCAACGGTCTTAAGGATGCCGGTCACTCCAATGAGGTGGTAGATCTGTATGCTATTCGATTCAACCCTGTACTCAAATTATGGGATTACGCGAGTTGGATCGATGAAACTACACCGATGGAATATTTGAAGGGGATGATCCAGAGCTCCACGAACCGGTTCATCTGGTTTTTCGCAGAGAAATGGCTCCGGGACAAGGATATTTCGGATATCGTAAAACTGACCCGACTTTTCAAGCCCAGGGACGTCCTAAGACAGCAAAGGAAAGTGGCCGAAGCAGAGGCATTAGTTATCATCGCACCAGTGTGGTTCGTAGGTTTTCCAGCCATCCTGAAAGGCTGGATCGAACGCGTGTTTACCTATGGCTTCGCGTTCTCCTTTTCCCCGGAGGGCTGGAAAGGAGAAATGAAAGGTCGTATCCCATTGTTTAAGCATAAAAAGGCGTTGATCATTAGCACGACACTTTTCAATGAGAAAGCTTATCAGGGCGGATTAGGGGAAGCGATGAAGAGGCTCGTGGATGACTTTGGGTTTCGTTATCCCGGAATCCGGAATGTGGAACATGTCTACTTCTATTCTGTCAGTTCAGTCGAGCCTTCCACAAGACAAAACTATTTACAGGAAGCGTATTGCTTAGGCAAAGAATTTGCAGCGTGAGGGAAACGTATATGAACAATGCATAAGGTGAACAAAAACAGGTTGGACCAAGCTCTGGCTTAGCCCAACCTGCTAAGAACCCCTTGGTTTCGATTTTAGGCAAGATGACGGTTTTTACTGACAGTGGCCATTGCCATTGCCTTCGCCCGGACGGCTCAGACCCTCATCAATGGCCGCGATCAATTGGCCGTCAGTTGTGTCTCCGCTCAATTCCCAGAACATCACGCCGCGAAGACGATTGTGCCGGATATAGGCGGTTTTGTAGCAGATCGTCTGCGGATCATCGTACGTCCAGAAGTCGGTTCCGTTGAAGAGCCAGGCTGCCTTGGCGTTCATGTCCCAATAGCGGGTGAACTGGCCGGCAGTTAATTTGGTGTTCAACACCTCGTAGTCTTCACTACCCGCTTCCCATGTACCTGGGGCAGGGCCGGTTGCCGGCTGGAAGAGTCCATGATTTTGATTCGGTACACCGGTCCAGCCATGACCATAGAAGGGCATACCGACCACCAGTTTGTCCGCTGGTACACCTTGGTGGAGATAGTACGCAATGACACTATCGACCGAAATATCACTGGCATACAGATTGGATTGGAATCCGGTCTGCGAATCCCACGGGCCATGGAAGTCATAGGTCATGACGTTGAGGAAATCAAGATACTCATGAATCTCATTGAGGTTGATTTTGGTCCTCGCCTCTCCCGCCGGCGTGGCAACGGTCAACAGCAGGTCGTTATCAATTTCATCGAGCTGTTGGCGAAATTCAGCCAGCAGCAAGGTAAAGTTTTCGGTGTCTTCTGACCGAATAATATTCCCGGGATTGCCGGGGTATCCGGGATATTCCCAATCGATATCGATCCCATCAAACACACCCGCGGCTGCGCCGGGGCCACCCATACCCCCCCAACCTGGATCCGGCAAGTCGCCCTTTATGAACATATCCACGCAAGATTTGACAAAAGCCTGGCGTGATTCTGCGGTAAGAGCCGCATCCGAGAACCATTTCGAGCCGGTCCAGCCGCCGATCGAAATCACCACCTTGATATTCGGATACAGTTCCTTCAACGCCTTAAGCTGCTGAAAGTTCCCCAGGATCGGGTTGGGCCAGGTAACCTCCTGCCCGTTTACCGACTCTGCTGCTGTCCATGGCTTTTGATAGTCAGCCCACTCGTCGAACAACTTGCAGACCACCTGCCCACTTTCATCGGGCGCGGCATTGGCAAAGGCATAGTTGATGGCCGTGAGCTTGTCTGCTGAGCCGCTCTCGGCAATATTCTTGACCAGGTAATTACGGCCATAAACACCCCACTCGATAAAGTAGCCCACAACTTCTTTGTTCGTTTCGGGCGCCGCCGCCGTAGGGGCAACAGCCATAGCCAGAATTGTCAACAGGCTGACCGACATAACTAATCTCAGCAATAGTCTTCGACTCATCATTTTTGGCTCCTTTTGTTTGGTAACTACTGCCACCATTGGGATCAACTTTCGGGGGTTAGAACTGATGCTTCCGGCAATAGGCTTCCTCCTTTCAAGAATATAGCTCGGGATAGGGATATTGAGCTTCAATGTTGTGGCTTAACAAATTATTCTGACCTAAGAAGGCAGTCATATGCGAGACCATGGTCTCGCATATGACTGTTTTCCTCCCGAAATCTTGAGCGACACCAGGGTGTCGCGCTACAAAACAGTATCTTCAAATCTTCAAATGTAAGATTTAATTGTTAACGTTCAAAATGGAAAAATGCGATTACTCAATATCAGTATAGTGATATGACCACCCCAAGTCAACAACCTCAGCCGAGATATTCGGAGAAATTTTCTGTCGCTGGCGTGAATGCCGCCACAAGGCAGACCTACTTGGAGGAAGTGTATTGCCTAGGCAAGGAATTTGAGAATTAATGCAAAAGGCTGGCAGAAATACCGCCAGCCTCCTATGGTTTAGGATTCAATTGTCGAGGGAGTTAGTTCAGCCCAACTTCCTGATTGAACTCGACGATCAGCTCATCGATCTGATCGGCCTGCTTCTGGACATCGGTCCAGTAGTTCGGTTCGTACCATTGATCCTGGATTTCCTGGTAGGTGCGACCCTGCTGTTCGACCCAGGTATAGTATTTGAGGTTATGCACGCGCCGGCGGTCGGTGTAGCGCAGCTCGAGCATGTTGTCGGTGGACTGCCCGTGCAGGTAGCGGGCGAAATCGGCGGCAGCGTCTCTCTCGGTGTACTGACCCAACTCCTCATGCATCTCGTGGATGCGTGAGCGATAGAGATCCATTGAGTCTGTCAGGACGGTGAGCATGATATCGTTCTCACCCATCTCATAGTATTTCGCCGCTTTAATGCAGGAGAGGACGTTTGAAATGCCGGAGAAACCCATCAGATCCAATTGACCGACGATGCTCTCGGGCACGCCTTTTTCGACAAGGTAGGCGCGGCCGGTCTCTTCGTTGAAGAGACGAGAGAGGTTAACTACGGCGTTATCATCGATGGCCGTTACAACATCGGTATTTTTTGTATTATGGATCCACGGCACATGCTTATCGCCGATGCCTTCGATGCGGTGCGCGCCGAATCCGTTTTCAAGCAGGGTCGGGCACTGCAGCGCCTCGCTGGCGACGATCTTGCTGTCGGGGAAAAGCTTCTTCAGGTAATCGCCGCTTGCGATCGTCCCTGCGGAACCCGTGGCGGATGCCATGCCGCGATAGCGGTCATTCGGACCCATAACCTGCTTGAGGATCTCTTCCATCGCGTGACCTGTCACTTCGAAGTGCCAGAGGTAGTTGCCGAACTCTTCGAACTGGTTGAAGATCATCAGATCCTGGCCAGAGTTTCTCAATTCCCAGCATTTATCGAAGATTTCCTTGACGTTCGATTCGGAACCGGGCGTCTTGATGGTTTCGCCTGCGACTTTGGCAAGCCACTCAAACCGTTCCTTGGACATACCTTCGGGCAGGATTGCGATCGAGTCACATGCCAGTAGGGCAGAGTCATAGGCGCCGCCGCGGCAGTAATTGCCGGTGGAGGGCCAGACTGCCTTTTGCGTGGTCGGGTCAAACTGGCCTGTAACCAGGCGCGGCACCAGGCAGCTGAACGCCGCCCCAACCTTATGAGCGCCGGTTGGGAACCATTTGCCAACCAGCGCGACGATACGCGCCGGGACACCCGTCAGCGAAGAGGGGAGTTCTAGATAGTTGACCCCGCCGAAGGTCCCGCTCGAGGCGACGGGTTCATTATGCCAGTTGATGCGGAAAAGGTTGCGGGGATGAAGATCCCAAAGCCCGATACCCTTCAAATCCTCCTTTACGTTTGCAGGGATCCCGGAAGGATCCTTCATTTGTGCGTAGGTGGGGATGACGATATTGCGTTCTTTGGCTCGCTTGATGGCGTTTGCCCGGCGAGAAGACTCGATGGTGAGGTCAATGGTTGTCATGGTGTTCTCCTAAGCAAAGCAAAGTTGTCAGACAACTTGTATTATATCTCACAATCGATTCACTCACAATATGTTCTGGCTTTCAAAAGGTTTTCAGTAAAGGAATTGGTCATATCCAGTACCAGTCGCTGCCCTTCCCACTTGGTGTAATACTGTTTGACTCTTTCCACCTCGGACCATTCCAGCTCGTGCCAACCCGGGATATTACGCTGGCGCCCGCTTAGCTGCAGGCGATGAAGCGATTCATCAGAGCAAATACATTCGATCACGCGCCAATCTGCCTCATAATGGTCTGATAATTGACGCCAGGCACCTCGAATACTCTCGGAAGCCGCAACACTATCGAGAATGACAGATTGTCCCAACCTCAGCTGGCGTTCCGCCAAGGTCGTCAACAGCTCATAGCCCGCAAACCCCAATGATTTTTCTTTACTGCTGGCCTTGAGCCCACTCCGAAGGAGCGTCGCTTCGAGCCAGTCCTTGGCAAATACGGGAATGCCGAGCTCTCTCCCCATCGCCTCCGCCAGGGTGCTCTTTCCTGTGCCAGGCAAACCAGAAAAGACGATCAATTTCATTTTGTGGCCACTCCTCTTCAACGCGACAAAATATAAGGATAAGCTATACAAGTTTCCCGCCGCTCTGGATAGAACAAAGGACAAACCATGAAGAGCCCTAAAGTGGGTACAGTTTCCGGCTGCGTTGTATGGATTATCGTGTTCGGCATATTCAGCGCCTGCCTTCTTCCCATAGCGATGATCATCGGCGGCATCACCTCCATCAGCAATTTTGCGATGCAAACCCTTGGACCGATCCTTTGTCCGGACGGAACTACTGCAGAGTCTTATTCGTATCCGACGACAACCACCGATGAATATGGCAATTCACAACCCAGCACTGCCTACGAACTACATTGTGTAGACAGAAACGGTACGGTTGTGAAGAAAGATCCTTTCTATACGCATTCGTATGGATTGGGATCCTTGGTGTGATTGGTCTGGGCATCGCCGCCCTTCTTGCATTTGCACTGGCTGCACCTGCCGGCGTGTTGATCGCGAGACGATTGGATCGCAATCATGAACGAATATTGCTGCAAACATTGAGCCCGATGAAACATTCATGACAAACTTGTAAAGTAATTTTAATGTAAGCGCCTTTTGTTTGTTGTATGATGGTTCCATAGTAGAAAGGAGGTACCCATCGAGTCACCACCTGAAATGTTTACCAAAGGTAGGACTGGGACGCCCTGAGCTGGTCAAAGCACTGCTTTGAAATCCAGACGTTCTCCTAACGATAGGAAGGTGGCAAGTCCCTTTCCTAACCTACACAGCAAATTTAAAGTACTTGACGGATGGTTAATACCCATCCGTCCTTTTTTAATGAGAAATAGCTCACGGGGAGAATCAGCGCAACCGCAGCGCCTGATTCATGCGATCCAGGCCCTGTTTGAGGATGCGCCGCGAAGTGCCAAAGTTGAGCCGCACGTGCCCCTTGCCGTTTTCCCCAAATATGGCGCCGTCGCTAAGTGCAACTTTTGCTTTTTCAAAGAAAAACTCATAGGGGGATGTTTCGAATCCAAGCTGTGTGAAATCCAACCAGGCCAGATAGGTAGCCTGGGGCATTGTTATACGAACTTCTGGCCAGCGCTGTTTTACATAATCGATCAAAAAATCTCGGTTCCTGGTGAGATATTTGCGCAACTCTCGTAACCAGCTATCGCAGTTCCCTGAATAGGCGCTCCGGGTAGCGACCAGCCCGGCTGAGGAAACGTGCGCGCCCATTCGAAGCGCTGTCTCTGCATACTGCTCGCGTAATTGCTGATTCGGGATGACGGCAAAGGCGCAAAACAAACCCGGGACATTGTATGCTTTGGAGGCAGATATCAGCGTGATCGTCCGGGCTTCGATCTCAGGACTCAACGAAGCGATGGGACGGAACGGGTTGTTATCCAGTAATAATTCACTGTGAATTTCGTCAGAGACGATCAACAAATCATGTTGGATGCAAATCTCAGCCAGACGAGTTAACTCGGCAGGGGAATAAATGGCACCAATCGGATTGTGGGGATTGCAAAGCAGAAACAAGCTGGCTCTTGGCGCTGCCCGTGCAAACACATCGAAGTCGATCTCATAATCGATCAGGTGCCCTTCGACTTTTTTCGCCAGGGGAGCTTCAACCTGAGGCATACCCGTCTTCCGGCGGGTTTCATGGAATTCGTTATAAACTGGTGTCTGGATCAAATATCCTTTTTCGGGTGTACAAAACGTCCGTGCCGCGATATTGTAGCCGCTGTTCACCCCGGGAACAGCGACGATCATCTCCGCAGAAATCTCCCAGCTATAAAGCTTATTCAGGCGCGCGGCAATCGTTTCCTGCAATTTTCTGGATGGCAGGTAGTAGCCTAGGTCTCCATGGTCGACATATTTCTGCAGGGCTTCCAGTATGGGAGGGGGCGCAGAGAAATCCATGTCTGCCACCCACATGGGAAGTACATCCTTTGGAAACCAGGTCCATTTATTTAAAATCCCGGAAAGTCGACGGTTGGGAGTTTGATCGAAGTTGTAAGGCATGTTGTCTCCTGTACGATGAAAATGGATTATTTTTTGTAGGCGACGATCATTCCATCCCGGGCGGGGATCAGGGAAACGATCCAATCGAGATCGGTCGTGATATCGCGCGTGAAGCGGCGGATGGCTTCGGTGGATTTCTCTTGATCGTTTAAGTCGAGGATCTGTCCATGCCAGATCATATTGTCGATGATCAGGAGTCCGCCATGTCGAAGTTTCTCCTTGATAACGGGAAGCGAATCAGGATAGCCTTCCTTGTCGATATCGTTGAAGATAATATCGAACGGTCCATCCGTCTGACGGAGAGCCTGCACTGCTTCGGAGAGGTGGAATTCGACCAGGTCCGCGCTCCCCAACGCGGACAGATGACCCTGCGCGCGTTTCGACAGGTCCTCGTCCCAGACGGTGTGATGCACCATGCCTCCACCATTTTCTTTCACCGCTTTGGCAAACCACGCCGTAGAGTACCCGTATCCGGACCCAAGCTCAAAGACAGATCTTGCATTGATCATACGCGCCAGCTGGTAGCAGTAATACCCACAGGAAGGACCGATAATTGGAAACCCATTTTTCTCGGCATAGTCCTCCATCTTTTGCAGTTCCGGTTCGCGCGGCGGGACAAGGGATGTCAGATACTCCTGGACTTTGTCGTAAGAAATCTCGGGCATGGCAGAATCTCCTTTTCAGAATGTATACAAGTAAAACGGTTTTGATTATTGCAGGATTTCCAGTGCTATTGGCAACACTTTTTGCGCCCACAGCGCATACATCTTCCCGGAAGGATGGAGGCGATCCCCGGTGATCAGGTCAAAATCATCGAGCGCCATACGGGAGATGAGGGTCACGTCCACGTAATGTGCGCCCAGGGCCTTTGTCTCTTCCAGATTGACGGCATTGAATTCATCAATCATCTGGCTGATAGGTTCCGTATCGCCCCTTTGCGCGGCGAAGGGCGTGAAGCCCCAATCCGGGATGGAAAGGACGATCACCTCGTCCGGATGGCCGCCCGTGTAGGAGATTGCCTGGGTCAGCATGAAGCGGAATTTTTCACGATACCACTCCGCAGAATACCCGCGATATTGATCGTTGACGCCTATCAAGAGCGTGACCAGGTCATAGGTCCCTTCAGGCGGATTTGCCTGGATGCCTCCCCAGAGCTCGTCCACCGTCCAGCCTGTGCGGGCAATGATCGTGACTTCGGTTGGGAGATCTTCGGCTTCAAGCAGCTTGGCAAGCTGATTAGGCCAGCGGTACTTGGCCGATACTCGTTCACCAATCGTGTAGGAATCACCCAAAGCGAGGTAGCGGAGAGCAGACACGTCAGTTTCTCCTAAGGTGGACTGAACTACCGGTTCTTTTGGTTCACAGCTCACCAGCACAACAAGGCACAACACTAAAAAGTACTTCATTTTCGAGGAACGTAATGATGTCCATTTTACTCTGTCTGATTTGCAGGTTGCAAAGTTTTTCACTTTTCCTCTATGCAAAAGCACAGAAAAACCAGCCGCCAGTGATCGACCGGCGGCTGGTTACAATCAATGCCCCAATGGCTCTTGAACCACTAATGCTGGGACACCTTCTGACAGGCTACATCGTATTGTGAAACGGAATGAGGATTTACAGAGTTTTGCGGCTGCTCGCCTGCATAGACTGTTCCTGCATGGCCATCTTCATTAAAAGCAGAACCTGGGGCGGTATCTGAATGCCCAGGTACCTGAGGGAAGTCCTCGCATTCGACTGCCGGCTTGCCTGCGAACGCGATCGTCATCGGGATGACCACGAGCAAAGCCACCAAGAGCAAGGCGATGGCAGCTTTCGTCATATACGTATTCGACTTAAACATTTCGATCTCCTTTCAAACACATGTTTTGTTAGGGCGAAGTATTCCAGGAATTTGCAAGTGCTTTTCGCTATTTGTGAGTAGATTTCTGGAAAACCAAAATCTCTAAGATCCTATGACACGGTACGCAGAGATCTACGAAGTAGATTTGTTTTGGGGCGAAGGTAGGGTAAATACTACCTGGAAAAGCGATTTTCCCCTTCTATTTGTAAACCCGGAGATACAAACGAAGGCTAAACAGATAAGAGCCTGCGAGCCGGACGATGCATCCAACTGTAGATCACAAGGCCGAGCATACAGGCGGCCATCGTCCACGCACCGAGGAAGACCATCGGCGCGGACGACTGCTTGACCGCGATCCCAACGAATGCCCAGAGCAAGACAGCCAGGTATCCCACGTCGCGCCGCGTGATCGCCATCGCCAGCCCCAGCAGTGAAGCGACCGCCAGCATGATTACCGCCCAAACCTGAGCCGAGATGCCGAATCCATCCCATCCGACAAAATACAGCCAGCCCGTGATGTTTGCCACGGTCGCGACCGTGATCCAGCCCAGGTAGACACTGAACAAAACATCCACCGACCAGTATTCAAGCGGCGTAACCGGCGAACGATTCACATTCAGCCGCAGATAACTCGCGATCAATAATCCGAGCAGGACCAGCATGACGAGCACACTCAAGCCAAACAGGTTGTAATGCCAGCAGAACAGCCAGGCAGCATTCGCGATGTTGCTGACAGCAAACAAATAACCCAGGCGCCTCAAACGCGGACTTTCCTTCTGTGAGGGCTGAAACTGAAACACCGTAAGAGCGGTCCAGCCCATATAGATAATCCCCCAGATGGAAAAGACATAACCCGCCGGGACAAAATACACCTGGAAGCGGTCTGAAATCTCGCCTGTATTCTGTCCGTTCAGCGGCAGGGTCGCGGCAAGGATATTGACGCCCAGGGCCAGTATCACGGTCAGGAGATTAGCATATTGGCGTATTGAATCTTTGTGCATAAAATTTCCTACATCCTTTTGAAAAACTTTAGAAAGATCTGACTCTCAGCCACAACGCCGGGATGCGGCTAATTTTTCCCAGAGCGCTCAGCGAGGCGCGGCGTTCAAAGACATTGTAATCAGACTTCTCGATCTCATCGAGGATGCCCTGGTAAAAGACCGACGCGGCGCCGATGGCGAGCTGCCCTTCGCGCTCAAGCATCTTCACGCCTCGCCAGGACTCAGCATACAACTGCCGGGTGCGGTCGATCTGGAACTTCATGAACTGGCGCCAGTTCTCCGTGACCCGTCCCTCAGCGATGTCTGACTCCGGGATGGCGTAGAAGGCGAGTTCTTCGCGCGGCAGGTATAGCCGTCCATTATGATAGTCCTCCCCCACGTCGCGCAGAATATTGGTCATCTGCAGGGCAACGCCGAGCTTGATCGCATACGGCACCGCCTCATTACTGTGAAAACCTACAATGTACATACTCATCAGCCCAACTGTAGATGCGACTCCATAACAATACGTAGCAAGCTCGTCAAACGTCAGGTAACGGGATTGGAAGAGGTCACGCGCGACGCCGTCGATCAATTGCAGGGCATAGTGACGTGGGATATGGTATCGGGCGAGGGTATCTGCCCAAGCGGCAGCGACCAGGTCCTGGTCTGCGAAAGAAGCGGTTTCCACCATCCCGCGCCAGTAATCCAATTGAGAGGCACGCTCGCTTTCCGACGATTCATCCACAATGTCATCCACGGTGCGGCAAAAGGCATATAAAGCACGCACGGCGGATCGCTTTTCCTCGGGAAGAAGTCCCGAGGAAACATAAAAGGATTTGCTGTGCCGGGAAGTGATTCTCTCTGTTTGTTTGTAGGCTTTGCGCAGAGCGGCATCGCCTGCCCAATAGGAAAAGAAGGGACGAGTTTGTGGGTGTGGAATATTGCCTGCGAGGGCAAGAAGTTGATTCTCCCAATTCGCTTGTGCTTGCATACCGAACCTCCAAAGTGAATGTTATCTACATTGTACAGGTTTTGTCGATATTGTCAAGAGTATTGATTTATACATTGACAAATACTAGACAACATATATAATAGCACCAGACTGAATTTAGGAGAACTCATGCAAAAACCAACTGCTATTGTTATTGGCGCCGGGATCGGCGGGATTGCCACGGCCGCCCGACTCGCTAAAAATGGATATGACGTAACTGTGCTGGAAAAGGAATTCACGCCGGGTGGGCGCTGCAACCAGATCATCCGCGACGGTCACCGTTTCGATATCGGCCCGACGTTGTTCCTCATGCCCGAGATCTGGGAGGAGACCTTCGCGGCGCTCGGTGAAAAATTGAGTAACCATCTCGAACTCAAACGGATCGACCCTACTTACAAGGTCCACTTCGACGATGGATTGCAGCTCGAGCTCACATCGGATATCGGCAAGATGCAGACGCAGCTGGAGAACGTGGAAAAGACCGCCTTTACGGGCTTCCTGAATTACATTGCTGAAGGAAGCAAGCACTACAAAATGTCGGTGGAGAAATTTGTTG
>Ga0114129_10008464_pt1 | contig 14657 bp, 10 predicted proteins | sample RhiMetdeltSRZDD1_FD_80071 | JGI IMG/M metagenome (GOLD analysis project Ga0114129, IMG submission 80071) | Populus rhizosphere microbial communities from Tennessee, USA - Rhizosphere MetaG P. deltoides SRZDD1 (version 2) (version 2) | ecosystem: Host-associated > Plants > Roots > Rhizosphere >... | reverse complement strand
GATCGAAAAACTCTCCCGCGACGGCGCGATGACGCGCGAAGCCGTCCGAAAAGAAATCGCCAAACCCAAAGCCGGGCGGCCGAAGGCGTACGTCTTCAGCTACAAGGCCCCCACCAAGGCGTTCAAGCTCCAGCTCCGGTTCGCCAAGTCACGCGTCGAACGCGACGAGGTGATTTCGGCGCTCGAAGCGATTCTCGAAGAACTGCGTAAGCAGTGATTCGACCTCGGCTCGAGGCTTCGGCTTTGGCCTTCCGTGCTGACAGATTCAGGCTTTGAGGCGCCTCGGCGAGAGGTTTTATTGCCGACAAGGTGGACGTCGAGACGAGCGAAAGCTTACGTCGGGCACCGCCCGGGAGCAAATCAGCTCGCGCGAACCCAACTGACTGGGGCCTGGCGGAATCCAAGGTTGGAAGAGTGGCAACACAAAAGCCGAGAGCCTTCGTCTCAAGCCGGGCGACGTTAGTTAACATAACACTCATTATCAGACCCTGGGGAAAACCCGAATTATCCGGCCTGTGGAAGGTTTGTGGAGTGCTGGTATCCTGAAAACCTCGGCGAACGAAGCCGACGACGCCTAAACGACCCGGCCGAACCACCACGACCGTTCCGATGCTGCGCATCCTCGACCGCTACATCATTCGCGAGATTCTGCCGCCGTTCGTCCTGGTCCTGCTGATCTTCACGTTCCTGCTGGTCCTTCCGCCGTTGATGACATACCTGGAGAACCTGTTGGCCAAGGGCGTCAGCTGGCCGACGGCGGCGCGGATCATCCTGACCCTCGTGCCCCAGGCGCTGGGCCTGACGATTCCCATGGCGTTGCTGGTGGGACTCCTGATTGGGCTCGGTCGTCTGTCAGCCGACCGCGAAGCGGTGGCGTTCCTCGCCTGCGGCGTCAGCCCCTATCGTCTTCTCTGGCCGTTAGGGATCATTGCCACGGTCGCCAGTGCTGCCACGCTCTATGTGATGATTGTCGCGATCCCCGATGCCAATCAGACCTTTCGCGAGATCACGTTCGACATCATCACGAAGAAGTTCGAGACCGACATCCGCCCCCGTGTGTTCTTCCAGGACTTTCCAGGATGGGTGCTGTACGCCCGCGACGAGCCCGAGCCTGGCATGCCCGGATGGAAGGACCTCGTCGTCGCGGATACCCGGAAGCCGGCGAACACGATCGTGTATTTCGCCGAGCGCGGCCGCGTCCAGCTCAATCGCGCCAAACGACAGGCGTTCCTGATCCTCGAGCGTGGCACCCGGTACTCGTCGAACGCGGCGGTCGGCGAGGCGGACACCTTGGAGTTCGAGGGCGAGCACGTCCTGACCCTCGATCCGGATTCCGTCTTTCCTCAGATCTCGCTCCAGCGCGGTCCGAATGAAAAGACGATCGAGGAGCTGAAGGCCGACATTGCGGAGAAGATTCACAACGGCATCTCGGCGCATCCCGAGATTATTGCGTGGCAGCAGAAATTCTCTATTCCCGTGGCCTGTCTCGTGTTCGTGGTGACCGGCCTGGCGCTCGGCTTGACCGTCGCCCGGGAAGGCAAGTTCGCCGGCTTCGTCGTCGGTATCGCGGTGATCTTCGCCTACTACGTCGTTATGGTGGTGGCAGAATCGATGACGAAGGGGTACTACGCCGAAGCTCCTGCCGGAATCGCACGCAGCTACTTTGCAGCCTATGTCGCACGCTGGGCGCCCGATATTGTCGTGGGTGTTTTCGGCGTCATGGCGTTGATCTGGCGTGCCCGGTACACCGAGGGACGGATCCCGTTCCGAATTCCCGGGCACCTGGACATACGCCGTTGGCTCCACTCGTGGCGCCAGAGCACGGGATCAGAGCGACCGGTCCCGCGCATCGCGACCCGGCCGGCTGCCGGTCGCGCCAGGCCGGTTCTCGTGATTCGAATTCCGCGTTTTCACGTGCCCGCGCCAGGCCTCCTGGATCGCTACATCGCGAGGATCTACATGCGTATCGCCGCGTTGTCGTTCCTTGCGCTGATCGGCCTCTTCTACATTTCGACGTTCATCGACAAGTCCGACAAGATCCTGAAGGGACAGGCGACGACCGGGATGGTGGGGTCGCTGCTCTTTTACATGACGCCGCAGTTCGTCTACTACGTCATTCCAATCGCGGCCCTGCTGAGCGCGCTGGTGACGTTCGGAGTATTGTCGCGCAGCAGCGAGCTGACCGTCATGAAAGCATGTGGTGTGAGCCTGTATCGGACGTCGGTTTCGATCGTGCTGATGTCTCTCATTTTCAGCATGATCCTTTTCGGGCTCGAGCAGCAGACGCTGGCGTACGCGAACCGGCGGGCCGACGAGATCGACGCAAAGATTCGAAATCGCCCACCCCGAATCTACGACACGCTCCATCGTCGGTGGATCGTCGGCAAGGATGGCGGGATCTACAACTTCGTGTTTTTTGACGCCGAGCGCAACGAGCTCGCAGGGCTCACCGTGTATCATCCCGCGAAGAACGCCTGGAAGCTGGCGACCACGACCTTTGCTGACCGCGCCGTGTACAGCGACGGCTGGAACGCGCGCACCGGCTGGGTGCAGGACTTCGGCGTCCGACCGACGAAGCGGACGACGCTCGTGGATTATCCGCTGACTGGATTGGAGGGCCCTGACTACTTCAAGGCCGAGCAGCCGCTCGCGGAGATGATGACCGTCGCGCAGCTGAAGCGCTACGTCGACGACCTGTCCGCGAGTGGCTTCAACGTGCTGCCGCAGGCCGTGGAGCTGCACAAGAAGCTCGCATTTCCCTTCGTGACGTTCGTGATGACGCTGCTGGCCATTCCCTTCGGCGTCACGACGGGCCGGCGAAGCACGCTGTACGGGATCGGCCTGGGGATCGTGATCGCTCTCGCCTACTGGATCACCATCAACGCCTTCGGCGCGATCGGCAAGAGCGGCCTGCTCGAGCCCGCGCTCGCCGGTTGGGCACCCAACATCATCGTCGCGGGGATTGCGGCCTATCTGCTGCTGCGGGTGCGGACGTGAGGGCCAAAGACTCCCTGAGGCCTCGGAAGGGGCCGGTTCCAATCGGACCAGTCCGGTTAAAGGGTCTGTCCCCCTTCGGGCGGCTTCGGAGCGATTTCTTGAAGGGCGGACATCAGATCGCTCGCGAGCAGCCCGTGGCGATACGCCTCCCGCAGCATTCGCTCGGCTATCTGGCGCGCGATGACAGCTTGTCGCGACCCGGACTCTCGCGGCCGAGGGGTGATGAACGTGCCTCGTCCCCGCTTGACGTAGACCGTCCCCTCGCGCTCCAGCACTCGATACGCGTGCTGCACGGTGTTCGCGTTTACCTTGAGTTGATCCGCCAGCTGCCGCACCGCGGGCAGTGCATCCTCCGCCTTCAACACGCTAACCGTGACGCATCGCTGAACTTCATCGACGATTTGGCGGAACACCGGCCGCGGATCCTTCGGATCGATGTCGAATAACAGCATCGTAGAATACTAGCATGCTAGGACACCAGTTTACTAGTACACCAAGCCGCGCGAGCCGGATCTCAACGCGAATTTCGGTCAAACGTCCCGATCCAGTCCGCAAAGAACACGCGCCGGCGGGCGAGCGCGTCGGCGGCGCCCGCGCGAAGAGCGACTAACGCAATTGTGCGAGAGATGGACGGCGAACGACGATTTCGCCTGATGCACCAGGGACGGCGTTGGTCAGGTCGACCACCACCAGCAGCGAGCTCGCATTGTGAGAATCGGGGTGGGACTGGGACGATCGATCGACCGAAACGAGATCTGCCGCTCGAACGACGATCCGCTGAACCTGAGGCGACACGTAGACGGACTTGCCCAATCGTTCGCCGCTATTCCGATCGAACCGGAGCTGGACGAACATCCGTGCGGGACGATCCGATTGCGCTTCGAAAAGAATTGCGTCGTAGTCCGGCAGCGGGGCCGGAAGCGCGGTGACCGCGGCGACGAACTGACTCGCCGGCGCACCAGCCTCCAGTCGAAATCGCAGCCTCAGACCACCATCGACGGGCGCGATGACCGCCTCGGATCTCGGATCTTTTTCAACTCTCCACGGAGATGCGGAAAGTGACAGGACCTCGAGGGGCGTCTCTCGCGCGGCCGCGACAACCGCAGCTGGAGCGAGCGCGTAGATGGGATTGCTGACCAGCCAGGGAACCGCAGGAGCACCAGGTGCGGAGGGTACACGAATCTCGACGCGGTAAGCGCCCGCCTCATCTGACTCGAACGAGAGCTCCGGCTCGTCCACAGATGCGACTTCTCCGCCGTTCCTTAACAGCACCAACCGGCCTCGAGGAGGTACGGTTGCCCGCACCGAATAGGTGGTCCGCCCCAAAGACGGGAGCTGCTCTCCCATCATCGTGCTCACGCTTCCCTGCCGCGCTCGAAAATCGAGGAACGCCGGCAACGCTAACGCATCGATTGCCGTGAAGACGCGGCCCGAACGAAGTGCATCGAGCAAGAGACTGGCGTCTGCTGGCGGGTCGGCGCTCAGCTCGCGTGACGTGATGAGGCGAAGCGCAAATGATCGAAACGCTGCCTCGTATGACGGGACACCAGTGATCCCATATCCGCCGTTCTCGTCTCCCCGGCCAATGCCGCCGTGAGCATCATGACCCGCAAGGCCGACGACCCGGCGCTGTGAAGCGAGGGCATCCCATCTGGCCAGTGTGCTGGTGGGCCGGTCGAAGATCGATGCAATGACGGCAGCCGGCCGGAAAGGATACTGGAGGAGCGCGCGCGCGAGCCGGACGCGCGATTCGTCGCGCCATTCGCTGTCGGCACTGAGCCACTCGATACCGTCGATCGGGACGCTCCAATCCGTCCAGGCCAGTGCGGCTTTTTGAGAATCAGGATGCGCAGCAACGCCGAACCCGCCGAGTCGTCGAACGTCCTCCACCACGGCGGACGGCTCTCCGCCGAGACGATATGGCGCCTGCGGAATGCCGACGGCCACGTAGTGGCCACCGTTCGTGCTGATTTCGACCGCGTCGATGCAGAGAACGCCGTTGACGTACTCGGGCGGATCGAGGGCACGTGTGCCATCTCCGTGTTCAGAGAAAACAATGAAGCGAAGACCGGCCCTCGACGCCGCGGCCGCAATTTCCTGCTTTGTCGCCGCGCCGTCGGACCGCGTGCTGTGAACGTGAAAGGCGCCGGGAACGGTGCGACGCTGGAGATCGGAATCGATTGTACCGACGGCCGACGCTGGCGCAGGCGGGAGCATCGCCACGAGAAAAAAGAAGACGGCGGCCGCGACGGCCGCCGTCACGATCAGCGCCTTGCGCATTCGAATCGTCGAGGGAGGTCCGCGACGCTGGCGAGGAGCGCCTCTATACGCGTGCGGCGTCGCCGCGAAGGGCGCTCACCTTGTCGGTCCGCTCCCAGGTGAACTCCGGCTCGGTCCGGCCGAAGTGACCAAACGCAGCGGTCTTCCGGTAGATGGGCCGTCGCAAGTCGAGTGTCTCGATGATTCCGCGCGGCGTCACCTTGAAGTTGTCGCGAACGATATCACTCAGCTTCTCGTCGGCAATCTGTCCCGTTCCAAACGTGTCAACGAGCACGGAGACCGGATCGGCGACGCCAATCGCGTAGGCCAACTGCACCATGCAGCGCTCCGCGAGGCCCGCAGCGACGACGTTCTTGGCGACGTAGCGGGCCATGTAGCACGCGGAACGATCCACCTTCGTCGGATCCTTGCCCGAGAACGCCCCCCCGCCGTGCGGTGCCGCGCCGCCGTAGGTGTCGACGATGATCTTGCGGCCTGTCACGCCGGCATCCCCGTGAGGACCGCCGACGACGAAGCGGCCGGTGGGATTGATCAGGACGCGCGTCTTCCCGTCGGCCATGCCCTCGGGAATCACGCGGCTGACGATCTTGTCGATGACGTCTTCACGGAGGGTGTCGCTCGAAACGAGGGACGAGTGCTGGGTGGAAACGACGACGGTGTCCACGCGGACGGGCTTGCCGTTTTCGTATTCGACGGTGACCTGAGACTTGCCGTCAGGGCGGAGGTACTCGAGGACGCCGTCTCTTCGTGCGCACGACAGACCCTTTACTAGTTTGTGCGCGAGCATGATGGGCAGCGGCATCAGCTCCTCAGTCTCTGTGCACGCGTAGCCGAACATGAGACCTTGATCCCCGGCGCCACCTGGATCGACGCCCATCGCGATGTCGGGCGACTGCTCGTGAATCGAGGAGAGCACGGCGCACGTCTCGGAATCGAAGCCGAACTTCGCACGCGTGTAGCCTACGTCCTTGATCGTTTCCCGCACGATTTTCGGGAAATCGACGTAGCAGCTCGTCGTGATTTCGCCGGCGATGATTGCCAGCCCGGTCGTGACGAGCGTCTCGCAAGCGACGCGGCCGACGGGGTCCTGCGCGAGGATGGCGTCGAGAATCGAATCGGAAATCTGATCCGCAATCTTGTCCGGATGCCCTTCGGTCACAGACTCCGAGGTGAAAAGGTAGCGCCCGTTACGGCTCATGTCGTCGGAACTCCTGAAGGTGTGGAAAGGATCAAATCTAACAGATTCGGCCGAGGCACGACAACCCGCACACGTGTGCTCCCCCATGCGCACGGCACGCGCGCCGGGGACCCTCGCACCGCTTCCGACTCCGCGCGCTCTCTGCTACCGACGCGTCTAGCCACCGAGAACGGTGTCGTCGGCGATCGGCTCAGGCGGCGGACCCGTTGCCGGGCCGGCGTGCGCCGATGTTCGATCGGCCGCGGCCGCTGTCTTTTCAACTTCGATCGAGCACTCCGCTAGGACGGCGGTTAGCGCGCCAATCGCGGCCGCGACCGGAGCGAGCACCGTCCCTACGACGCCTACCGTCAAGGGAAACTCCGCGACCACTCTTCCCCGCTGCTTTACGAGGACTCGCCGGATGTTCCCCTCATCGATCAGCTTGCCTATCTGCGTGAGGATCTGATCGGTCGTACCCTCAATCTTCTCCCACCATGTGCGTTCCATCTGTACCTCCGAAGCTCATGCCGTTACTTCATTGGACGGCTGAGCGGGAACGGAGTTCGAGCGCAGGCGGTCCGAGCCACCGGTACATCCTACTTCCGCGGATGGAACTTGTCGTATACCGCGTGCAGTCTTGCTTCCAGCACGTGCGTATAGATCTGGGTCGTCGACAGGTCGGCGTGCCCGAGCATGACCTGAATGGCTCGAAGGTCGGCGCCCCGCTCGAGCAGGTGCGTCGCGAACGAGTGCCGCAGAACATGCGGGCTCAGCGGCCGCGTCATGCCAGCTTTGATCCCGTACTCCTTCAGAATTTTCCAGAACCCGACGCGTGACAGAGCGCTGCCGTCACGTGCATTGACGAAGAGCCAACGTGCCGATCGTCGCGCAAGTTTCCCACGTGCATCACGCAGATAGCGGCGGACCCAATCGGTCGCCTCCTGACCGATCGGAACGACCCGCTGCTTGTCTCCCTTGCCCAGACACGTGAGGTATCCGTCCTCCAGATGAAGGTCTCCCGGCTCGAGCGCGACGAGCTCCGAGACGCGCATGCCGGTCGCGTACAACAGCTCGATGAGCGCCTTGTCGCGCAACCCGCGTGCCGTGGATGGATCGGGTTGGGCAAGCAGCCGGTCGACCTCGTCGAGACTCAGAAACTTCGGGAGCGCAGGCCAGGACCGAGGCGAGTGCAACTCGTCGGCGGGACTCTCGTCCCGCTTTTGCTCGAGCGCGACAAAGCGGTAGAAGCCGCGCACGCATGCAACCGCCCGGGCGACAGATCGCGGCGACAGACCGCTCGCCATCAAATGGCGGACGAACGCTTCGAGATCCTGACGATGCAGGTGTTCCGGCGCCGTTCCTCGCCTTTCGGCGAACCCGCCGAGCGCCGCGAGATCGCGCGCGTAGCTCTCGACGGTGTGGGGCGACATGCGTCGGACGTCACGCAGATAGGTCAGATAGGTGTCGATCACTTCGTCCCGGCCATCGCAGTCTTGTGCACTATCGTTGGATTCGAACTTGGAAGATCATCGTTGGCCCGCTCGTCTTCGAAGCGTCCATTCCCCGCTCAAGAGCGCGATGAAAACCAGCATCCACCACGCTGAGCGCATCGGGTAGTGATTCTCGTTCACTTGGTGCCGAGCAAGGCTGCGCAAGTGCGTTGCGACCGGCGCCAGATTCATCAAGCTCACCGCAACGCCGCCGGTTGCTCGCGCGACGAGCTGTAACGAGTCGTCTCGAGCCTCCTGCGCCCCAGCGGGGCCGTCCGATACCATTACGACGGTATCGGCAGTGACGCTCATCATGTGCGCTCGTACGTCGTACTTGCCCGCTGTCGATGGGCGGAACACTCCCTCGTAGACTCCGGCTTCGGCAGATGGCCACAGCCGCATGAATTCGGTCGCGCCGCCTTCGCGGATAACTTCGGCGCTTACGCCGGGGACGGTCGTGCGTGCGGCATCCTCAACGAGCTCGGTCGGCCGGACCGCAACGCGCAATCGGACCACCGAACCGGGACGGGGTATCGCCGGATGCGCAGTCACCTCGAGACGACGTGGCGATGCCGCAGCGGCAATGGCGATTTGCGATCGCCAGAACCGGGCGAAGGCCTCGTCGTCTGCCGCGCGAAACCGCCACGCGTCGAGGGCACCTGAAAAGAGAATGCGCCCGGCGCCAAGAGGCTCGGAGAAGATCACCGGACGAGTCGACCCCTCGTGCTGGAACGTCAGGAGTCCGGACGTCTCCGGGCCCACCGTGTGCGGCACCGCAAGCTCGGAGGCACGCAATCGAAGATCGCCGGCCGCGAGAACGACGGGCTTGTCGACGAGGATCTCGTCGAAGCCGCTGCCGGTTACGAGGTCGAGGTAACGACCGGTCGGCTGACGATCAGGCAGAAGCGCCACGGCTCCGCCGCGACGCCGCGCGAACGTCTCGAGGCTCGAAATGTCCGCCGAGGTCAGCTCCTCGGGCGCTCCAATCAGGACGAGATCGAATGGCTCCAACGACGCTGCTGAAAGCGATGACGGTGAACTGGCGGTGCGGACTTCGAGATCTCGCGACGCGCGCACGATCGTGGATACGCTGAACGTCGGATCTGCTTCGAGAGCGCGGCGGACGAACGCTGACGTCCACGATGGGCGTGAATCCCAGATGATCACCTTGAGGGTGCGCGATGCCGCGATCACTCGCACATCGGCCGCATCGCTGAACGGTTCGTCGGACGTCGACTTCACGCGCAGGGTCAGCGGCCAGAAACCTGCAGTCGGTGGCGCGAACGGCAGCTCGGCCGTGAACCGTTCGGCGTCTGCCTTCCATTGATGCTCGATGCGGTGCAGCGTGATTCCGTTCTGCTCGAGCGTGATCGCCGAGGTCCTGCCGGCAAGCCCGTTGGCCTCGATCTCAGCGCGAACCGTGGCGGACCAGCCGGGGAGGACGGGACGCGGGTTCTCGGTCCTGACGATTCGGAACCCTCTTGCTTCCGGCGCAGCGGTCGATACGGTGGACACGGATATGTCTTCTGGCACTTCGCCGGCATCGATTCGATCGCCGACGAAGACTATTGCGGACGCGGGCGCTGCGGAATTGAAAGTCGCAGCAGCCCTCAGATCCGAGTCGAGTCGCTGCTTCACGGTCCTTACCGCGGTTGTGTCCGGATGAACCGTACCCGCATCTCCCGCAGCGGCGCGCACGTCGACCGCAAGCGGCGCAGTCCGTCGGATAACCAAGCCCGGATCGATGAACGCTCCGACCGCTATGGCCACTGCAATCATCCGGAGTGTTGCCGCGATCATCGACGCCTCACCTCGTCGGCCCAGGCGCTTCGCAGCGCGCCTGTCGTAGCGGGCGTGTCGGCGGCGATTGACGCCTTCCGCGCGAGGCTAAGAAGCGGTGTCGCCGCCTCTTGAACTGCTTGAAGCAGTTCGGGACCGCTCCTTTTCCCGCTGAGCGCGTCGCGGACCCGGGCGAGCCGCTTCGAGATTGCTTGCCACTCAGCTGACGCAGGATTCACCGCCAGAGCCTCTTCCGAAAGCGCTGCGATCGATTGAATCGACTGGCGCCCAGCGTCAGGATGGTTGGCCGAGGTCAGTTCGAGGAGCCTTACCAGAATCGCGCGAGCCTCGCGCGTCTCGAGGTCAAATGTCGCGAGCTGTACATCGCGGCGCCAGCTTCCTGCTTCCGCCAAATCGCCAGACAAGCGTCGCGCCGGGTCGATGCGGCTCCGCACAGGCAGCGTGCGAAGGATGTAACGATTGCGTCCGAACGCACGCTGGAGGGCGTCCGCTGCCGCGCGCGCAGACGGAAGCGCTGCGCCGGTATCGACTGCCGCCAGCTCCTGTTCGGCGTGGCTCATGTACTTGATCGCGAGGTTGATCTCCCGTCGTGCGCTGTTTGCGAGCCGCCCCTCCTGAATCTCGTGGGACTGCTCCGCCTCTTCCTCTTCGTCTTCAACTTGCCCACCCATGAGGAAAATGAAATTCGCGCGCACAGCGCGTTGCTCGGCCCCAATCGCCCGCGCTTCGCGTTCGACGGTTTCGCGCGGCAGCGATCGTTCGCGCGCACGAAGCCGCTGAATCTTCAGGACGATCATCTGCTGGCTCAGCGCATACCGGTCCTTGTCAGGCGGCAGCTCGAAACCGGCAAGCGCGACCTCCCCCGGACCGGCGGCCTCGACGAAGAACGTGTCCGACGCTGCAAGGCCGGCGTCGCCTGGGCGTCGATCCCTGGCAACGACGCGATAGACCAGTGAGTCGCCCGGCTCAAGACCCAGCCGCGAGAGCGACAGCGCTGCACTCCCCTTCCATGCGAGATCGCTGTCGCGCAGCAGATCTAGCGGGATCGTGCCTTCGACGAACTCGAACTGCTCGCCCGTCCCAGACACCTTCGTGTATTTCAGTTCGAGGGATTGCAGGCCCAAATCATCCGTTGCAGCCGCCGCGACCTGGACTGAAGCCTTCTCGTCAGGCACCAGCAGATCCTTGCCTGGCTGATGAATGTGAATCACAGGCGCACGATCTGGCGTCACAGTCACCGGGATGAGTCGGCGCTCTGCGATCGAGGCCGCAGGTTCCATGGCTAGGTACCCGCTCTCCGCGACGGTCACTTCCGCGCTCAGGCCGCTGGCTGTTCGCGTCGCAGGCAATGCGGTCGTCGAATAGCGAATACGCCACGCCTTGTCGTCGATGCCTGTGATCACCAGGCGAAGTCGGCTGCCCTCGATGAGGTCGATCCGATCCGGATTCGTGAGCTTGCGTTCCGGCAGCCTGGTGTACGCCGGCGGGGAAATGGTGGCAAAGACGTCAATGTCGCGCGGTGGCGTTCGAAACGCTTCTTGCACGGTTGCACCCTGTCGCGACGTCAGCACGACACGTTGGGGCGCGTTCATGACAAGCGCCGCGACCAGCACCACCAGCGTTGTCGAAAACAACGAAATCGGCTTCGCAAGCGGCACAACGTCGGCCGGATCTGCAGCTCGCAGAATAGATGCAGCTTCGTTGAGCACGCGGAGACGAACCAGCGGTTTCGCGCGACCCGGGTGCGCGACCAGTTCGCGGGCCGTAAAGATCACATTCCGGCTGACCGGATAGGTGCGCTCGAGACGATCTGCTGCCGCTTGCTGGGTCCAGGCCGAGGTTCGGCGTCGCAGCCAGCCAAGAGCCGCGATTGCTGCGATGAGCAGGACGAGAACGTGGATGACAGACATCCGAAGTCCTGCGGCCTTCAAAATGGGAGGAACAACCGCAGCGGTTGCAGCTGCGCCGGCCGTCGCCCGCAGGACGTACTCGAGACGCGTGCGACGTGCCACACGACTCACCGCGCGCTCGACGACTTGCGCAGCCGCCTTGTCGCCGTCGTCAAGCGGCAACGCGAACCTCCTCGGAGCGACCGGCAAACCGTCGGATCACTTGCTCCAGCGTCAACAGCAGGAGCGCTGCCCCCCAGAACCAGCGGGCATCCGATCGGTCCGAACGTTGCCACGCATCATCCGCAACGGGACCTGCCAGACGCGTCCAGCTGGTGAGCTGCGCCGAATCGAGTCGCGCAATCTCCAACTCGGGTTGAGCGATATCTCCATGGCGCGCGATCAGTGCAGCTCGAAGCGCAACTGCTGCGAAGAAGCTATCGGGCGGCGCCGCAATCTTCATGAGCAGCTCGCGTCCAAGGGCCGCGGCCTCTACCAGAGGCTGCCCGACACGATCCCGAACGACGATGGTCCAGGTGTCGGTCGCGTCGGCTAATCGTGAGGCTGTTGTCGCTCGGGCAGCGTCAGCGAGCGACGTGTCATTTCTCAGTCGCAGGACCGTCTTCAGCATCCAGCGATGATCATCAACCTCGATCGGCCGCGGCGAGCCATTACTGACAATCCCGCCGTCGAATTGAATTCGTAACGGCTCTGCGGCATCCGGACTGGGCGCACCGCCTTTTGCGACAGTCCTCAATAACCTCCTCACGGCGCTGGCGTCCGCCGCGGCGACCTGAAGTCCCTCATCGGCTCGACTCTCTCCCGTGATCACAACGGAGCTCGTCAGGCCGGACAGTTGGAGACGCTGCGACTTCGGAACAATTCCGCCGGCGCCGAAGAGTCTCAAACCCTCCGCCGTGCGCACCATCACGTCGCCCCCGACCCGTACGAACCGAAGCCCCGTCGAGGGCGGAACGACTCTCAGGTCGTCGCTTTTGAGCGTGCCTTCCTGAAAATCGGAAATGACCACGATTTCGCTTCGTGCAGGAGGTGTCGTCGACAGCCAGGCGGTCGCACGGACGACCGACTCGCGCACTACCGCTCCTTCGAACCGTCTTGTGAGAAACGCCCCGTGCGACTCCGCGTCAGTCGCCGCGCGCGCTGCCGCCTGGTTCGACGATTCCCGCATGCTGGCGCCCGTGTCGATGACGACGGCGCGCACTGTCCGGGCGTTCCATGCCCGACGGCGTGAGGTCGTGAGCGCAATCGGCTGCGCGGCAGAGAGGACAACACTGCCGACGATTGCAACGCGAAGAAACAGCAGCGGCCAGTCGGACGGCAGTCGCAAGCGGATCGCGTCGCTGCGAGTGGTGCGGACGAATCGAAGGGTTGGAAACAGGAGGCGATCGGCTCGATGAGCCCGCAGGAGGTGAATGATTACGGGCGCCGCGATCAGCACGAGCCCCGCGAGCGCTGCAGGATTGAGCCAGCGGATCACGTCGACACGCCTCCAGACCGCTGAAGCAGATAGCCACGCAGCGCTGTGTCCAAAGGAGCATCCGTTGTGACGCGCATGTAGTCGATCCCCAGGCCCGTGCAGCGTCGACGCCAGCGCTCCAGGAAATCGGCGAAGCCGCGACGATACGCTGTAGACATCGCTCCGCTCGTCAGCACGCGCTGGCCCGTCTCCAGGTCCTCGAGCTCCACATCCCCGGCAAATGGAAACTCCAACTCGTCGCGTGTGAGGACGTGGAACACCGTCAGCTCGTGGCCGATCCGGATCGCACGGCGCAGCTCGGCTTCCATCCGCTCGTCCTCATCGTACAAATCTGAAACGAGAATCAGCATGCCCCGGCGCTTCAACAGATCGACGGCGCGCTGGAGCGCTGACGCCGAGCTCGTCTCGCCCGATGCGGTCAGCTTTGATAACGCGATCAAGAGCCGACGGAGGTGGAGACGTCCCGTACGGCTCGGGATGTAGTCGCGCAGCCTCTCGCCGTAGGTAACGAGCCCTATCGCATCTCCCTGCTCTGAAATGAGGTAAGACAGCGCGGCTGTCAACACGCGTGCGTAATCCAGTTTCGACGCGCTTCCCTGCCGGCCGTACGCCATCGACGCGCTCGCATCCACGACGATCTGCGCGAGCATGTTCGTTGTCTCGCGGTACTGCTTCGTGTAGACGCGATCCGTCCGGGCGAACAGCTTCCAGTCGACATACTTCAGATCGTCACCGGGTCGGTAGTGGCGGTACTGCGCGAACTCCGCGCTGTAACCGTGGAACGGACTGCGGTGAATGCCGGACATCGTTCCATCAACGGTCACCCGCGCGACCATTTCGAGGTCGCCGATGGATGTCAGGAGCGCAGGATCGAGCATGACGCTGCCATCGGATCAGGACCCGATCGTGTCGAGCAGTTGCCGAACGACGTGGTCCGCGTCGGTGCCGTCGGCCTCGGCCTGAAAATTGAGAAGAATCCGGTGCCGCAGCACCGGCAGGGCGACGGCCTGAATGTCCTCAAGCGAGACGACGCTGCGGCCTTCGAGCAGCGCACGCGCCTTGGCGCTCAGCAGCAACGACTGCCCCGCGCGCGGCCCGGCTCCCCATCGGACCCACGTCCGGATGAAGTCGGGCGGCGTCTCGCCATCTGCAGTAACGGGCCGTGTCGCGCGTACCAGCCGAGCGGCGAAATCGACAACGTTCTCGGCCGCGGGCACATCGCGGACCACCGCGTGCAGGCGCTCGATCTCGTCGCCTGTGGCCACAACGGCGATCTGTCGATCGTCGGACCCGGTGGTTTGTGACAGGATCCGGCGCTCTTCGTCCGCCGAGGGGTAGTCGATCACGACGTTGAACATGAACCGATCGAGCTGAGCCTCGGGCAGCGGATACGTGCCTTCCTGCTCGATTGGATTCTGCGTCGCGAGCACGAACAGCGGCCGATCGAGCTCGAACCGAACTCCGCTGACGGTCACCTGATACTCCTGCATCGCTTCGAGCAGCGCAGCCTGCGTTTTCGGGGGAGT
>Ga0114129_10008463_pt1 | contig 14657 bp, 3 predicted proteins | sample RhiMetdeltSRZDD1_FD_80071 | JGI IMG/M metagenome (GOLD analysis project Ga0114129, IMG submission 80071) | Populus rhizosphere microbial communities from Tennessee, USA - Rhizosphere MetaG P. deltoides SRZDD1 (version 2) (version 2) | ecosystem: Host-associated > Plants > Roots > Rhizosphere >... | reverse complement strand
GTAGAATGAATTTTTGAAGGTCAGGCTAAAATAGTGACATGCAAAAAAGTTCACGCTCAGAGAATCAAGTACTTATGTCACACGGCTTTTCCATTCTGGGAAAATGGATAAAGTCGAGCTTATAGAGACTTTCTTGGACTTGCCTTAACTTATTTCTCGCCTCCTCTTTCGCAGTCGCAGTGCTGACGGGCGCATCCCTTGTATCGCGCCATTCCAGGTATTTGGCCGCCTGAGTCGCGGAAGGGTTTTCTCCAGGTGAAGTACCATAAGCACCAGGTTGGGTGGCTTCGAGTAATTCTAACGTCAATGACAGTCCATGGGGCTCCGTAGCCATAGGATTCTCCTCCGTAACACACATTCAATTGATAGATGAACCATCTCGCCCAGTACAATAGCAATTCCTGCTTCCATGTCAATGGTGCCAATGCCCTCCATATATGGTGCCAAATGTTGTCCCCACAGTTCAGCTTTATCCACCCCTCCGTACGCGCAAAATCGAGAGCTGCAGCTCTGGCTGTGCAACAAGGTGCTCAAGTATCAGGCGGTAATCTTCGAGGATGCGGATGATAGTGGTAGCGTCAAAAAGTATCATTTTGTAGGTGCATAATCCCTCTATCCCTTGAGGACTGTTACGGATTGATATGGCCAGATCACAAGCGCTAACTCCCGCGGCTTGTGTCTCCAAAGCTTGAATCGTCAATGCCGGCAGTTCCAGCGTGTATTGCCGGGCATTTTGCATAGCAAACATCACTTGAAATAGGGCCTGACGATCAACCTGACACGTGCGTACGATCATACGTGCGAGATATTCAAAGGGAAGCTCCTGATGCGCATAGGTGTCCAGCGTTGTGGCACGGACCCGCCGGAGCACCTGGCGCAAGGAGGGATTCCCGCCGAGATGTGTGCGAAGAATCACCAAATTAGCAAACAGGCCAATCAGCCCCTCAGTGTCCTGGTACTGCCGGTTGGCCACGAGGGTACCCACACGAATGTCTTCTTGCCCTGTGTAGCTATATAACAGTACCTTGAGAGCAGCCATCAAGGTCATAAATAAGGTGGTGTCTTCTTGCTGACTCAGGCGTGTGAGAGCCGTAGTTAGCTCCTTAGGTAACTGGAAGGTCTGGCGTGCCGTGTGCAAGCTCAGCTCGGTAGGGGGAGGACGATCTGTAGGCAGTTCGAGAATGGGTAATGGAGCATGCAATTGCCGCTCCCAGTAGGCGAGTTGGGCCTTTCCTGCCTCGCTGTGTAACCACTGGCGCTGCCAGTGGGCATAATCCGCATACTGCACGGGCAGATCCGGCAGTGGCGACGCATGGCTCTGGCTGAAAGCCTCGTAGAGCACCGTTAGCTCATGCAATAGTACACCCCACGACCAGCCATCGCTAATGATATGATGCATGGTCAGGAGCAGAATATGCTCCTGCTCGCTGAGCTGTAGCAAACGCACTTGGCATAGAGGGCCGTTTTCCAGGTCGAAAAAATAGAGCGCTTCGGCTCGTATTAGCCGCTGCGCTGTAGCTTCCCGTTCGACCTGGGGCAAGGCGCGGAGATCTTCTACCGGTAAGGGCAAGCGCAGGGTTGGGGCGATCACCTGCGCTGGCTGCCCTGCAACGGTCGTAAAGGTGGTGCGCAGGGCTTCGTGGCGTTTGATAATTTCGTTGAAGCTCTGCTCCAGGGCTGTCACGTTAAGGGTACCCGTCAGACGCACTGCATACGGCATGTTTGAAAAGGGCGCACCGGGCAGCAACCGGTCGAGGCCCCAGAGATGTTCCTGAGTCATGGTCAGCGGCACCGCTCCCTCCCGTACCACAGTCTTCAGGGGAGAAGCAGGTAGGCTCTGCACCGCACGGCGGACCTCTTCAACGTGTCGCGCCAGGCCTGCCACCGTCGGCGCATCAAACAGTACCCGCAGTGGCATGTCCACCTGAAACACCTTACGGAGGCGCGACATTACCTGCACAGCTAACAGAGAATGGCCCCCTAAGGCGAAAAAATTGTCATGGATGCCAACGGATCCGACCTTAAGCACACGCGTCCAGATACCTGCCAGGATCTCTTGACTGGGAGTACTGGGCGCAACAAATGCCTCGGACAGCTGGGGCCGTTCTTGGCCAGGCACTGGGAGTGCCTGGCGTTCTACTTTACCATTCGGTGTGAGGGGTAAGGCGTCGAGCATCATGAAAGCCACTGGAACCATGTAGTCGGGCAGTTTCGTTTGCAGGAAATTGCGCATCTCGCGGATATCAGGTGTACACCCATGGTGCGGAACGCAATACGCTACCAGACGTCTATCGCCTGGTGTATCCTCCCGCGCCAGAACAACGGCTTGCCGAATAGCCGGATGGTACTCCAGGGTCGCCTCAATCTCTCCCAATTCGATGCGGTATCCGCGGAGCTTCACCTGGTTATCAAGGCGCCCGAGAAACTCGACGTTCCCGTCCGGCAGGTAACGCGCCAGGTCCCCGGTTTTGTACAGTCGCGTGCCTGGCATATGGCTGAAGGGATTGGGAATAAACTTCTCGGCGGTTAGCGCTGGCTGATTGAGATAGCCCCGCGTCACACTGGCACCACCGATGCATAACTCACCCGGCACGCCAATGGGCACAGGTTGCAGATATGAGTCCAGCAGATAGAGCTGCACGTTAGCAAGCGGACGGCCCAGGGGAAGCGTCGGCGTTCCAGGTAGGTGTTGATCTTCTGCTACCTGATAGGTCAGGACCCCTACGGTGGCTTCCGTTGGGCCGTAGTGATTGAGGATAGCGCAGCCAGGCGCGAGCCTCTGGAAGCTCTCTACCCAGTCCGAACGGGAAGCTTCACCACCCAAGATCAACAATCGACGCGGTAATGCTTGCTCCGGGTGCGGAGAGGTTTGCAGCGCTGCGAGGTGGGAGGGAACGATCTTGAGATAATCAATGGCATGGCGTCTAAAATAATCAGCCATGCTATTAGGGTCAGTCACACATGCCTGAGACAGGACATGGAGACACCCACCAGTACACAAGGCGCTAAAGACCATGGTATTACCCAAATCTGCGGCAAGCGTGGAGACTGTCGCAAAGCTGGCGGGGTGTGACAGTGACAGACGCCGCGAGATACCCTGCAGATAGTTGCAGAGTTGGTGGTGCTCGACAGCCACTCCCTTGGGTATCCCCATAGACCCCGAGGTATAAAGTACATAGACCAGATTGTCTGGTGTCACCTTATGGGTCGGATTTGTTCCGCTCTCCTGGGCAATCAGTTCCCAGTCGGTGTCCAGGCAAACGATCTGTGTCTGAGGCTCGCTGAGCCCTGCGCTCAGCCGCTGTTGCGTCAACAACACTGATATCTGCGCATCCCGCAACATGAAAGTCAGCCGCTCCGGCGGATAGGCTGGGTCGAGAGGAACGTATGCCCCGCCCGCCTTGATGATGCCAAGCAGTCCCACCATCATCTCTAAGGAGCGCTCAACATAGAGCCCCACCAGCACCTCTGGTCCGACTCCTCGGGCTTGCAGGTAGTGCGCCACCTGATTGGCCCGGATGTTAAGCTCTTGGTATGTCAGCTCCTGGTCTTCAAACACCACAGCTACAGCGTCTGGGGTGCGTGCCACCTGCGCTTCAAACAACTGGTGGATACTCGTATCCTGGGGAGAGGCTAGAGAGCTATCATTCCACTCCTCAAGCAGTTGATGCCGCTCTGCCCGGGTTAACATCGGGAGGTCTACGAGCCGCCGTGCGGGGTCGGTAACCATTCCTTCCAGCAGTGTCTGAAAGTGTCCTAGCATCCGGGTAATAGTCGCGGTATCAAAGCGGTGACATTGGTAACCGATCCGCAACATCAATTCTGGTCCTGGCACTGCCACCACGGTAAGAGGATAGTGCGTCCTGGAAACAACACGCGCGCGGCGGATCTCCAGGCTATTACTCCACTCCTGAACAGAAGTGCGCGCCGGGTAATTCTCAAAGACCAGGAGACTCTCAAACAGGGGCAGCCCCCGCGGCACACCACTCCATCCTTGCACCTGTACAAGGGGACTGTACTCGTATTGGCGTGCCTCCACCAGTTGCTGCTGGCGTTCTTGTAACCATGGGATAAGCAATGCTTTTGGATCCACCCATACCCGAACTGGTAGGGTATTGATAAACAGTCCAATCATGGACTCTACCCCTGCCAGGTCCGTTGGGCGACCGGCGACAGTAGCCCCGAAAACCACATCTTCCTGGCCGCTGTATCGGCTCAGGAGCAGAGCCCAGGCGCTCTGCACGAGTGTGTTCAAGCTCAATTGGTGTTGCTGTGCCAGCGCCTGCAGGGCAGCTGTTGCAGCCACTGAAAGTCTCCTCTGCTGCTCGGCGTGATCGGCATTCTGGCTGGAGGAGCTGCCATAAGCATTGCCGATAGGCAGCGCGGTCGGAGTAGTAAAGTCCTTGAGTGTCTGCTGCCAGAATAGCGCCGCTTGCGATAGATCTTGCCGCTGCAGCCAGGCAATGTAGTCCCCATATGGGCGCCCCACTTCCAGGTGCAGCTCACCATCTAGGCAGAGCGCGTCATATATCTGGAAGACTTCCCGCAAGACTATAGGCCGAGACCAACCATCCAACACCAGGTGATGCAGGGACCAGACAAATTGATAGGCGTTCTCACTCAGTTGATTAAGGGCTAGGCGCATCAGCGGCGCTTTGGATAGTACAAAACCCTGTGCTCGGTCTTCTGCAAGGAAAGCCTCAAGCTGCCGTTCCTGCTCGACCGCGGACGTACTCCGCCAGTCGTGCTGTCGCCAAGGGAGTTCTACATGCCTGTAGACAATCTGAAATGGCTCGTCACGCAGCTCCCAACTGAAGGCAGTGCGCAAAGCTGGATGCCGATCCAGGGCAAACTGCCAGGCTCGCTTGAAGGTCGAAACACGCAAATTGCCCTGTAGGATGCAGCTCCACTGCACGCTATACACGCCTGGTTCCGAGGCGCACAGCGTGTGAAAGAGTATCCCTTCTTGCATGGGCGAAAGGGGATAGATATCTTCGATGTTGTCTCGACCGTTAATGGTCATCTCCTTCGGCCGATGCGCCGAGGGCTGTTAGAAGCTCATCAAGCTCCTGTTGGCTCAACTTCATGTTCGGGAAGTCAGAGGGTGTAAAACCACGAGAGTCAGGGGCCTGACAGTGCACAATGATCGTGCGCAAGGCTTCTATGAAATGCTGGGCCAACTTCTCAATCGTGTCACGTCGATGCATACACTCGCTATAGATCCAATCGAGTAGCAGCTGCTCCCCAGCTAGGCGTCCATTGATTTCCAGTAGATAACGCCGACCTCCCCGCGGGCTACGAGGCGGTCCGCTGGTTTCTCGGGCCGAGCCAAAAAGCACTGGCCCAGACACTCTCTGATGATCCTGCCCCAGGTAGTTGAAACACACCTCGGCCGGCGCTAAGGACCGCAGCGCCTCAGTGACTTCTGGGTCCTGACTGAGATAACGCAGCACGCCATAGCCAATACCCCGCCTGGGAATGTGGCGCAACTGCTCCTTTATGGTTTTGAGCGCCTCCACTGGAGTAGTGGCAGGACTGAGCTGCAAACACACGGGAAAGAGAGTGGTGAACCAGCCCACTGTGCGCGATAAGTCAACACCTTCTATAACCTCCTCCCGCCCATGACCTTCCAGGTCAACCAGCAAAGAATGCTCTCCAGTCCAGCGAGTAAAAGCTTGCACCAGAGCCGTCAATAAAGCGTCATTTATTTGGGTTTGATAGGTCTGTGGTACGTCCTGCAGCAGGGTATGGGTCTCTGCGGTGCTCAGCGATACAGACACCGTACGAGCCACTGCCACCGTGTTAGCCCCCCCTGGATAGTCGACTGGCAGACGACCGGCGTGGGCGCGAGGTGCTGTGAGCCAGTAGGTGATCTCCTGGCGCAACTCAGCCGATTGTGCATAGGCGGCCAACCGCTCGGCCCAGTGCTTGAACGAGGTAGTCTTGGGCGGAAGTTGTATCCTCTGACCAGCGCTGAGTTGCTGGCAGGCCATCTGCATGTCCTCCAGCAAGATCCGCCACGAGACGCTATCTATCACCAGATGATGGATGATCACCAGCAAGCGAGGCGGCTTGTATGGACCACAATCAAAGCAAGCGATGCGTACGAGAGGACCCTGGACGAGGTTCAGGCTCGCCTGAAGCTGTGCAGCTACCTCGGTTATTCTCATACCTTGTTGCTCTTCTGATAGCGCCGACAGATCGACCCGCATACACAGCGAAGATGCCTCAGGGTGTACAATAGCCTGCTGCCAGCCGTCTGCCTCCCGCCTGAAGCGGGCGTGAAGCATGTCGTGGTGTATGAGCAAATGCTGTACCGCCTGCTCCAGCGCAGAGCCGTCCAGCGGTTGCCGTACTTCCAACAACATCGCTTGATTCCAATGATGAGCGTCAGCCATCTCCTGCTCGAAGAACCAATGCTGGATGGGAGTTAAAGGTGCTGTACCAAGCACCAGGCCTTGTTCCGCCTGGATAGCTGGGGTGAGGCGCGCCACAGTCGCCAGCTCAGCGACCGTCTGCTGTTGAAATAGCTGCTTCGAGGTGAGCCGGAGGCCGGCTTGATTCGCTCTGGCAATAATCTGAATGCTGAGAATCGAATCCCCACCCAATGCAAAAAAGTTGTCGTGGATACCAACTTGCTCCAGCTTCAGCACTTCAGCCCAGATGCCAGCGAGCATACGCTCTGCTGGGGTACGTGGAGCAACGAAGACCCCTGATGCCCGGAGCTTTTCCATATCCGGCGGGGGTAAGGCCTGGCGATCTACCTTCCCATTGGGGGTCATCGGAAGATTCTCAAGCACCACGAAGGCAGAAGGGACCATGTAGTCAGGCAGTTTTTCTTTGAGAGCACGACGTAAGTATTGTACGAATTCCCGGGATAACCTCTCCTGTAGAGGCTTGTTGACATAGTCGCTCCAGGGTTTCATGTGCAGAGGTTCTGCAAAGAGAGATACGACGGTTGTCGACTTTTCCGACCCTGCAGTTGGACGGCGTCTGAATACAGCATCATAGCTGCCATCCATCCTGCCCGCCGACCAACTGATGTCGACGTCATAAGGTAACTCGGAGCTTAAGCTCCACAGCTGCTCAGGAGCTATGCCATCCTGCGGAAGTGTCGCGAGAAATTCCTGTAGATGGCCCCCCTCCTCAGTCTCAGCAGCGCTGGCGAGCCATTCTAGAATGCCGACGTCTGTCTGGACACGCGCATTGGGCACGTCTCGCAGCCCAATGAGATCTGGCTGCGTCTCTGCCAACAACCGGTAGACAGTCTCCAGGGTGAGGTTCTCTTTCCGCCAGTCCAGCCACTGTGGCTCGAATACGCGCAAATCCTCCGCTCCTACATGCAGTATCACATCGTAGCGGAATCTGTTGAGCTCATTGCGATGACGACCGCGTTTTGGCTGGATCTGTACATAGCTAATCTGTGGGAAATGCCGCTTCAGGGCCATAAAGAAGGCCGGATCGATAACCAGCTCCTCCTCTTGCGCGACGCTCTGGTGTATACGCTGCTGCAAATGGACGCGCGACAGCGAGGAGGGGGCTCGATAGTATTGCACAGATGCATGGTAGGCCTTCAGCAACGGCAGGCTGCGGACATCGCCCACAAAGATAAAGCCGCCAGACCGCACCGTGTGCACTGCACCCTGCAGGACACGCAAGAGATAATCAATACTGGGAAAGTACTGCACCACCGAGTTGAGAATGACTGTATCAAAGGCTTCGGTTGCGATGCCTTCAAAGTCCTCCGCCTTCTTATGGATGAGGGTCACATGTACCAAGCCATCTATGGATCCCTTGACTTGCTGGAGATACCGCAGCGCTGCCGACGAGAAATCTGTGCCCCAGTATTCTGCGCAGTGAGGAGCAACACGGGACAGCAGCAGACCAGTGCCGCAACCGATTTCCAGCACCCGGTGTGGTTGCAGAGCTAGAAGCCGCTCCACGGTGGCGTCTACCCACTCGCGCATGTCTTCTGCGGCAATGGGCAAGCCTGTGTAGCTGCTGTTCCAACCCGTAATATTAAATGTGAGATCCTGATGCGCCGACGTTTGACCATAGATATCTTCGAAGAGAGCTTGCCAACTGGAGAGGCGCTCACCTGCCTGTACGTCCACCTGTGCGAGCAAGTCCATACTGCTGGGGTTGGGAACCACGTAGGCTATTAACCGTCTATCGCCAGGCTGGTCCTCACGAGCAACAACGAGGCTCTCCTGTACCACTGGGAGTCCTCCGAGCACGGCCTCGATTTCCCCGGGCTCAACGCGAAAACCGCGGATCTTGACCTGTTGATCAAGACGGCCGAGGAATTCGAGGTTCCCATCGGATAGATAACGCGCCAGGTCACCGGTTTTGTACAGACGCGCTCCCGGTCTCTCGCTGAAGGGGTGGGGAATGAACTGCTCGGCGTTGAGCTCCGGACGGTCGAGGTACCCTCGCGCTAGTCCAGCACCGCCTATGTATAGTTCGCCAGGAATCCCCATAGGTACAAGCTGCATATTGGCATCGACGAGATACACTTCATAGTCACGTATTCTGATGCCAATCGGTGTGCGGCGGTCTGGTTCGGTTGCCGAGCAGAAAGAAAAGAACGTTGCACAGATAGTGCTTTCGGTTGGTCCATAACCGTTCACAATGCGCATCTGCTCTGAGAGATTGCGAAACCGTTGCAGGAGACCTTGTTTGATGGGCTCAGTACCAACGAGGATGCGATTGAGCGCTATCTGAGCATGTTGCTGCTCAAGGTGACTGGCAACCTCGGATAGCAGTGCCGGGGGTATATAGGCACTGGTAATATGATAGCTAACCAGGTAACGGGCTAACTGTTGAGGCTCCGAGAGGATTTCTGGCACGATGATGTGTAGTGTGCCGCCAAAGCACAGCATTGAAAAGCATTCCCACACGGAGACATCAAAACCGAAGGGGCAGACCGCCGTGCCTCTCCAATCTTTTCCGCCCGGGGCAACATGCTCGAACCCATACAATAATGCCAGAACCTGGCGCTGCTCGATCATCACTCCCTTGGGTTTGCCAGTCGACCCCGACGTGTACATCACATACGCCAGGTTCTCAGGGCTCACCCCACTCATGGGGTTTGCGATGCTCTGTTGTATGATATGTTCCCAGTCTGTATCCAGGCAAACCAGACGCAACGCCTGCTCAGGGAGGTGAGTAACGATCTTCTGCTGCGTCACCAACACTGATACCTGGATATCTGACAACATGAAGGCGAGGCGTTCTTTAGGGTATGCCGGATCCAACGGCACATACGCTCCCCCGGCCTTGAGAATGCCCAGTAATCCCACCACCAACTCCAGCGAGCGTTCCATGCAGAGGCCAACGCATACTTCCGGTCCTATCCCCAAAGCCCGCAGATAATGCGCCAATTGATTAGCTCTCCGATTGAGAGCCGCATAGGTCAACTGCTGTTCGTTGCAGACCACCGCCACGGCGTCGGGCGTCTGCTCCGCCCATGTCTCAAAAAGTTCATGGAGACACGTATCCTGCGGAGCATCCGTTATGGTGTGACTCCACTCCTCAAGGATATGATATCGTTCGGCTTCCGTTAAGAGTGGCAGGTCTGCCAGCCGATGTTCCGGGTGGGTAACGATGCCTTCTAATAAGGTCTGGAAATGTCCCAGCATCCTAGAAATCGTGGTGTGGTAAAAGAGGTCAGTGGCATATTCCACTGTCCCTTTCAACCCCTGCTCGGTGTCTCTCATAGACACCGTCAGATCAAACTTGGCTGTGCCACTCTCTACGTCCATCTGATCGAGCGTTAAACCAGGAAGTTGTAGAGCTAGCCGTGGGGTATTCTGCAGTGCGAACATCACCTGCACCAGTGGCGCATGGCTAGGACTCCGCTCGAGCAACAGTTCATCCACCAGTGTCTCGAAGGGCAGGTCCTGGTGATCATACGCATCCAGGGCTACGTCACGTACCTTGCCAAGCAGCTCTCGAAAACGCGAATTGCCCCCCATATTGGTATGCAGGGCTAATGTGTTGACGAAGAAACCAATCAAGGCCTCTGTCTCGACCCGTGTCCGGCCCGCAATAGGTGCACCTATAAGAAGGTCTTCCTGGCCTGTATAACGGTAGAGCAATGTCTTGAAGGCCGCCAAGAGGGTCATGAACAATGTGACCCCTTCTTGCCGGCTCAGGGCCTTGAGGGCTTCCGTGAGATACTGAGGGAGCACGAAAGATTGACATGCCCCTCGAAAACTCTGAAGAGGCGGGCGGGGACGGTCAGTAGGCAACTCGAGTACAGGGAGGTTCCCGCCGAGTTGCTGTTTCCAGTAGGTAAGCTGTGCCTCAAGAGTAGCTCCTTGCAGCCACATACGCTGCCAGAGCGCAAAGTCGCCGTATTGGAGAGGTAGCGCTGGCAGCGGGGCAGGCTTGCCAGTAGAGAAGGCGGTATAGAGAGCTGTAAGTTCCCGAAAGAAGACATCGAAGGACCAGCCATCAAAGACAATATGGTGCATGTTCAGCAGGAACACATGTTCCTCATCAGCAAGACGCAGCAGCTTGACGCTCCACAAAGGACCGTGTGCCAGGTCAAATGATTGCCAGCTCTCTGCGGCAGCCCCTTGCTGCACTGCAGCCTCTCGCATGACATCTGGGATCGCTCGCAGATCCTCCACTAGCAATGTCAGAGGGAAGGCTGGGACAATGACTTGAACCGGCTGTCCATCCTGCGCTGGAAAGATGGTGCGCAGGATTTCATGACGCCGCACAATTTCATCCAGGCTCTTCTCCAGTGCGGATACGTCGAGGACGCCCGTGAGGCGCAAGGCTATGGATAGATTATAGGTGGGACTACCGGGCTCTAGTTGATCGAGGAACCAGAGGCGTTGCTGGGCGTAGGAAAGCGGCAATGGGCCATCCCTGGGCATAGGCTGTAGAGGAAGGACCTTCAGGCTCGGCATACCCTGACGGGCTGTCTCGATACTCTTTGCCATACCTGCCACAGTAGATGTCTCAAAAAAACTGTGCAGAGACACCTCGAGGTGTAGAGTTTCCCGCATACGGGAAATAAGCTGTGTGGCCAAGATGGAGTCTCCCCCCAACTGGAAGAAGTCGTCATGGATGCCTATTCGCTCGATGTCAAGCACTTGTGCCCACAACCCCGCGAGCAGCTCCTCGATAGGTGTGCGTGGAGTGGTATCGCCTCTGTACATTGTGCCCTGTTCCGGGCTGGTAGCTGTCAGGCCGAGTTTTTCGGCCATGCCAAGACGCTGCACTTTGCCAGTAGGGCTTTTCGGGAGCTCTCTTACAATATAGACCTGTTGCGGCACCTTAAAGGCAGCCAGCCTCGTCGCAACAAATACGCGTATAGCACGCTCTGTCGCTACAGCGTTCTGGTGTAACACCACGGCCGCAGCGATATCCTCTCCTAAGCGTGCGTGGGGCACTGCAAAGGTCACTGCCTGAGCCACTGCAGGATGCTCCATGAGTATGCTATCCACTTCCTGCGGTGCAATTTTTTCTCCGCCACGGTTGATGATCTCTTGGAGACGGCCGGTAAGGAAGAGGTAGCCATCAGTATCCAAGTATCCAGCATCACCTGTTCGGAACCAGCCATCTCTAAAGGCACTCCTGTTGGCTATCGGATCGTTTTCATAGCCCTGGAAGACAGTTGGACCACGCGTGACGATCTCGCCGATTTCACCTACTGGCAGTAAGACCCCCTCTGGGCTCATGATGGCCACCTCTGGACCCGCCGCCACGCCTACTGAACCAGGCTTGCGCACACGTGGTGGTAATGGATTCGACGTCATCTGTGCGGAGGTCTCTGTCAATCCGTAAGCTACGACCACTGGCGCCTTGAACACTCTTTCTAACTCCGCCAGAACGTGCTGTGGCAAAGGTGCAGAACCTGAGCGGATGAAACGTAGTGGACAGCCCGCAATAGCCTCACGGTGCTGGGGGGCGCTTGTCAGGATGGCTTGATGGACGGCGGGGACCGCTGTATACCATGTCGGGCGAAACTCTATCATTGAAGCAAAGAATACACTTGGAGAAAAGCCGGGATTGCATACACAACTGGCACCAGCAACCAATGATGTCAGGAGGGTGCCTAGGAGGGCATGCACATGAAAGAAGGGCAATACGTTTACGCAACGGTCGCTCTCGACGAGTTCGAGCGTGGCTCGCGTGTTGTGAGCTACAGTACAGATGTTGATATGTGTCAGCGGCACAATTTTTGGCTGTGACGTTGTGCCTGACGTTGGCAGCATTAACGCCACATCATTAGGCTTGGCGAAACCATGACATCCAGCATATAGATGTTCTTCCCCTGAGAGGGTAAAGAGACCTGTCTCGGCCTCAAGCAGGGGCAATAGTTCGATGATCTTGATACCACGCCCTTGGGCGACGGCACGGGCTGGCGTATCCGTCCCCGCCAGCACAATCAGTGCCTTGACGTCGAGAGCGGCCAGATACAAGTTCAATTCATCAGTGCTGGAGGCTGGATTGAGTGGTGCACACGTTGTGCCAGCAGCTACAGCGAGAAAAGCCACTGCCATCTCCGGACCTGTAGGCAGAGCTAGCGCTACCCGGTCCTTACAGCCTACTCCCAGAACATGTAGCCTCTGCACCACGTCGTCAATATGCTTGTATAAACGGCCGTAGGTGAGCGGAATACGCCCAGAGGCGACAAGCGCCGGTGCATCGGGAGTGCGCATAGCCCAGTCCCCCAGCATATCATGGATATGCATATGCTGGGGGAGAGTGAAGCCTTGGATGCCAGGAGACACATGGAGCATAGCGCTCTCTCCGCTATGTTATGTAAGGCAAGATAAAGGCTATATGGCGGACCGAGTCAGTGGTTACCGCAATGCTGCAAGCAGGGCTTTGGCTTCCTGTAAATCTGGCGTCTCAAAGCCCTCCGTGAACCAACCATAGATCTCTGCCAGTATCTGATAGGCTTCCACGTACCTGCCTTGTTGCTGCCTCAGGCGACCCAGGCTCATCGCGACACGCAGCTCTAGCGACTTCGCCTGCTGGCGGCGGGCAATGTCGAGGGCCTGACGAAAACACTCCTCCGCCTCTCTCTCCTTGCATCGCTTGCCTGTCTGCGCCAGTAGGCACTCCCCTTTGAGCCGATACAGCTCCGCCTCAAGGCGACACTCGCCAGTATTGTCCATGTGCGCCAAAGCCTCGGCCAGCGTATGTAGTCCCACGTCGACTTGTCCCCCTAGCTGATACGCCTCGGCCAGCAGGGAAAAATAGTATGGCAGCGACAGCTCTGTGCCCGTATCCCGCTCGGCAGCCAGTCCCTCGTGCAATTGCCTGATGCCTTCTGCCACCGCCCCTTGTCTGGCCACTGCCCACCCTCTCTTGATCTTGCCCACACTCAGGGAATGGATAAATCCATGTTTGTTTGAGAGTGTAATCACTGCCTCAGCCTGCTCTTTGGCAAATTCCACTTCCCGGCGCCATGCATGGAGTGAGGTCGCATAATTCAAGGCAAATATCAGGCTGTAGGCATGAGACAACTCCTGGGCTAGCAACCCCTGGGCTAGAGTATGTGCCTCGCGGCTCCTGGTCAGGGCACGATCAGGATATCCGAGCATCCACAGCGTGCAGGCCAAAACAGAAAGACAAACCACCCCAGGGTCTGTTGTACTACCGAAATCTCGCAAGTGACCTTGTTGAATATCATACAAGGCAATCCCTTGCTCCAACTGCCTACGGGCTGTAACGAAGTCTCCGAGCCAGAACAAGATCTGCCCAAACATTCGGTGTGCTTCCAGGAGAAAAGCTGGGTTTTGCACACGCTGGGCAAGGGTGACACACTGTTCTGCCACCTCACGCGCCTTCTGAACCCTAGCTTGATTGAGATACAGCCGCGCCAGATTCATCAGCGCCGAAAATTGTTGCCTCTTGTCTTCCACCTGCTGCGATAACTCGTGTACCCGGATATAGACGCCTTCCACTTCGGGTGTCGCATGGCCCTTGATCATCCGTAGCGGTGGGCCAAGGGCAAGTTGCAGGGCGAGTTCCTGCTGTATGCGCTCCGGTGTTTCCGGAAAGGTCTTGAGTAACTCAAGTCCTGTCGTGAAGTGGCTGATAGCCTCCATATTCGCCGAGCGCTCAACCGCGCGCTGGCCGGCACGTTGCCAATAGGGAACAGCTTGGGCGCCGCATCCTGCTTCCGTATAGTGATGCGCTAGCAGTTCAGGTTGCGTCTCGATGATCTCTGAAAACTGCGCTTCCAGCACCTGCGCGATGCGTGTATGGTATCGTTGCCGTGCCTGCCGCACTAAAGACTGATACGCCACATCTTGGGTGAGGACATGCTTGAAAGTGTATACCGGGGCGGTGAGGGCGTAGGTCTCGTAGAGAAACTCTGCAGCCTGCAGGCTCCTGAGGCCACCGTATATGGCCTCCTCAGAGACTTCGGTCACCGCCTGCAATAGGGGCAAGGCGACATCTTTGCCAATGACCGCCGCGGCCTGGAGCAGGTGCTTGGCGGTGGCCGGTAAGCGATCCATACGCGCTGTCAGTACTGCCTGCACAGTATTGGGCACCGTAGAGGATGAGGCGTCAGCGCCCTGTTCCACCACCGTGCGCGCCAGTTCCTCCAGAAAGAAGGGGTTCCCCTCCGCTTTCGCCAGCAACTGCGGCAGCAGCGGGGCAATCCGCATTGCCGTCGGGAG
>Ga0114129_10008462_pt1 | contig 14658 bp, 10 predicted proteins | sample RhiMetdeltSRZDD1_FD_80071 | JGI IMG/M metagenome (GOLD analysis project Ga0114129, IMG submission 80071) | Populus rhizosphere microbial communities from Tennessee, USA - Rhizosphere MetaG P. deltoides SRZDD1 (version 2) (version 2) | ecosystem: Host-associated > Plants > Roots > Rhizosphere >... | reverse complement strand
TGCTCGCCATCGTCGCGCTGGTCTTCCTGTACGCCGCGCGCCGTCCGATGCACGAACTGCTGCGCGCGCTCGGTGCGCTCCTGGGTGGGCCGCTGCGGCTTGGCGCGCGCTGGCTCGTGACCACGGCCGAGCAGATGAAGGAACGTAACCGCGCGGTGCTGCTCGCGCACGGGCGCCACGAGGTCGGGCAGCGCATCGAACGCGAGTTCGAGCGCCTCGGCGCGGTGGTGCGCCGCGACCTGCAGGGTTATCCGACCCTGCAGCGAAAGCTTCTCGACGAGATCACCCGCATCGAAGAGGACTACAAAAAGTGCGGCGAAGTGCCGCCGCCGCCGCCCGACTGGGTCGAAGCGGTCACCGCCATGGCCGAGGTCAAGACCGGCGGCGAGATCGTCCAGAGGATCCTCGAGGAGATCAAGACCTCGATCGGCAGGATCCACGACAAGGCAATCAGCGAATACCGCAAGTCGTACGAGTCGCGCCACAAGATTCTCGAGAGCTTCATGCCGTTCTGGCGTTCGGTCGACCGCAACATCGCCGAAGTGAACAAGAAGCTGGGCGACCTGCAGGAAAGCGCGAAGGGCGTGGATGCCCTGATGGCGAAATACGAAGCGATCAACGCGAAGACCGACAAGGCGCAGCATGCGCTGACCGTTTCCGCGTTCACGCAGTTCGCTATCGCCTTGCTCGTGATGGCGGTCGCCGCGGGCGGCGCGTTCATCAACTACAAGCTGATCGCGCTGCCGATGTCCGAGATGGTCGGCGCCGGCGACTACCTCACCGCCAGCCTGCGCACCTCCGAAGTCGCCGCGCTCGTCATCATCTTCGTCGAGGCCTCCATGGGGCTCTTTCTCATGGAAGCGCTGCGCATCACGCATCTTTTCCCGCGCATCGCGACGCTCAGCGACCATATGCGCCGGCGCATGATGTGGATCGCGCTCGTGCTGCTGGTAACGCTGGCCGGCGTCGAGGCCGCGCTCGCGCTGATGCGCGATATGCTGATCGCGGACAAGCAGGCCCTAATCCAGTCGCTCGCGACCGTTCAGCAGGCGGCCCCCGCCGACGGCTGGGTCGGCAAGATTCCCACGGCCGGCCAGATGCTGCTTGGCTTCATCCTGCCGTTTGCGCTCGCGTTCATTGCGATTCCGGTGGAATCGCTGATCCACTCGTCGCGCACGGTGGGCGGCGTGCTGCTCGCCGCGCTCGTGTCCGCGCTTGCGCTCACGCTGCGAGTCCTGGCCAACGTGGCGCGCCGCATGTCGAAAGTGCTGATTACCGTGTACGACGTCGTGATCGTGCTGCCGCTCCTGGTCGAGCGCATGACCAAGGCCGGCATGGCGATGCGCCATTCGCCGGTCGACGCCGACGATACTGCCTACAAAACGAGGTAGCCATGCTCAAGCGACTCTTCGTGTTGTTGCTCGCGTTGTCGTCGGCAGCGTTCTCCGCCGGCTGCGGGGACTCGCGTAGTCACGCGCAGGCGGTGTACGTCCTGATCGACACCTCGGGCACCTACGCGTTGGAAGCGAGCAAAGCGCAGATGATCATCAACTACCTGCTCGGCACGCTCCAGCCCGGCGATTCGCTGGCGGTGGCGCGCGTCGAAAGCCGTAGCTTCACGGAGAAGGACATCATCGCCAAGGCGACCTTCGACTCGCGGCCGAGCCAGGCGAACGCGCAGAAGCGCGCCTTCCGCGACAAAACGGATGCTTTTCTGAAGACCGTGAAAGCGAGCCGCTACACCGACATCACCGGAGGCCTTTTGCAGGGCGCGGAGTTCCTGAACGAAACCGGCGCCGGCACGAAGACGATCGTCGTGTTCTCCGACATGCAGGAAGAGATCGACAAGATCACGGTGCGCAATATTCCGATGAACCTCAAGCGCATCCGGGTCGTGGCGGTCAACGTGGTGAAGCTCAAGACCGACAACATCGACCCGCGCCGCTACTTCGGGCGCCTGGAGGCGTGGCAGAAGCGGGTGGTAGCGGCGGGCGCGTCGGAGTGGCGCGTGATCAACGATCTCGAGCGCCTCGACACCATCTTCTCGCGCACGTAAGCGAGACTGGCCTAGAAAGCCCGTCCGAGGCGAAGGTAGCCGACACTGTCGCCGCCTTCGTCGCGCCCTTTGGCGAAGCCAAGGCGCAGGTCGAGCGGCAAGAAGTAGCCTAGGCGGACCTCGGCGCGCAGCTCTACGCCGAAACCGCGGTGATAGTCCGCAGTACCGCCCCGGGGCCACGCGTCGCCCACGTCAAAGAAGAGATTGGCCGACACGCGGTTGATGCCGACCGGCGGCACCATGGCATGCCGGTCGATGTCCCTGAGCGGCACGCGCCACTCCAGGCTCACCAGACGCGAACGGTGGCCCATCAAGGTGGGCTCGCCGCTGCTATAGCCGCGCAACGGGAAATCGCGCTGGTTGAGGATCGGCACGATCAAGCCGGGATCGGAGTCGCTGCCGCCGAGCTGGAACGGCTCGGCCTGCGGTTCTCCCCAGCCTTCGTTCCAGCGCAGCGCGAGCACCGTGCGCCACGCCGGCATGTGCAGCCGCCAGTCCGCCCGGTAGACCTGTCCGGAGTAGAAGCCGTAGGAGTTCTCGGCGAAGAGCCGAAGCTGCGTTCCCTCGCTCGGTCCCTCCGAAAGCCAATGCTCGCGCCGCGTGTCGATGCCGGCCACGAGACCGAGCACGCGTTCGTCCTGAAACTCCACCGCGGTCACATTGCGGCGGTGCAGCTCTTCGCGTTCCAGCGCACCGCCGAAGCCCCAGAAGAGGCGCCGGTTGAGCGCCACATGGCGCCACGTTGAAACCCACTGCGCGTCCTCGAAGATGGTGTAGGCCTCGATCTCGTCGTCGACGGTCTCGCGCACAGTCATCGAGCGGTCAAGAAGCAACAGGTGCCGGCCGTTGTAGATATACGCAAGGTTGCCGAGGAGCTCGCCTTGGGTGAATTCGTATTGCGCCGTGACGACGTATTGATGCAGGGCGAGCGCGTCCTGTCCGGATGTGGTGGCGCCGAGCTTGACCGCTCCCTCCGCGAGCTCGATCGTCGGGAACCACCAGCGCGGCGCGAGCGAGCTCCAGGGGCTGTAGGGGCGGTCCGCAAGCTCCATGGCAGGGACCTGCGTTTCGGCGGCTCGCGCAACCGATTCCAATGGACGCGTTTCCAGCGGCGCGCCGGGCAGGCGGTAGGAGCGCAGCGCGTCGCCGTCGGGCTCGATCGTCGTGAGGAGGAGCTCGCCGCGATACGGCGCGCTGATCTCGCGCACGCCGTGCGCGGCATCCGTCCAGCGCGCCAGCCGGCCGGCGCCGACGGACCACACGTTGTAGACCTTGCCATAGCCGGCGACGAAGAAAACCTCGTCGCGGTCACCGATGCGCGGCGAATGCTTGATCGCAGCGTCCGACAGCACGACTTCCGCCTTGCCGTCTTGGATGAGAAGGAGGGACCACAGGCCTGCGCGCAGCGTGGTGACGGCAATGCGCGCTGCGCCTGCGGCCACGCCGGTGATGGGTTCGCCAGGCGCGGCGCGATACAAGACTTCGCCGCCTACGACCGCGACTTCCGCTTCGCCGGCTTCGAGGCGCACGCCGACGACCCGGCCGTCGTCCAGCGCTGCGGCCTGCCGAAAACGCCCGCATTCGGTGACTCGGTTTCCGAGCGCTTCGATATCGTAGTAGTAGTTGTAGTTGCGGCAGATCTCGGGCTGCATAAGGACGAGCGCTCCGCCGGCCGACGCGGTCAGGCGCGTGTCGTACTCCACCTTGCGCAACGCCTCAGGCTTTCCGCCTGAACGCTGGCGCATGAGCTGGGCGCGCGTATAGCCATCCCCTGTCACGTACCAGCGCGTGCCGTCGGCAGCGAGCGTCGGCGCGGTCAGCGACCAGCCGGTCGCGACGACCTCGCCTTGCGCCGCCGCGGAAGCAGGGCGCGTGAAGCGGGCCTTGAGCCAGGAGTCGTATTCTTCCCATAGGTGGTCCATGGTCTTCCCGGTCGGGACCTCGGGATTGGTGTGGACGCGAAAGGGAATGACGTTGTCGCTGAAGTTTTCGATGAACGAGGCGAGCGTCGCGGCGCCATAGCGCTCCTCGAGGAAGAGAAAGAAGTAACCGCCGTAGAGGTAATCGCGGTTGAGCGGGAAGCGCCGGCCGCCGGCGTTGACTTCGGCGAGCGAGCGAAGCCCGCGGCTCGCCTCCGCGCGCATCATGCCCTCGAAATGCGCCTGTCCGAGCCGCCCGTAGGCCCTGGCCGGATCGGATTCCTTGTGCACCGCGAGGCCCTCGATGATCCAGCCGGGCTGGAACACGTTCGGGAAAAGAAACGGCAGGCGGCCGAACAGGCTGCGCAGGCCAAGCGGCGCGCCGCGCGCCATGTCGAGATGCACGACATGGAAGAGCTCGTGGACGAGCACCAGGTCGAGCCATTCGCGGTTCTGCAGGAGCTCGCCATCGTCCGGCGGCGCGAGAAAGATCATGCTGAAGTTGAAAGGCAGCGGAGAAGCAAGCCCGTTGGCGAAGTCGGCGGAATCCAAAACCACGACCTCGATGCGTTCGGTTGGTTTCCAACCCAGTAGCGTCGTCACGCTGGGAAGCAGCCGCTCCGCAGCCGCGGCCACCGTGCGGGCCTGTGCCCGATGCCGGTCGGCGAAGTGAACGGCGAAGTGAGAAGTCTCGAGCGTGCGCCAGGCCAGGCCGGGATCGACAAAGGAAAGCTCCGACCATTGCGCCGCCACCGCCGGCGCCCAGGCAATCAGCGCCGCGGCAATCCATCGTTTCAAACTGCGGTTACTCCTTGGTTCTCGGGCATTCTAATATCGGCCTCTTTGCCGAAACGATGGAGGATGAGGCGATGAAACCAGCAAGTCACACGCGCCGCCGGCTGCTCGCCGGCGCCGGCGCCGCGATGGCGCTCGGCCCTTTGCACGTGCGCGCGCAAGGATTTCCTTCGAAGAACATCCGCGTCGTGATTCCGACGGGGCAGGGCGGAGGCGCGGACCGCCTCGCGCGCACCTTCGATGACTTCTGGGCTCCGCTTCTCAAGGCCAATTTCGAATACGGGTTCTTTCCGGGCGCGGCGGGGCAAGTCGGTTACGAGCTTTTCGTGCAGAAGCGAGAGCGCGACGGTCATAACCTCCTTTTCGGCAACATGGGTCCGGAAATGATCATGTACGCGCTGCAGAAGCCGCCGTACCGCTTTCCCGAGGACTACCAGTACTTCTGCCGGCTCGACGTCGACGACAGCGTGCTCTACGTGCGGCGGCAAAGCCCGTTCAAGCGCATCGAGGACCTCGTGGCAGAGGCGAAGAAGCGCGTGGTGAACGTGGCGGTGAGCCGTCTGCCGCATCCGGCGTCGATCGGCGTGCTGGCGCTCGGTAACGCGCAAAAGGCGCGCTTCAACCTCGTGCCCTATGGCGGTGGCAACCCGACCTCCGTTGCGGTGATGAATGGGGAAGCCGACTGCGGCGCGCTGCCGATCGCCGGCGTGGTCTCGCTCGGCGATCAGATGCGCGTGCTCGGCATCTTCAACGACGACGCCGAAAAGATGGCGAAATACAGCGGCAACGCGCCTTCAGTGAACAAGGTGTTCGGCACCAAGATCCCGCCGCTTTATTCCTCGCGCGCATGGGCCATCCATACCGAAGTGATCGAGAAGCATGCGGAGCGCTTCGCCCTGCTCGAGAAGACCGCGCGGCAGGTATTCGACAACCCGAAATACCGCGAGGAGTACGCGAAGACCGGCGCGCCCGTGAGACGATTCAGTTCGGCGACCGCAAGCTCTGCAGCGAGTACGCGAAGGGCATGATCGAGCTCACGAACGAATACCGCGCCCTGCTGACCGCAAAACAGAAGTGAAGAATCCGCTCGGCGCGGATCTCGTCATCCCGGCGCTCGCGCTGGGATTTGCGGTCTACTTTTTCGTCTCCATCGCCGACCTCGCCTGGGAGGCGAAGGCGAACGGCGTCGTCATCGGCGGCGTGCTGATTGCGCTGATCGCAATTCAGTTTATGCGAACTGCGATGGCGCTGGTGCGCAAGCAGGGCGACCTCGGTTTCGGGCCGCTCTGGCTGCCGCGTGACGCGCTCGCCAAGCGCGTCGGCATGGTGGCGATCACGGTCCTCTTCATCGCTACGCTAAACTGGCTTGGGCTCACGCTCGGGCTCCTTGCCGCGCTCTTCGGCGCGCTCTGGATCATGGGCGCGCGCGGCAAGGTGCTCATCATCCTGCCGCTCGCCGTAGCGGCCGCGGTCTACCTCCTCTTCGTCGTGCTGCTCAACTCGAACATTCCGCACGGGCCGATCGAGAGGCTGTTCTCTTGAGCTGGGAGTTCGTGCTCGGGCAGTTCGCGGCGCAGTTCGGACTGTGGTGGGTGATCGTTCCCGCCATCCTGCTCGGCATCGTGGTCGGCATCCTGCCCGGCTTCAGTCCGCAGAACACGCTCATCATGCTCCTGCCGCTCACGCTCGCAGTGCCGGTCGAGCAGGCGATGGCATTCATGATCGCGCTTTACTGCGCGAACCACCTGGCGGGTGGGATTCCGGCGATCCTCGTGAAGATCCCGGGCTCGGGCGGCGCCGCGGCGACCACGCTGGACGGCTATCCGATGACGCAGAAGGGCCAGGCGCAGCAGGCGCTCGTCCTATGCTTCACCGCGTCGGTCTTCGGCGGCCTGATCACCACGCTCGCTACCATAGCGCTGCTGCCCTGGCTCTCCCAGATCGGCCTTTACCTGCGCTCGGTCGAGATGGTGGTGGTGATGCTCTTCGGCCTCACGCTGATTGCCGTGATCGCGGGCAAGGACACGCTGAAGGCGCTCATCGCCGGCTTCTTCGGCCTGCTTATCGGTGTGATCGGTACCGATCACATCTACAACACGCCGCGCGCCACCTTCGGTTTCCTCGAGCTCTACGATGGCGTGCCGCTCGTGCCGGCGCTGATCGGGCTTTTCGCCATCTCCGAAGCGCTCGTCATGATCGAGGAAAAGATGATCGTCGACAAGTCCGGGCGGGCTCGCGCGCTCGCCGCACGCTGGAGCGACACGCTCGAGGGCCTGCGCCTTTCGGTTGCGAAGTGGTGGCACATCGTCTGGACTTCGTTCGTCGGCCTCTTCATCGGCCTCACGCCGGGCGCGGGCGCCAGCATCGCGGCCTTCGTCGCGTACCAGCAGTCACGGCTATGGTCCAAGCACCCCGAACGCTACGGCACCGGTATCCCCGAGGGCGTGATCGCGCCGGAAGCGGCGAATAACGGCGTCACTTCGGGCACCCTCGTGCCGACGCTTGCTCTCGGCGTACCCGGCGGCAGCACGGCCGCCGTAATGATGATCGTGCTCCAGTACCACGGCATGGTGATGGGACCGCGCCTCTTCGCGACCAATCCGGGCGTGGCCTACGGCGTCTTCATCTCGATGGCCGTGGCATACATCTTCATGATCTTCACCATCCTGCCGCTCGCGCGCTACATGTCACGCGTGGTCCTGATCGAGACCACCTATCTTGCGCCGATCATCATCCTGGTCACCATCGTCGCGGCTTTTGGCGAGCGCCAGTACCTCTTCGACATGGCGCTCGCTCTCGTTTTCGGCGTCATCGGCTACATCGCGCATAAGACCAATTACCACGTCACCGGCATCCTGATCGGCATCCTGCTCGGGCCGATCTTCGAGCAATACCTCGTGCGCGCGCTGCGCATCTCGCAGGGCGACCTGACCGTGCTCTTCTCCTCGACCCTCGGAAATTTCCTCTGGGCGTTCCTGGTGCTATCGCTGGTCCTGCCCCTGTGGCGCAACTACGCGAAGGGACGCGACCCCAGCAAGAAGCAAGAACGCGCCGGTCGCTAGAAACACCGGCGCCGCGCCGAGCGCGGCCCCAAAGCCGCCGAAGGCGAGCGGTACAACGATCTGCGTCAGCTTGTTCGCCATGATGCGAAGGCCGAGAGCCTCGCCGGAACGGCCGGAGGGCGCATGGTTGTAAGTCAGGATGATCGTGAGCGGCTGCGCCGAGCCAAGCGCAAGCCCAAGCGCGAACGCCGCCGCGGCAAGCGGCCAACCGCTGCCGAGCCCGGGCACGATGAAGTACGTTATCGCGGCGACGAATAGGGAGCCGGTCAGCACGCCGAGCTCGGTATAGCGCTGCGCCAGGCGATGCATCACCGAGCGCACCAGGAACCCGGCAAGCGCGTAGCTAGAAAGCACCGCGCCGATCACCGAAGCCGTAAGCCCGATGGAGCGACCGTAGATGGGAAGGTAGAAGGAGAAGAGCTCAATCCCGGTCAGCGTGACGCCGCTCATGATGAGGGTGCGTCGCAGCGCCGGGATCGCGAGGAGATCGAAGGCGCTCTTCGCCGTCGCTTCTGATACTCGGGCGACAGGCGGCGCCACGCTGGCGGCGATCAACAAATAGAGAGCGGGAAGCGCGGCCACAACCGCAAGGACGGCGAATGCCGGCCCGAAGCCGGCGAGCTCGATGGCGAAGCCGGCGAGCGACGGACCGATGAACGCGGCGATGGAGATGCCGAGCGAGAAAGTGGCGAAGTTTCGAGTGCGCTGCGCGCCTTCGCCGAGCGCGCCGACGAGGCTGTGCATCGAAACGTGAAAAAAGACATGCCCCAGTCCGACCAGCGCCGCGCAAGCGAAAAGCAGCGCGAGATGCGCGCTGATGAGCGGTAGTGCGAGGCCGGCGGCCATCGCAAGCGTTCCGCACACGAGCGGCATGCGCACGCCAAATCGGTCGGAGAGGCGCCCGGCCTGCACCGCAAGGAGGAGCGGAAATGCGGCGAACAGCGCCGCCAGCGCGCCCACGGCGGCCGAACCGGCGCCAAGGTCAAGCGCATAGAGCGAAACGGCCATCTTGCCGCCGCGCAGGCTGATCGACGTCAGCACGGCGAGGAGAACCACGAGGAAAACGCTCATCGAGAGGCGGCCCAGAAGAGGCGGCCCAGTATACTCACGCGCCGATGAGCGCCGTCGTCATCCCGCAGGAACCTGCCGCGCGCCCGTGGCGCGAACTGTGGCTCATCACGATCGGTCACGGGCTCACGCACTGGTATCCCGCGACGTTCTATCTCCTGCTGCCGTTGATCGGCACCGAGCTCGGGCTGAGCTACAGCCAGATCGGGCTCATCATGACTTGCCAGTACATCGCTTCCGCAGTTGCCAACGTGCCGGGTGGCGTGCTCGTCGACACCGTCGGCCGCAAGGGGCTGCTGATGGCCGTCTCGCTTTTCTGGATCGGATTCCCGTATCTCCTGATCGGCTTTACGCACAGCTATCTGATGCTCCTCGCGTGCGTCTCGCTGGTGGGCTTCGGCAACAGCCTGTGGCATCCCACCGCGATTCCGACACTCGCGCGCCGCTATCCCGAGCGCAAGGGGCTCGTCCTTTCCATCCACGGCATGGGCGGCAACGTCGGCGACGCCGTGGCGCCGGTCATCATCGGCTCCGCGCTCGCCTGGTTCACGTGGCGCGAAGTCGTGGTGCTGAACGTCATGCCAGGCCTGGTCGTCGCCGCTTTGCTTTTCGCTTTGCTCGGAACGCTGCGGCTCGCGGCGAGAAAGCAGGAGACGCAATCGGTCGGCGCGTACTTCGCCGGGCTGCGCGAGCTTTTCCGCAGCCGAGCGCTGGTCCTGCTCTCGACCGGCTCGGCGTTTCGCACCATGACGCAGAGCGCGCTGCTCACCTTCCTGCCGGTTTATCTGGCGAACGACATGGGCTACTCGCCGTTCTGGGTGGGGGCCTGCCTGTTCGCACTGCAGGCAGCCGGGTTCGCGGCCTCGCCGATCGCCGGCCATCTTTCCGACCGCCTTGGGCGCAAGCAGATCCTGGTGGGGAGCATGGCGGCGACGGCGCTCGTGCTCGTGGCGATGGCGTTTTCCGGCGGATCGCCGCTTTTTGTCGCGCTCGTCGCCGTTCTCGGATTTTTTCTCTATGCGACGCGGCCGGTGATCCAGGCGTGGATGCTCGAAGCGACGCCAAAGAACATGGCCGGCTCGAGCATCGGCTTATTGTTCGGCGCGCAGGCGATCGGCGCGGCTCTCGGACCGCTAGCCGGCGGAATGGTCGCCGATCGCTATGGGCTGCTCGCGGCGTTTTACTTCCTTGCCGCCACGATCGTGGTGGCCAACCTGTTCGTCCTTACAATCGAGCGCTAGATGGCCGAACAGGCGAGCGAAGCGGCGGTCCTTTTCGCCGACATCAGCGGCAGCACGAAGCTCTACGAGTCGGCGGGCAATGCCGTCGCGCATGCCGCCGTGGAGAACTGCGTGAACCTGATGCGGCAGAAGACCGAGGCTGCGAAAGGGCGCGTGGTGAAGACGATCGGCGACGAGGTCATGGCGATCTTTCCGCGTGCGGACGACGCGGCCGATGCCGCGATCGAGATGCAGCTCGCCGTCTCGGCGCTGCCGCCGGTTGGCGAGACCGCGCTCGGCATCCGCGTCGGCTTCGACTACGGCGCCGTGCTCGAGCGCGACGGGGAGTTTTTCGGCGATGCGGTCAGCCTCGCGTCGCGGCTCGTCGGGGTGGCGACGAAGGGTCAAATCATCACCGCGCGCGACACGGTCATGCTCATGTCGCCGATGCTCAAGGCGTGCACGCGGGCAATCACCACGATCCAGGTGCAGGGCAAGGCGCAGGAGATCCAGGCTTTCGAGCTTCTCTGGCAGCAGAGCGAAGACATGACGACGCTCGCCTCGCACAAGTCGGCTTTCAAGCCGCGCCACACCGCGCTGCGCCTCAAGGTACAGGGCACCGAGCTCGTGCTTTCCGCCGAGCGGCCAACGCTTGCCATGGGCCGCGACCCGTCGGCCGACCTGGTGATTAACGAGCGCATGGCTTCGCGCGCGCACGGCAAGATCGAGCGCCGCCTGGACAAGTTCATCCTCACCGACCACAGCGCGAACGGCACTTTCGTCACGGTCGAAGGCGACAAGGAGATCGTTCTGCGGCGCGAGGAATTTACGCTGCGCGGGCACGGCTGGATCGCATTCGGCCAGTCGCGCGCCGGCGCAACCGACGTCGTCGAGTTCTTCTGCGAATAGTGTAAGAAGCGGTGCGCGAAGCGGAACTTTGCCCGCTCACGCGCGGCTTTTTCCTTGTAGGTCCTTTGATCCGTCTCGATAATGTCCTTCAATCGGACAAGAAGGGCGGGCGCGGGACCCGCTACGGGGAGATGGCGGAAGCAGCCGAACTTAGAGCCCTTGGGCGCTACACGATCGAGCGCACCCTCGGCAAGGGCGCGATGGGCGTCGTCTATGAGGGCGTGGACCCGAAGCTGAATCGCCGGGTCGCGATCAAGACCATCCTCAAGAGTCACCTCGATCCGGAGACGGCCAAGGATTATTCGCTGCGCTTCTCGCGCGAGGCGCAGGCCGTGGCGCGGCTCAACCATCCGCACATCGTGCAGGTGTACGACTTCGCCGAGGAAGGCGACGTCGCCTACCTCGTAATGGAGCTGATCGACGGCAAGGAGCTCAAGCAGCACTTCGACGCCGAGCAGCGCTTCGAGCTCAAGGACGCGGTGCGCGTCATGAGCGAGCTCCTCGACGCGCTGGATTTCGCGCATAGCGCCGGCGTCATTCACCGCGACGTCAAGCCCGCCAACGTCATGCTCGACGCCCAGGGGCGCACCAAGCTCACCGATTTCGGCGTGGCGCGCGTACAGGATCCCGACCGCAGCCAAATGGAGCGCACGCAAGCCGGCACCATGATCGGCACGCCGGCATACATGTCGCCCGAGCAGATCACGGGCTCCGCGATCGACCACCGCTCCGATCTTTTCTCCGCCGGCATCATCCTCTACCAGTTCCTGACCGGCGAGAAACCCTTCACCGGCGGCGGCGCCTGGACCATCGCCAAGAAGATCGTGCAGGAAGATCCGCCGCGGCCCTCTTCGTTGAATAGCGCGGTCACGCCGCACTTCGATGCGGTGGTGAAGAAGGCGCTCTCCAAGCATCCGGGCACGCGCTATCAGTCGGCGAAGGACTTCGCCGCTGCGCTCAAGCGCGCACTCGACGGTGACACCGAAGCGGAGGACGTCGACAGGACGCTCGACGGCGAGCCGGCCCCGCCGATCGCCATTGCGCCTGCGAGCGCCGCTCAGGCGGCGAGCACGACGCAAAGCGGCACCAATCCGGAGCTGGAGCTCGAATTCTGGCGCTCGATTAATGCGGGCACGGATCCGAAGGATTTCGAGCTTTACGTCCAGCAGTTTCCGAACGGAATCTACACGGCGCTCGCGAAGCGCAAGATCACCAGGCTGCGCGGCACCTCGGAGGAATCGACCGGCATCGAAGGGAGGAAGGAGCTCGAAGAAGCGGCGCGCCGCGAAAGCGAGGCCATTGCCAAGCTAGCCGCCCGCAAAGAGAAGCTCGAGCGCGAGGTCAAGAAAAAGGAAGAGGAGCTCAAGCGTCGGCAAGCCGAGGTGACGGCGGCGACTGCAGCACGCCGGCGTACGCCCATGGTCGTTGCGGCGATCGCGGCCGGAGCGCTCGCCGTGGCGCTGGGCGGGTACGCATTCCTCGCCGCTGAAGATGCGAAGCAGCAGGCAAAGATCGCCGAGATGCTCACGGAAGTGCAAGCGGCGAAACGCAGGGTCGAGGAAACGAGCGACGCGCAAAGGCAGGCCGCGGAGCGCGCGCGCGCCGATGCGCGACGCCAGGTCGCGGAAGCGCGTGCTGCCGTGGAGAAGGTGAAGGCCGAAGCCAAGGCCGGAGCCAAGGCCGAAGCGAGCGGCGAATCGTTGTTCCGGCAGGCTTTCGCGCTCGAGCGGCGCGGCAAAGGCGGGGACGCGGTCAAGGTGTACGCGCGCGCCGCGGTCGCGGGCAGCGGTAAGGCGGCCAAGCGCCTCGGCGAGATCTATGACCAGGGCATCGCCGGCGTGTCGCGAAATAACGCGGAGTCGCTGAAGTGGTACAGCGCCGCGCGTGTGCTCGGCGAGGACGTGCCGGTTGCCAAGAATCGGTCCTATACCGGGCGCTATGAGCGCCCGGATGCAGGCCTCCCCGAACGCTGACACGCGCCGCTTCGTACTGTATATTAATACAGTATGGCGGCACCTCTCGAAGACATCCTGCGGCAGCATCCGGTGTGGCGCGGCGGCGCGCCGGCCGCTTTTTGTCCGGTCTTGTCCACGACTTACCCGGATCTCGACCGCGCGCTGCCCGGCGGCGGGTGGCCCACCGGGGTTCTCACCGAGCTCCTTTGCAACCACGAAGGCATCGGCGAGCTCACGCTCGCGCTGCCGGCGCTTGCCGCGCTGACCTGGGCGGGAAAGCGCGTGGTGTGGCTCGCGCCGCCCCACCTCCCTTACGCGCCGGCGCTGGCCGCGGCCGGCGTCGATCTGGCGCAGCTCGCCATCGTGCGCACCGTGGCGCGCCGCGACGCGCTCTGGGCTGCGGAGCAGGTGCTGCGCGCGAAAAGCTGCCACGCGTTCATCGCCTGGTTTCCGCGCATTGCGTACGAAGAGTTGCGCCGCCTGGCGGTCGCGGCCGAAGGAAGCCAGGCCTGGGTGGCGTTCTTTCGCCCGCGCCAGGCGGCGGCGGAAGCGTCGCCTGCCGCGTTGCGCGTTGCGCTCGAGCCCGACGGCGATGCGCTCGCCGTGCACATCGCCAAACGCCGTGGCGCGCCCGCAGCGGCGCCGCTCCGGCTGCGAATCAAGAGACCTTTTCATGCTTTGGGTCGCACTGCACTTCCCCGGCCTGCCGACGCAGTCGCTCGCGCCGATCGGCGCATGGGCCTGCCAGTTCACGCCTAAGGTTTCGCTCGAGCCGCCGCGCGAGGTCCTCCTCGAAGTGCAGGGCAGCCTGCGCCTGTACGGCGGTTTTGCGCGGCTGCGCGAGAAGCTCGCCGCCAGCCTGAATGAGATGGGACTCGGCTTTTCGCTCGGCGTGGCGCGTACCGCGCGCGCCGCGCTTTGGCGCTCGCGTGGCGAAGGCGAGAGGCTGGAAGCGCTGCCGGTGGAGGTGACCGGCCTCGACGTCGAATTCCTGAGCAGTATCGGCGTAACCACCGTTGGCGCGCTGCTCGCGCTGCCGCGCGCCGGTCTTGCCCAGCGCTGCGGCGCACAGGCGATCGAAGCGCTCGACCGCGCGCTTGGCGTCGCGCCCGAACCGCGCGAGGTCTTCGCGCCGCCGGCGCGCTTCAACGCGAAGCTCGAGTTGCCGGCGGAAGTGACGCACGCTGAAGGGCTTTACTTCGGCGCTCGGCGCCTGCTCGTGCAGCTCGAAGGACTGCTCGCCGCGCGGCACGAAGGAGTGCACGCTTTTCGCCTGGTTCTCCTGCACGAGAGCGGCGCCACTTGCGTCGAAGTCAATCTTGCATCGGCCACGCGCGATGCCGAACGCCTCGGACAGGTGTTGCGCGAGCGCCTCTCGCACACCGTGCTCATGCAACCGGTGCAGGCAATCGTGCTCGAAGCGGGCGATTTCGCCTCGCTCGCCGGTTCGAGCGCCGGCATGTTCGGCGATCCGGCCTTCGAGTCCGAGGATTGGGCGCGCCTTATGGAGCGGCTGCGCGCGCGCCTCGGCCACGCGGCGGTTTACGCACTCGCGGCGCAGGCCGACCACCGCCCGGAGCATGCCTGGCGCCGCATCGAGCCGGGCGAGTGGGATCCGCGCGAAGCGGCGGCGCCGGGGCCGAGACCGGTTTGGCTTTTCGAACCCAAGAGAAT
>Ga0114129_10008461_pt1 | contig 14660 bp, 12 predicted proteins | sample RhiMetdeltSRZDD1_FD_80071 | JGI IMG/M metagenome (GOLD analysis project Ga0114129, IMG submission 80071) | Populus rhizosphere microbial communities from Tennessee, USA - Rhizosphere MetaG P. deltoides SRZDD1 (version 2) (version 2) | ecosystem: Host-associated > Plants > Roots > Rhizosphere >... | reverse complement strand
GGGATTCGGCGGGGAGATCCGCTATCAGTCCGCGCAGGGCGAACTGCCAAACGATCAGTTCTTCGCAGGCGACAAGATCGATCTCGGCGGATTCACCTACTCGGCGACGTTCAAGATCCGCTTCTAGAAACTAGTTATCTGAGGATCTGAGGATTTCAGGATTTGAGGATGTGATTTGAGGATCTAGCGCGAACAGATCCTCAAATATATCCTTAGATCCTCACGTCCTCACATTCTCAGATTCCAGCGTCAGCACGTATAATCCCCTGCCGACTGCATGAGGGGATTCGCCGACTGGATTCGCACGACCGCGCTCGCGCTCGGTGCGCCTGGCCTGTTCGTCGTCGCCTTCCTTGATTCGTCCTTTCTCTCCTTTCCGGAGATCAACGATTTGCTCGTCATCTACATGGTGACCGAGCACAAGTCGCGGCTCGTGCTGTATGCGAGCGCCGCGACGCTCGGCTCGATCACCGGCTGCCTCGTCCTCTATTTCCTCGGCCGCAAGGGCGGCGATGCGTTCGTGCGCAAGCGGTTCAGCTCCGAGCGGGTCGACCGCACGCTGGCTGTCGTCCGGCGCCACGGCGTGCTGGCGGTCCTGATTCCAGCGCTGCTGCCACCGCCCGCCCCCTTCAAGATCTTCGTCCTCCTCGCCGGCGTGGCCGGCATCTCCGCGCCGAACTTCGCGCTCGCGATTGGCATCGGCCGTGGCATCCGATATTTCGGCGAGGGTCTTCTGGCGGTTCGCTACGGGGATCAGGCGATGGAGTATCTGGAGGGCAATCTGCGAACGGTCAGCCTGGCGCTCGTCGGGTTGCTCGTGATCGGGCTCGCCGCGTACGTGCTGCTCACCCGAGCAAAAGCCCGTAAAAGCCGATAAACTAATCGCTTGATGGTCGAGCTCAGCGTCGTCATCCCCATCCGAAACGAGGCGGCCTCGCTCGATGAGCTTCACCGTGAGCTCACGCAGACGCTCGACCGCTGGGGCCGTTCGTTCGAGATCATCATCGTCGACGACGGCAGCACCGACGACAGTTTCGCGATCCTTTGCCGGCTGCAGTCGATCGATCCGCGGCTGCGCGTGATCCGATTCCGCCGCAACTTCGGCCAGACCGCGGCGTTCTCCGCCGGCTTCGCTTACGCCCGCGGGCGTCTGATCGTGACCTCGGACGGCGATCTGCAAAACGATCCGCACGACATCCCGGAGATGATTGCGAAGCTCGAGTCGGGCTTCGACATCGTGTGCGGTTGGAGAAAGTCTCGCAAGGACGCGTTTATTTCCCGTCTCCTGCCGTCGATGGCGGCGAACCGTCTGATCTCGTGGGCCACCGGCGTCCGGCTGCACGACACCGGGTGCTCGCTGAAAGTGTTTCGCGCCGATGTCGTCAAACCGCTGAAACTTTACGGCGAGATGCATCGTTTCATTCCGGCGATCGCGAGCGAGCAGGGCGTCGCGATTGCGGAGATCGCGGTGAATCATCGCCCGCGCCGCCACGGGTCGTCGAAGTACGGCATCTCGCGAACGATCCGCGTCGCGCTCGACCTGCTGACCGTCAAATTCCTGTTGAGTTACTCCACGCGGCCGCTGCAGATCTTCGGGCTGATGGGCCTCACGATGGGCGCGGTGGGCATCGCGATTACCGCATATCTCGCGTACCTGCGTTTCTTCGGATACCAGTCGATCTCGAATCGGCCGCTGCTGATCTTCGGCGTCCTCTTCATCATGACCGGCGTGCAACTGGTCACCGTCGGCCTCCTGGCCGAGCTGATGGCGCGCACCTACCACGAATCACAGGACAAACCCACTTACGTGATCCGCGAAATTCGCGAGAGCAGCAGGTTCGCGGCTGCGGCCCGCGAGTGACGGTTACGACCAGTCACGCAGACACCGCGCGTGCGGCCGTCTCGAGACTGCCGTGGTCGATGGCATGGATCCTCCTGCTGTCGTCAGCGGTCGCCGTGCTGCTGATCGGATTCGGCGCCACCGCCGTGATTCTCGGCAACATGGCGGGAACACCGGTCGCAATCGGGGCTGGATTCTGGGTCCGCTTTCTGACCGCCGGCGTCCTGACGACGATGTGTCTGGCGATTCGCAGCCTGCGTTGGATTTTTCTGCTGCGCCGCGCTGACACGCGGATCCCGATCCGCGATGCCTACATCGGCTATTTCGCCGGGTTGAGCCTCTTGTTTGCGCCGTTTCTGCTCGGTGAGATCGCCGTTCGCGCCAGCGTCTTGCGCGCACGCGGCGGCGTACCGATCGCGACGACGGTCGTCGTCAATCTGTGGGAAAGGCTTCTGGATGTCGTCGCGCTGAGCGTGATCGCGGCGGCGCTCGGCCTCGTGTGGTTCGGCGTGGACTGGTGGACGCTTGCCGGCCTGGCGCTGGTGATCGCGACGGTCGCCGCGCCGGTACGGCGTGAGTGTCTTCGAGCCGTGACCGGATTGACCAATGCGATCGCCGTAATGTTCCGCCAGAACCGAGCCGTGGCTTTTACGCGTCTTGCGAAGCCGACCGACTGGTTCGCCGCGCTTGGCGCCAGCATCGTCGCATGGACACTTCCCGGGGCTGGTTTCTGGTTGCTGGCCAACGCGTGGGATCAGGGCTTCGGCTTTCTGTGGGCGACGCATGCGTACGCGGCGTCGGCGCTGCGCAGTCTCACGCTGGCGCCCGGCGGTGTCGTCGTCGTCGGCGGCCAGTTGCTCGAGACCTTGAACACGACTGGTGTACCGGAAGCGGTGTCCGCGCTGACGGTGTTTTCGGCTCGCCTCGCCACGGTTGGAGTGGCGACGCTGCTCGGCGGGCTGTTCGTGTTGATTCACCTGCGGACGGCGCCGGCGTCGAATGCGTACCACTTCGACACGATCGCGGACGCATATGACGTGCAGATTCCCGAGGCCCGACGCGAAGCGCTGCTCGTCCGGAAGACCGACATGATGATCGACGTGCTGGAGCGGTCGCAATCGGGACGCTCGGGTCTCGATGTTGGCTGCGGCCAGGGCGCTTACGTGGCGCGCATGCGCGAGCGGGGACTCAACGTCGACGGGATCGATTCGTCAGCGGGGCAGGTGGCGATCGCGGCGCGGAAGGTGGCGACAGGCGGGGTGATTCAGATCGGATCCGTCCTCGAAATTCCCGCCGCGGACGGGAGCTACGACTTCGCCTACGCCATCAACGTGATTCACCATCTTTCGTCGGTCCTGGAGCAGCGCCGCGCGTTCGACGAGTTGTTCCGGGTGCTCCGGCCCGGCGGGCTGCTGTTCGTCCACGAGATCAACACTCGAAACATCCTCTTCCGCTTCTACATGGGATACGTGTTCCCATCGCTCAACTGCATTGACGAAGGTGTCGAACGCTGGCTCCTGCCCGCCGAGATGGCGGTGTACACTGACGTTCCGGTGCTCGAGACCCGGTACTTCACGTTCCTGCCGGAATTCATTCCGCAAGCCCTCGTGCGTCTGCTGACGCCGCTCGAGCGAATGCTCGAGACATCGCGGTGGGCCTGTTACTCGGCGCATTACATGGCGGTGTTTCGCAAGCGCACATGAACAGGACGGCGACCTCCCTCGGTCACGGTCTCGGCATTTTTTTGGGGTGTGAGGCGCTTGCCGTTGCGGTCTGGCTCGTGCCCGCGTCTCTGTACGTGGTCAGGTGGCCGGCGTCGGGACCCGAGCGCATCGCTCATTTTTCATCGCTCGCGAGCGGCGTGATGCTCGTGGTCGGTGCGGGCGCGACGGCGGGTATGCTCGTCGGCTGGGCCCGACGCAACAATCAAGTCTCGCGTCTTGCTTCGATGGTGGCGCCGCTCGGCCTGCTCTGGTTGTGGGCCGTGCCGTACCTTCCGTGGCTGCCGGATCGGCTCCCGCTGCTGCTGATCCTGTCGGGGCCGCTGCGCTGGTTCATTGCCGCAGCCGCGGTGCTGGCCGCGGTCGCGCGCGGCGCACCCGCGGCGATCCGCAGCGTGCGCGACTTCCTCGACGCGCATGCGAGAGCGTTCGTGTTCGTTGCGAGCCTGGTGTTGTACGTCGGTTTCGGCTGGGTGAACGCACGCTCCATGGGCCCGGGCGGCGACGAGCCGCACTACCTGATCATTTCGCAGAGTCTGCTCGCCGACGGCGACATCAAGATCGAAAACAATCATCAGCGCCGCGAGTACGAAGCGTTCTTCGGCGGTCAACTGCGGCCCGACTACATGAAGCGCGGGCTGAACGGCGCGATCTATTCGATCCACGCGCCGGGGCTGCCGGCGCTCATGCTGCCCGCGTACGCAGCGTTCGGTTATCTGGGCGCCGTGGTATTCGTGTGCCTTATTGCCGCGCTGACGGCGCTCGCGATCTTCGACCTCGCGGCCGCGCTCGCCGGCACCGGCGCCGGACTCGCCACATGGGCTGCGTGCTGCCTGACCGTCCCGTTCCTTCCACACGGCTGGCTGCTGTTTCCTGAAATGCCTGGCACGCTGATCGTCGCCTGGGCGCTCCTCTGGGTGTGGAAGCCGGTGAACGATCGCGCCGGCGTGTGGCTCTGGCGAGGCGTCGTCCTTGCGTGGCTGCCGTGGCTGCACACCAAGTTTGTGATCTTTCTCGCGGTGTTTGCGGTCGCGCTGCTCTGGAAGTTGCGGGCTCGTCTGAAACTGGCCGCTCTCTTTGCCGCGCCGATCGCCATATCGGCGGTCGCCTGGCTGTCGTTTTTCTACGTCATTTACGGAAGCGTCAATCCGGAAGCGCCATACGGGGAATACCCCGACAGCAACATCCTCCTGAAAAACATTCCGCGCGGTCTGCTCGGGTTCGTGTTCGATCAGAAGTTCGGCGTGCTGCCCTATGCGCCGGTCTACGTGTTCGCGGCGTTCGGCGCATGGATTGCGATCCGACGGCGAGAGCTGTGGTTCTTCGCCGGCGTGCTGCTGCTCGCGCTTGCCGCGCACGTCGGCAGCACAACACGTTTGTATATGTGGTGGGGCGGCAGCAGTGCTCCTGCCCGGTTCCTCGTGCCGATCGTCGCGTGCCTCGCGCCGATGATCGCGCTGGCGTTCGGAGCCATCAGGTCCCGAGTAAGCCGGATTCTCGTCGGCATGACGCTCGCAGCGAGCGTCGTCGTCGCGCTTGGCGGTTCCGTGTCGCCCGAGCGCCTGCTGCTGTACAGCGATCCGCACGGATACTCGCGTCTCCTCGAGGTCATGCAGTCGGGCGCCCCCGTGACGTTCACGATGCCCACGTTCACGAACGAGGACTGGTTGAGCCCAATCGCGTTGGTCGCTCGCTGGCTGACGGCTGCCGCCATTGCTCTGGTGGTGATGGTCGCCGCAGCGCGGGTGCGGCGAGCAAGCGTACTCTGGCTCGCCACGCTCGGGTGCCTGACGTTTCTGGTATCCGCTGCCGTCGTCGCGGCACGGCCGGACGATGAAGCGCGGGACGCGCTCGCACGCACCGGCACGATGGATCTACTGTGGCGGTACAACGGTGAGCAGTTCTACGAGTACGGCCGGCTGCGACCGATAGACGAAACACGCGTCCGCGATCTCGACGTCGTGAGCTTTGACCACTATCCGCCGGAACAATTCGCGCTGCCGGAGGGCTCCTACGAAGCGCGCGTCTGGTTTTCGGGCGCGATGCAGCGCCAGGGCGAAGTTGCCGTGACGTCTCGCGGCCGAATCGATCTGGCTCGCGCTATCGGGCCGTTTGGCAATCCCGCCGTGATCCCGTTCGAGCTGCCTGTCGCAGTCGGCAGATTATCGGTGGCCGTATCGGATCATCAGACGGCAGCGAACGTCGTTCGCATCGACATCGTGCCGGTGGCGTTCGTGCCAGTCAACGCGCGGGAGCCGCGGCCGACGCGCGCGTTCGAGTCCATTGCCGGCCGCCCCGGCGCGTTTGTCGCGTACCTCGACGAACACGAATATCCGGAGGGTAGCAGCTTCTGGACCCGCGCGACGGAAGCGGCGACGGTCGTGGTCGCGCCGGGATCGTATTCGCAGATCATCCTGACGCTTCATCTCGGTCCTCACGAAGGCGACGTGAGGCTCGATGGCGCCGGAGCGAGCAGGACCGTGAGGGTCGAGCGCGGTCAGACGGCCGAAGTGCAACTGGCGGTCCCGAAGGACGCGCGCCTCGTCCCGATCACGATTCAGTCGCCAACGACGTTCCGCCCCTCCGACGTCGATCGATCGTCGGACGACGCGCGAGCGCTCGGTTGTCGGGTGCGGGTCGATGTGCAGTAGGTCAGGTGGCTCGGGTAGGCCAGATGGGGAGCGCCAGCTGGTAGGCCGGGTCCTTTGGACCCGGCGCGAGGCGGGTCCAAAAAGCAAGACCCGTCCTACGGTCGCGATTGCCGCGTTCTGCGTGCTCGCGATCGTTGCGATGACGATCGCTTGTGATTCCGGGCCGACGACCCCGACGCCGGATGGACCGAAGATTGTGTGTCCCGCTGCACTGACCGTACCATCGGCCACCGGCGGGTCTGTGGTCGTCGACTACGCGAAACCATCGGCGACCGGCGGCGCCGGACCGGTGACGATCACGTGCAGACCTGCAGCAGGCACGAGCTTCCCGCCGGGCACGACGAGCGTGACCTGCTCCGCGGTGGACAGCAATCAGAAGGCTGCGAGCTGCAGTTTCAACGTCACGGTCGCCAAGACACCGCAAATCGCGCTGACGAGATTCCTCGCGTTCGGCGACAGCATCACCGAGGGGAAGAGCGGCGACAGCTGCGGCGCGAATATTCCAGGCGCCACGAATTGTTCGCTGGTGACCACGATGAATCCGCTCGAGCGGTTGCGCGCGCTCAAAGAGATCTTTGCCGAGCTGGAGGAGTCGCCGGCCGCGTATCCCCACGTGCTGCTCGACATGCTGACCAGGCGCTACACTGGCCAGACGATTACGATGCCGAACGAGGGGTTTGGCGGAGAGCTGGTCAGTAATGGCAGAACGCGTCTGCACGACTTGTTCACGTCCAACTCCGCAGCGATGGCCGCGCAGGTCCTGCTTCTGCAGGAAGGCGCGAACGACATGAACGTGGAGACGCCAATCGCTCAGTACGTCGACAGCCTGCGCGCGATGGTGCAGGAAGGGCGCCGGCGCGGCATGCGAGTGTTCGTCGGCACGCTGCTGCCGCAGCGCGAGCATGGGTGCCGCGCTTACGACTATTGCGACGGCAAGTACGACACGATCACCGCCAACATCGCGATCCGATCGATGGCTGCGGTCGAGGGCGCGACGCTCGTCGATCTCTACCCGGTGTTCGACGGTCAGACCAATACGCTGCTCGGCCTCGACGGACTGCATCCAACCGTCGCGGGGTATCTCAAGATTGCCGAGACGTTCTTCGCCGCGGTCCGGCAGCAACTCGACGTGCCTTGAGGTACAATTTCCTCAATCATTTCCGAGTGAAGAAACCTCTCCTGATCACCGGCGCGCTGGCGGGACTGCTCATCGCGTCGTTGCTGTCGAGCTCGTGCAACAGCTCGCCGACGGGTCCAACGCCACCGGTGAAACAACCGCCTCCGCCAGCCAACAACACGCCGCCGACGATCCAGTCGATGAGCGTCGGCAGCCCGCGCGTCGAGGCGGATCAGGAGGTCTCCGTGACCGCCGTCGTGCAGGATGCCGAAACGCCGCTCGACCAGCTGACTTACACATGGGCGGCGACGCCAATCGCTGGCAGCTTTTCGGGCGCGATGGCCCAGGTACGATGGCGCGCGCCGAGACTGGCGCCGTCACCGAGCCTGGTCACGCTCGCATTGACGGTCATCGAGAAGTTCAAGTCTGGAGATCAGCAGCGGGAAACCAGCATCTCATCGAGCACGCAGGTGCACTACAACGATTCGGTCGCTGAGACGACGAAGCTCTCGATGGACTTTCTACGGGACTTCACCACCTATACGGTGAGCCCCGAACAGTGCGTCCTGAACTTCTCCGACAGCTGCCGGGGGAAATCCGAGGAGCTGTCCGATATCCAGAAGAACCGCGAGCTGTTCGAAATCCTCCGCGGCGACTTTTCGGTCACGAACGTCTCGCTGAACAGCGATCGGACGTTCGCGAACATTACGGCGCCGTGCACCTTCTATGACATTCGCAAAGACAACGGCAAGCGCGAAACCGTTGTGGGCACTTGTCGGCTGACGTCAGTTTACGAAAACTGGCGCTGGTTCCTGTGTGACAGCCGCTTCGACTGGCTCAGCACGACGACCAACTCGAGGCGGCTCGAGTTGCAGTACGCGCATCCGTGATCGCCGGTCAGGCAGGCCGGGTGGGTCAGGTAGGTCGGGTAGGTCGGATACGTCGGCTGAGGCAGAGCACCTGCGGCTATGGCGAAACGCGCGAGCGCGAAAGCCATCAGCGTAAGTTCGCGTTGGGGGTCCCCGCCTTCGCCAAGGCTACGGCGGGTCCGCCGTAGCTCGCGGGAATTCCGGCGAGCGGAGGCTGGAGGGCCCCAACGCCAGTGAAAAAACAGTTGGCAGCGCCGCGACAAGAATGACGGGCAAAGGTCCGAAGAATCCAGAACGCTCGTTCGGCGTATCAGTCGGAGTCGTGCTCTGCCTGATTGCTGCGTTTCTGGCGTGGCGGGGCCGTGTAACGCGTGCCGAGATTCTCGGTGCAGTCGGTGTCGTGCTCGTCTTCCTGGGTCTGGTGGCGCCGTCGCTGCTGAAGTGGCCGAGCGACCTCTGGTGGAAGGTCGCGCGCGTGCTCGGCTACGTGAACGCTCGAATCCTGCTGACGGTGCTCTTCGGGATCGCACTCGTTCCGCTGAGCATGGTGTGGAAGCTGGTTGGCGTCGATCCGCTGGAGCGGCGACGCGACCGATGGCCCGGCTGGTCGAGGTATCCCGATCGCTATCGCGATCACAGACATTACTCACGGATGTACTGACACGGCGCCTGCGGGGCATCAGCGAGTGACAGCCTTGAGCCGTTGCGAGGCGCGAAGACGCCGAGCAACACGCGACGGGGGTGGGGCCCCGTCGCGAGCGAAGAATGTCGGGCCCCACGAGAGAGTAAATGGCGCCTGCGGCCATGCCGGTCGACAAGCGCGGAGCGCTTGTAGACAGCGGCATCAGCGAGTGGGGGTGGGGCCCCACGAGAGAGTAAATAATGTCCAAAGTTCGGGTTGTATCGGAGCTTCTCCAGTTCCTCAAGCTGGAAAAGAAGTACTGGATTACACCGATCGTGGTGATGTTCATCCTGTTCGGGCTGCTGATCGTGTTCACGCAGTCGAGCGTGCTCGCGCCGTTCATTTATTCGTTGTTCTGACAGTCCACCGGAAGGTGGACACTACGAACCTTGCCGACACGCATCCTGGGCATTTCGGCGTACTACCACGATTCGGCCGCCTGCCTGGTCGAGGACGGCCGGATCGTCGCCGCCGCGCAGGAAGAGCGCTTCACGCGCAAGAAGCACGATGCAGGCTTTCCCTCGCGGGCGGTCGACTACTGCCTGCGTGAAGCCGGCATCAAGGCCGCCGATCTCGATCTCGTCGGCTTCTACGAGAAGCCGCTCGTCAAATTCGATCGCCTCTTCGAAACCTACGCAGCGTGCGCTCCCCGCGGGCTGAAGTCGTATCTGATGGCGATGCCGTTATGGCTGGGCGACAAGCTGTGGATGGCCGACGACATCCGCGAGCACGTCGAGGGCTACGCCGGCGAGGTGATGTTCGGCGATCACCACGAGTCGCACGCGGCATCGGCGTTTTATCCCTCGCCCTTCGAGCAAGCGGCCATCGTCACGATGGACGGCGTGGGGGAGTGGGCGACCTCCTCGATCGGCGCAGGCCGCGGCCACGGGATCGAGATGCTGAAGGAGCTGCGCTTTCCGCACTCGCTCGGGCTGCTCTATTCGGCGTTCACCTACTTCACCGGTTTCCGCGTGAATTCAGGCGAATACAAGGTGATGGGCCTGGCGCCGTACGGCGAGCCGAAGTACGTGAAGGCCATCAAGGATCACCTCCTCGAGATCCGCGACGACGGCAGCCTGTGGATGAACATGGAGTACTTCACGTATCCACACGGCCTGACGATGACCGGCGCTCGGTTCGAGCGGCTGTTCGACGGTCCGGCGCGGCTTCCGGAGTCGAAGCTGACGCAGCGTGAGATGGATCTCGCCCGATCGGTGCAGGACATCACCGAAGAAGTCATGGTGAAGATGGCGCGATTTGCCCGCAGCGAGACTGGCCTGCGCGACCTGTGCCTGGCGGGTGGCGTGGCGCTCAACTGCGTCGGCAACGGACGGATTCTGCGCGAGCGGATTTTCGATCAGATCTGGATCCAGCCGGCGGCCGGCGACGCCGGCGGCGCCGTCGGCGTTGCGCTCAGCCTCTGGCACCGGTTCCTCGGCAAGCCGCGCGCGAGCGCGGAATCGACGGGGGCGTGGGTACGGCCGTCGACATATCCGCACGGGACTCCGCCGTACGCAGACGGCATGAACGGGGCCTTTCTCGGTCCGCGTTTCAGCGCGGAAGAAATCCAGCGATTCATCACCGAGAAGGGCTGCGTCGCGAGACCGGTGGAACCGTCCCAGGTGGCCCGGCAGGTGGCCGAGCTCCTGGCACAGGAAAAAGTCGTCGGCCTGCTGCAGGGCCGCATGGAGTTCGGGCCGCGTGCGCTCGGCGGACGATCGATCCTCGGCGACGCGCGATCGACCAGGATGCAGTCGATCATGAACCTGAAGATCAAGTTCCGCGAGTCGTTCCGGCCGTTCGCGCCGGTCGTGCTGCGGGAGCACGTCAGCGAATGGTTCGACCTGAACGAGGACAGCCCGTACATGCTGCTGGTGGCAGACGTCCTGCCGTCGCGCCGGCTGCCCGATTCGGATCAGGCGCGCAGCTTGTGGGGGATCGAGAAGCTGAACCTGCCGCGATCGACCATTCCGGCGGTCACGCACGTCGATTACTCGGCGCGCATCCAGACGATCCGGCGCGACGTCAATCCGCTGTACTACGACATTCTGGCCGCCTTCAACCAGCGAACCGGCTGCCCGGTGATCGTCAACACGTCGTTCAACGTGCGAGGCGAGCCGATCGTCTGCACGCCCGAGGACGCCTACCGCTGCTTCATGCGCACCAACATGGACGTCCTGGTCCTCGAGAATTTCATCCTGATGAAAGAGGACCAGGCCGCCGTCGCCGACGATGGGGCGTGGAAGAAGGAGTTCGTGCTGGACTAGAAATCTGCGCAGAGTCCGCAGAGTCGGCAGAGAACGCAGAGGAGTGTGGCTGCGGCTGCTGCAGTACGTAGGCCTGAGCTTTAGCTCGGGCGTTCAGATCGTACGTAGTTCTGTCGGAAGCCACGCCAGCGACCAGTGGTCGGTGAGCCTGCAGGCGGTATCGGTCAGCGCCAGCCGTACGTCGCGCCGGAGCTTCGCGCCTTCGGTTCGTACCCTTCCGTTGACGCGTCGTTCAAGGGGCAACCCTGCCGACGCGATCGGTCGCGCGAAACTCACCGCCTGTGGTTCGTTAACCGTCACGGATCGCACACCAACGTGAACGACGCGGTGAGAACCTTCGCCGCGAAGCTGGCACTACCTCGGTCCGGCCGCGCCGTAAGGCATGGCGCTGACCGACACCGCCCGCAGGCTCTTGGATCGCGGTCGACGAAATCTCAACGGGATTCGCCTCACTGTGGTCATTTCCGATCGACAGGATTGACTTTTCGTTCCCGGGTTTGGTGATGGTTCACCGACCTCGCCGACGCCGACGGAGATCGACTCTCGGTCGATCGACACGCCCAATACGGCGACGCCGCGCGCGGCCCTGGTCAGCGTCTGACCGGCCGCTGGTGCGGGTATTAACGGGTGTTTGTCCCGCCACTCGGATAGTTGCGCGAATATGATCAGCGGGCGACGCGCGAAGGACGCCTGTTCCACCGTTCAGTTCAGTCAATGGACCACTCTCCGCTCTTGAGCGCAGGTCAGCACGCGTCCGCAGTCCTTTATTCGTTGCTTGGATCACGAAGATCTGCTGGACGCAACTGTTCAAGCCCGAGCCACATTTCCTGCTGCATCGCACCTAAGATATTGCCCACATCCAAGCCGTTCTGCGTAGTCCAAAATCGAAGCATCTCGTGAAACATTTCCCGAACCGCGTTTTGTGCGGCGGCAACAGGCTTCCTCTCGTGCTCCATCTGAGGAGGTATTTGCCGGATCTCCAACAGACGGCGTTCGAATTCAACTTGGAGAGGATCGATTGGAGCTTGTCCCGGCCGAAGATTGATGTGTCCCGTTGACTTAGCTCTGTCGATTGCCTCTCTCGTCCGAGGGCCGAAGAGAGCCTCTGCAAGGTAAAGGATGTTCGGTACTGCATTCGGCAGTATCCCCGCTGCAATTATTGGAGTTGATTTGTTCAGTAGATCGTGCAGCTCCGCGTAGTACCGAACCTCTGGCGCAACATTTCGGCCCAAATCAACAATGACCTTCGTGACATTCAGGCTACGATCCTGAGCAGCTTTGGAGAATTCCTTAAACGTGGTTATTCGCTCTGCCAAGATCGTGGTTCGAGTTTGAAATGATTGCGTAGTTCTTAGATTTCTTTGCTGAATGAAGTAAGTCGAAACGCTTCCAAGAAGTATCCCCAAAAGCGTCGTCGCGATCGGTACCCAGAAGGTTGGCTGGTCCATGTTCGTCCCTCTGATCCGTTTGGGAAAAAAAGTCCGGTTGCGTCCAATAATTCCGACTGTGAAAAGAGATCTTCAGAAACCTAATGAATTACGGCGGCCAACGCTTCGCCTACTTTCCGATGCCCCGACGGACGCATGTGATCGTCGAGGACGAAGAAATCCTGCGGCGTCAGCTTGGGAGCGACGTCGACGGCGATGAGGCGTTGAATCCAGGCAGGGTAGTCGGCGCGGCGCCGCGCTTGATCGAGCGCGGCTATGAACGGCCGTGGCGGCTGAATCTGCTCGTTGATCTCGAAGACGATCACCTGCACGTCGTCGAGCGGCGTCGTCTGGGTGCCGTGGGCCAGCACGTTGAGAAAAAGGTCCGCTTCCTCGGCGGGTGAGGCGTTGCCCATCGTCAACTGATCGGGCTCGGGCGCCTCGAGCCTCGAAATCTTCATGAACAGCCGGAAGACGTACTTCCCCGGGTAATACGAGCGCTGCGCCCTGTAGTAATCGACAATCTTCCGATATTGGTCCTCGGGGGTGATGGGAATGGAACCGTCGTGCTCCCGGAACGATCGGTTCTCCGGAAGGTCGTTGTCCGCGTATTGCACGATCAAATACTTCAGGTGAGTCGTGTCGAGCCGGTCGAGCATCCGCATCTCGCGGACCGTTCCGTAGGACGACACGCCGGCGTCGAGCGTTTTCAGTCCGGTCGCGCGCGCAAACGCGCGGACCAGCGTCTCGTCCTGCTCGACACCCCAGCCCATCACGTGCGAATCGCCCAGCACGATGACCCCCGGCGCCACGAGCGCCTCGTCATCGTCTCTGACGCCGAGCGGGTTGGCGTAGATGCGCGTCGAGAACTCGATGTTGGAGAAGGTGCACTCGCCGGCGCGCAGCGTGTACGTCAACAGCGGATCGTAGCGCGAACAGTTCGGATCGAACTGAATCAGCATCCGGTTGAAATGCCGATAGACCTGCTGCACGAGACGGCGGACCGGCCGCGGCGTGGCGCCGGTCAGCGACGGCGCATGGAGCAGCAGGAGCAGCAGTCCCTCGAGCAGGCCGAGCGCGACGACGATGTTGAACGCGATGAAGGTCAGCGCCCGGATGATCGTCTTGGTGTTGAGCATGAGCGGGGAGTACGATAGCCGTTGTTGCCAGTCGCCACGTCAGCGCACGCCGGAACGCGCCAGCCGAAGATCGGGACCGTGCTCGCGGTGCTGTTGCTGTTGTCGCTGGGCGTGACGTTCAACGCCATCCTGCCGCTCGCGGCCGGCGGCGCGCTGGTGATCGTGTTCGCGTGGATCGTGCTGCCGGGCGTGATTATCGCACGCCGGGTGTACGGCTCGCAAAGCAACCCGTGGCTCGTCGCGCTGCTCGTCGGCACGCCGTGGGGATTTGGATTCTCCAGCGTTGTGCTGATGGCGTTGTGGCTCGCCGGTGTTCGCAGCCCCGTGATCCTCGCTTTTGCGCCGCTGGTCGCGTTGCTCGTCGCCATTCCCGCCGAACGCCTGGCCGGCCTCTTGACGGCGCCGCGATTCGATCGCCGCGATCTCGTTCCAATCGTCCTCGTGCTCGCGCTCGTGCCGCTCGTCAACGGCCGTCCGTTCGCGCGCGTTGGCGAGATGCGCCCGGAGGGCAAGGCATACCGCGCCTACTTCATCGCTGACTTCGAATGGGCGATCACCATCGTGGCGGAGCTCAGTAAGGGTGAAGTGCCGCCGCAGAATCCCTTCATTGCCGGCGATCGGCTGCACTACTACTGGGTGACCGATCTGCTGTCGGCAGTCGAGTACCGCGCGGCACGGCGGGCGCTGTCGATTGATCAGATCCTGCTGGTCAACACGCTGCTCCTCGATCTGGGCTGGGCGGCGCTGCTGTATTTTTTCGTGAGGCACTTCGTCCACAGCCCGCCGGCCGCGGCGTGGGCGTGCGTTGGTGTCGTGCTGTTCAGCAGCTTCGAAGGCATCCAGCAGATTTACTACTACTGGGATCGCATGCCGGACCATGCGCCGATGACGCTGCTCACATGGTTTCGCGGGCGAAACATCGACGCGATCAGCAACTGGGACTTCGG
>Ga0114129_10008459_pt1 | contig 14662 bp, 15 predicted proteins | sample RhiMetdeltSRZDD1_FD_80071 | JGI IMG/M metagenome (GOLD analysis project Ga0114129, IMG submission 80071) | Populus rhizosphere microbial communities from Tennessee, USA - Rhizosphere MetaG P. deltoides SRZDD1 (version 2) (version 2) | ecosystem: Host-associated > Plants > Roots > Rhizosphere >... | reverse complement strand
TATGGCCTCTCAGCCGCAATCTACACTCAAGACGTCAACAAAGCCTTTGTCGCCATGCGCGATATGGTGACGGGCATTTTCTACATCAATGCTTCAACGATTGGCGCAGAAGTTCATCTTCCTTTCGGGGGTACAAAACAAACGGGCAATGGGCACCGCGAAGCCGGAATTCAGGCCCTCGATTTATTTTCCGAATGGAAATCCATTTACGTGGATTACAGTGGCAAACTGCAAAAGGCCCAGATTGATCATGATTGAGAAGCAATAGGAGTGACTCATGATTATTGGTGTTCCAAAGGAAATTAAGGACAATGAATTTCGAGTTGGAATGGTTCCTGCCGGCGTCAAGGTATTAACCGAATTGGGTCATCGCGTCATCATTCAGGAAGGGGCGGGCGAAGGAAGCGGGATTCAAAACGAAGAGTATGTCCACGCCGGAGGCAAGGTCGCCAGGGGCAGTGATGAGGTTTGGTCAATGGCAGAAATGATCGTAAAAGTCAAAGAACCACTTGAACAAGAATACTGTAAGCTTAAGAAACATCAGATTCTCTTTACATATCTACATCTCGCTCCTCTGGCTGAGTTAACGAAAGTTCTCCTTGAAAAGAAGGTGACAGGAATCGCCTACGAAACAATTCGTGAGCACGATGGCAGACTGCCGCTACTGACGCCGATGAGCGAAGTAGCAGGAAGAATGGCCATCCAGATTGGCGCCCAGTACCTGGAAAAAAATCAAGGCGGGCGAGGCATCCTGCTGAGCGGCGTTCCCGGCGTTCCTCCGGCGCAAGTGGTGGTAATAGGCGGTGGTGTGGTTGGCGTAAATGCCGCCAAGATTGCGTTGGGAATGGGCGCACAAGTCACCATTTTAGATAACCACTTGCCAAAGCTTAGATATCTGGACGATGTTTTTCTGGGACGGGTCGCAACTCTCGCATCCAACTCCTTGACCGTCGCTCAATCCGTTCGTAAGGCGGACCTCCTTATTGGAGCAGTTCTTATTCCCGGAGCATCCGCTCCCAAATTGGTTACGCGACACATGATCACAACGATGAAGAAGGGTGCTGTTATTGTGGATGTGTCGGTTGATCAGGGAGGGTGCATCGAGACCACTCATCCCACTACCCACAGTGATCCAACCTTTTTCGTTGACGGTGTCCTTCACTATTGCGTGGCCAACATGCCCGGGGCCGTGCCTCGAACCTCCACTTTTGCCCTGACGAACGCTACGCTGCCCTACGCTGCAAAATTGGCTGGAATGGGATTCCAACAGGCGATCCGATCGGACTCAGCTCTTGGCCAGGGTGTCAATGTATTCGATGGGCATGTGACCTATCGGGCCGTTGCCGATTCCTTGAAGATTCCTTACACTCCTATCGGGGAGCTACTGAACTGATAGTTGTATACCGAAGATGACCGCTCAAGCTTGGCATCTGATTCTGGATGGTACGAACCCGGCAGCTTACAACATGGCAGTCGACGAAGCCTTGTTGCAAGAGGTCACGTCGGTGTGGACAGCGTTGACTTACCTCCGATTTTTTCAGTGGGCAAGGCCTACCCTTTCTCTGGGTTTTTCCCAGAAGTCTGCCCGAGTCGTCGATTTTGCGTTTTGTCGGGAAAGAGGGATTGAATTAGTAAGGCGAATCACAGGTGGCAAGGCGGTTCTTCATCACCACGAGCTTACCTACTCCATCGTCTCAAATGATGCTCGTTTCTTTCCGCTAGATGATATTGGCGAAACCTATCGACGCATTGCCTTGGCGCTGGTCCTGGGATTTCGCCATTTGGGAATTGAAACCTCTCTCGCAGGAGAAGTCAATTCAAGAGGCCAGATGCCGAGGTCGCCGGCAACTTCCGCGTGCTTTGCCCTTTCTAACCATCATGAAATCTTGTGCTCCGGACGCAAGCTTGTCGGGAGCGCCCAACGACGCACCAAGACGGCGTTTTTGCAGCACGGGTCGATCTTACTGGATTTTGATCCCGACCTCTTGGCGGGTGCACTGGGTCCATGCTCCGCAGACCTTGGTGCTCAGGTAGCCTCGTTGACTGCCTGCCTGGGCAGGAGACCGGAACCTGATGAGCTGAGCTTGCACCTGCAACGCGGTATCAGAGAGTTCTTCGGTGTTGATCTTGTTCGCACTTCGTTGGACGCCAAGCAACGACAGGTGGCCCAGGACCTGGCGTGCACAAAGTATGCGCAGCTTGATTGGAGTGCTGTCAGTCATGCTAAATCCGAGGTGCAATTCTCCGATTCAGCCGAAACGAAAGCTGGCTTGTGGGCCAGCAAGCGCAGCTGTCTTGACTCTGCCAAAATGGCTTGACACTCAAGAATTTGCCACTGTACTATCTGGCGACAAAGATGTCTTCGACGCTGCTTTTGGTGACTGGTTATGCCCTCAGCGAAGGCTCATGAGCTCAATGACAGAGAAAAAGAGATTTTGAAGTCTGTCATCAAATCTTACATTTCGAGCGGAAAACCAGTCGGCTCGCGAGTCCTTTCCAAGAAACGCAAAGACAATCTCAGCCCTGCCACTATTCGCAACATCATGTCAGATCTGGAGGAGGCCGGCTATCTGGAGCAGCCTCATACCTCTGCCGGTCGAGTCCCCACTGACAAGGGGTACCGATTCTACGTTGATAACCTCCTGGATTCTACCAAGCTCAACAGGAGTGATCAGGAATCCATTAACCAGAGCATTTTCAAAACGGATTCTCATGATGGCGTGATGGAGCGGATCTCCCAGACAATCTCGATGGCCACCAACAACATCGGGTTTGTGATTTCTCCATCTCTGGGACACAATTTGCTCAAGCACATTGAGTTTATTCATTTGGGAGAATGCAAGATCCTGGTCATTATCGTCTCGAAATCGGGCTTGGTTCAAAATCGAGTCATCCGAGTGGAAGAGCAATTTACACAGGGGGACCTCGATCAGACGGCTCGATTTGTCAACGAGAACTATTCGGGATGTGGTCTGCTGTACATCCGGAACGACGTGGTCCAGAAGATGGGAGAGGAAAAGGCCCTGTACGACAAGCTCCTCAAGAATTTTATCCTGCTCTGCAGCCGGGGTTTAATCGATGAAGTTTCAGAGGAAGATGTCGATATATACGTCGATGGTGCTTCGAACCTTATCAGCAAACCCGAGTTCACCGATTCCATGCGCATGCGTTCAATCTTCAAAACGTTTGAGAAAAAGGGCAAACTCGTTAAGATCCTGAATGAATGTATTTATGGAAAGCCGGGCGAGGGACTGCGCATCATCATTGGATCTGAAAACTCCATCCCCGGAATGCGAGACTATTCCTTGATATCCTCACCACTCACTCATTTGGACCACAACCTCGGGTCAGTGGGCATTTTGGGACCTACGCGAATGGAGTATGCGCGCGCTATAACTGTGGTGGATTACATCACAAAGTTATACGGTCAGATTCTAAATGCAAACTGATTTTTGAGAGTATTCCTGACAATTTTCAATCCCACCATGAATCTCTGTAAGTAATGGGCATTCACCGCTTGTTCTCACAGTTTCGGGCGAAGATTTCTGGAGCAGCCAGGATGGATGAAGACCCTGTAAGGAATGACGAAGGACAGACCGAACTTTCTGAACCAACTTCGCGCGATGGCTCAGGAAAATCGAATGCCTCGCCTTCGGAAGATGCTGCTGTCGAGACTTCGGATCAGCCCGCCAGCGTCGCGACCCTCGAAGAACCCGCACCGTCTAACGTGTCCACGTTAGACGGGAATCAAGAATCTGTGACAATAGATTCTGCAGCGGACTCAGCTTCCATAGAGCCGACGGCTGAAGTTCAGCCACCTGTCTCGTTCGAGAAATTTCAGGAGGTCGTCGAGGCCCGGGAAAAGCTTTATGACCGCTTTTTGAGGAAACAGGCCGAATTCGAAAACTTTCGGAAGCGTACTGAGAAGGAGAAAGAGGAGTTCTACGATTTTGCGCTTTCGAATTTCATCAAGCAACTTCTCCCAGTGCTCGACGGGTTGGACCGCGGCCTCTATCCTCATGAAGGCGAGACGGTAGACAGCTGCAAGAAGGGAATGGAGCTAATTCTGAAGCAGTTTCGGGATGTCCTTTCTTCGGTGGGGCTCCAGCCAATCAGGGCGATCGGAACCATCTTCGACGCCAATTACCATCAGGCGGTAATGAGGGAAGAAAACGGCAACCTGGCCGAAAACGAGATCATTGAGGAACTCCAACGAGGTTACACCTTCAAGGATCGTCTCCTTCGACCTTCAATGGTCAAAGTAGCCGTCGCGGCCACCACCCCTGCTTCTGAGTCCGAGGAGGGTTCCGCGCAGGACGCACCGAAACTCGAAGGCGCCTAGAATAGGAAGGCTTATGCCAAAGATTATTGGAGTTGATTTAGGAACCACCAATTCTTGCGTGGCGGTCATTGAAGGAGGGACTGCCCAGGTCATTCCAAACAGAGAGGGCGGAAGAACAACTCCCTCGGTAGTGGGTTTCACCGAGAAGAGCGAGCGCCTAGTCGGACAGATTGCGAAACGGCAGGCAGTTACCAATTCTCAAAACACAGTTTACGCGGTGAAGCGGCTGATCGGCCGGAAATTCAACTCTCCTGAGGTTCAGCAAGCCAAGGAAGTTCTCCCTTATCAGCTTACTGCCTCCGAAGGCAATGACGTGCGAATTCATATCCTGGGCCGCGATTACAGTCCTCCGGAAATCTCCGCGATCATTCTTCAGAAACTGAGATCTTCGGCGGAGGAATTCTTGGGAGAGGAAGTGACCGATGCGATCATCACGGTGCCCGCCTATTTTGACGATATTCAGCGTCAAGCCACCAAGGATGCCGGCAAAATTGCAGGTCTGAATGTGAGTCGGATCATCAACGAGCCCACCGCGGCTGCCCTTGCCTACGGACTGGGAAAACGTGAGAATGAAAAAATCGCGATCTATGATCTCGGTGGTGGGACGTTTGATATCTCCATCCTGGAAATGAATGACGGTGTCTTCGAGGTGCTTGCAACCTGCGGCGATAGTTTTCTGGGTGGTGAAGATTTCGATCTGAAAATTATGGAGTGGATCGTCGCCGAGTTTCAAAAGGACAACGGGATTGATCTCCGCAACGATCGCCTGGCCTTGCAGCGACTGAAGGAGGCTGCGGAGCGCAGCAAGTGTGAGCTCTCCACTTCCATGGAAACCAATATCAACTTGCCCTTCATTTCGGCTGATCGCACCGGTCCCAAGCACTTCAATAAGACTCTGTCTAGGTCCAGATTTGAACAGATGGTGGCCGATCTCGTGGAAAGGACAGTTGAACCTTGCCAAAAAGCTTTGTGGGACGCCAAGCTCGAGCCAAAGGATATTGACCAGGTGATTCTAGTGGGCGGACAAACGCGAACGCCACTGGTGCGCGAGCGGGTCGAGAAAATCTTCGGGAAATTACCGAGCCTGGAAATTAATCCGGACGAAGTCGTCGCCATTGGCGCAGCCATTCAGGGCGGCGTTCTGAAAGGAGAAATCAAGGACATTGTGCTTCTCGACGTGATTCCCCTGTCGCTCGGTGTCGAGACCCACGGCGATCTGTTCACTAAGTTCTTGGACCGAAACACAACCATTCCGACGACTAAAACGATGCTTTTCACGACTGTTTCTGAAAATCAGTCAACCGTCGAAATTCACGTGTTGCAGGGGGAACGCGAGTTGGCTTCGGCCAATCGTTCATTGGCCAAGTTTGAGTTGATTAATATTCCGGCAGCCCCTCGGGGTGTTCCTCAGATCGACGTGACTTTCGATATTGACGCCAATGGTATCCTGAGCGTTTCAGCCAAAGACCAAAGTTCCGGCCAGGAGCAGGCTGTCAAAGTAACTCCTTCCAGTGGTCTGTCGGGCGATGAAATCAGACAGATCATCGAAGAGTCCAAGCTCAAAGCTGAAGAGGACCGGCGCTACAAGGAACAGTCCATCATTCGAAACCGCATGGAGGGACTCTTCCAATCGACCACCAAGACCTTTACCGAATTCGGCTGGCTCCTATCCGAAAACGATCAAACCTTTTCGCGAGATGCTCTAAAGGCGGCCAAAAAGGTATTTGAAGAAAATAATGGCGAAGACATCAACTATAAGGTTATCATGCAAGACCTGGAACAGGCTGCAGCCCTGTTGACCCAGGCGATGTTTTCCTCTCAGTCCTCCAGCGGCGGTGCCAACGCAAGCCCGCCTTCTCAACCGGCTGAAGACCCCTTGCTCACCTGGCTCAACAGCGCTACCGGCTCCGACCGAAACAAGAACTAAGAGGGAGATGTTTTTCTTTGAGCAAACGAGATTATTACGAGGTTCTGAGCGTCTCGAGATCGGCCTCAGATCAGGAAGTCAAAAGCGCCTACCGCAAGCTTGCCGTAAAATACCACCCCGACAAAAATCCTGGGAACAAAGAAGCAGAAGACAAGTTCAAAGAAGCTGCTGAAGCGTACAGCGTGCTGGGCGACCCGCAAAAAAGAGCCCAGTACGACCGTTTTGGACACAGTGGTGTCGGCGCTTCAGCCGGCTTCGACCCAAACATTTTCTCCGGGTTCGAGGACATTATCGGAGACTTTTTTGGGCTCGGCGATATCTTTGGCACCGGGGGACGGCGAAAGTCGGCAGCCCAAAGAGGTTCCGACCTCCGCTATGATCTTGAAATCAGCTTCATGGATGCTGTAACGTTTCTTAAGACCAATATCAAGTTCCCCAGATTGGAGACCTGCCAGTCTTGTTCGGGTTCTGGCGCCGCCAAAGGGTCTGGTCCTGTCACCTGCCCGACTTGCCAAGGCCAGGGTCAAGTCCGCTATCAACAAGGTTTCTTCAGCATTAGCCGTACCTGTCAGCAGTGTCAGGGCACGGGCAGGGTGGTAAAGAATGTTTGTAAGGATTGTCGCGGCGAGGGACGACTTCCTAAAGAAGAGACCCTGGAAATCAAGATTCCAGCCGGAGTCGACAACGGTTCCCGACTCCGGATTGCAGGCGCTGGAGAGGCGGGCGTCCAGGGAGGTACATCTGGCGACCTTTACGTTGTCCTGTTTGTCAAAGAGCATGAATTCTTTGAACGTCAGGAAAACAATGTCTATTGCACCATTCCGCTGAGTTTTCCCCAGGCAGCGCTGGGCGCAGAAATAAAGGTCCCCACGCTGGAAGGTGAGGAAATGCTGGAGATTCCCGAGGGGACCCAGAGCGGCAGTCTATTCCGACTTCGAGGCAAGGGTATCCCGAGCTTGAATGGCAAAGGACGAGGTGATCAATTTGTGACGGTCAATGTCGTCACTCCCAGCAAGTTAAACCGAGAGCAAAGAAAGTTGCTCGAACAGTTCGCCGAAGTCAGCAAGATCGAAAATAAGCCTCTGGAAAAGAAGATTCTCGACCGCGTTAAAGACATCTTTGGATAGAAAGTGGCGAGTGCAAAGCACTCTTCCCGACCGGAGGGCTACCTTGCTGCCACCTTCTCGAAACGACCGCTCGTGCCTTCCGCGTCCGTCGACGTACGCGGTGAACTCTTCAAACGATCCGCATCGCGATCCCTAGTTAGCGACTCAACCACCTTCTCCCCTGATGAAGCAATGGAACTACTTGCAGATTTCGCTGGACCCCGCGCACCTGGACCAGGTCACGGGGTTCCTCTGGGATCTGGGTACCCAAGGAATTGAGGAACAACATACAAAAGCAATCGAAGTCCGAATCAAAGCCTACTTTGATCTGACTTCGGACATTCGGCTACTGGCGCGTTCGCTCAACTCCCAGTGCCGGAGGGCAAATGTGCAACTTCAAGCTTTGTCGTCCAAAGTTGAAAATGAACAAGATTGGTTCAAAAAATGGCGCAAAACGCTGAAACCCTTTCCAGTCGGAAACAAGTTTTACATTCTCCCTTTTAAGGCCGGAAAACATTTCGTGCCTCCAGGCCGCATCCCTATTTGGTTGGAACCAGGAATGGCCTTCGGGACTGGAACTCATGAGACAACTCAGCTTTGCCTGGAGGCCATTGAAGATCATTTGGCTCCGGGAATGAGTTTTCTCGATGTTGGAGCCGGTTCCGGCATCCTAGCCCTGGGGGCGGTCAGGCTGGGAGCCACTCGGATCGTGGCTTGTGACAGCGACCCCGTTGCGGTCCAGATCGCAAAGTCTAACGCCATTGTCAACCGGTGCGCCTCAAGGCTCCGATTCGTTTCCGGAGAGATTCAGAACGTTCGCGGTCGCCCGTTTGACCTGGTCGTTGCCAATCTTACATTGGAGATTGTTGAAGAGCTTCTGGGGCCGGTCCGGAACCGCCTGAGCTCCGGAGGAAAGCTGATCCTGTCAGGGATCTTGAGCGACCAGTTGTCGCACCTCCACCCCTGCCTCCGCAGAAACGCGCTCTCAGTGGCAGATTACAGGAAGAAGGGTGAATGGGTCTGCCTGGCCGTGACAAAGAAGAGGGCATGACTGTTTCAGTCGTCATTCTGATATAGCCCTCGCTTCATAGTTCGCCAATATCAGTACAGGTATGCTTGCCTGTACAAAGTGGCACGATCGTCAGAGTCCAATATACTGAACATCGACAGGTAGGAATCCCTGTCACTGCCAGGGCTGAAATGGAGCCAGTTTCTCATGCATCGCCGTCGATTCTTTGTCTCTCTAGCACCACAGGCCAATCAAGCAACCGTATCCGGAGAAGAAGCCCATCATCTCATCCACGTCCTGCGGGCCCAGGTGGGAGATTCGATCGAGCTCATCGACGGCTCGGGAAGTGCCTGGCGGGGACAGGTGGCTGAGATCGATTCCACATCCGTCATCATCAGAGACCTCATTGAGTTGCCTCGGTCAGATGCGTCTCCAAACCGGCTCATTTTGGTTCAGTCCTTGTGTAAGTCCGACAAATTGGAATGGATTCTGCAAAAAGTTACCGAGTTAGGTATTTCGGAAATACGGTTGTTAGCAGCCGATCGCTCAGTTCTGAAAATCCCTGAGGGGAAAATTCAAGCCAAGTTAGAGCGCTGGAATAAGATCGTCCTTGGTGCTGCCAAGCAGTGCCGACGCAGCACCCTTCCCCATCTCCACGCACCTGACAAATGCGCGGCAATTTGCCAGTCGATAGAAGCAGATCTCAAGATGGTGCTCTCGGAAGATGAGACACAATCGACTTTGAAAACTCTTTTGAAGCGTTCATCCCCGCGCTCTGTTGCCTTTTGCATCGGACCGGAAGGCGGTTGGACCACCCCCGAATCCGAAATCTTCTCACACCATGGAATCCAGCCGGTCACTCTAGGCCCGAGCATCCTGCGCACCGAGACTGCCGCTATCGTTACAACCGCCATCTTGAAATACGAACTCGAAAATCCAGAGTTCAATGACTGACCGCACACGGAGACTGGGAATTCGAGAAGAAGTCGAAAAGCGATCAAATCAAAGAGAATAAGGTTGGGGAAAAAGGCGAACCCCTGCGATCCGATGAGGCGGAAACTCCTTGCCTGTGTAGTCCGCTTCGTCTAGGATTGAGTTCCTGATGAATTCTTGCCAAACTTCGTTTTCGATCCAGTCATTAACTGTCTCTTGTCTGGGGCTGCTGTGTGCGCTGATGACCGTTCCGGGCTTGTCAGCACAGCAACGGCCGTTACAGACTCAAGACCCCGCCATCATTGCTCCCGGCAACCTCTCTCTCGAATTCGGATTTGATTTTCTTCAGAATGCCAAGTATCCCCAGTCCGGATTGCAGGGAGATTTGACCAGCTTGGGAGTCATCGGTATCAACGTAGGCCTGGGAGAAATTGTTGAGTTCCAGATTCAAGGGACGGCCCACAATTTTCTTTCGATCAACCAGATCACGGCAGCCCCTATCACCCCCATTTTGAATTCCAACGGAACAGCCACTCGAGACTACGGCGACCTTCTGTTTTCAACCAAGATTCTGATGGTACCTGAAGGCAGGCGCTTCCCTTCCCTGGCCTTCCGTCCATCTGTCCAACTTCCCAACGCTTCTTCGGCCAAGGGCCTCGGTTTGAACAGCACCCAATTCTACGGGACTTTCATCTTTGGAAAACATTTCGGCAAATTGAACACCTTTGCGAATCTGGGATTAGGGATTCTCAGTAACCCCATCGAGGCGGGCGTTCAGAACGATGTTTTGATCTATGGGCTTGCTGGCATCTATCCCGTTTCGAAGTCTATTAACTTGGCAGGAGAAGTCTTCGGAAGGTGGAGCACTCGCAAAAACGGAGCTCCGCTGGGCACTGAAAGCCTTTCTCAATTGCGACTGGGCCTTCAGATCAATGGCGCCGGCTTTCGCTGGGACCTGGCTGGTATCGCCGGCCTGACCAAAACTTCTCCTCATTCCGGGATTAGCTTCGGGGTCACGAAGGAATTTCCCGCCTTTCAGATTCCCACCGTTAGCAAATCCAAATAGACTTGAAACGACGACGGAAGCTTCACCGAAAACCGTCTATATGAAAAGTCGTGGAGGAGAGCACACGTGAAGCGTTACGGCCAAATCATCCGGCTGCGGCCGGAATTCAAAGAGGAATATATCAAGTACCACGCTCAAGTCTGGCCTGAGGTTCTCAACCTGATTCGGGACTGCAATATCCGTAACTATTCTATCTTCCTAAGAGACCATGTCCTCTATGCCTACTTCGAGTACGCCGGCTCCAATTATGAAGCCGACATGGCCAAGATGGCCGCCGATCGCAAGATGCAGGAATGGTGGACGCTCATGGAGCCCATGCAGGAACCTATGTCCGATCGGGCTCCAGGCGAGTGGTGGGCTCGCATGGAAGAGGTGTTTCACACCGACTAGGATCATGAATCCGATTGAGACGAAGCCGTTAGGAAAGTCGGGATTGAGAGTCACCCGGTTGGGATTAGGCTGTGCCTCCATTGGAGGACTCTACGGCGACATATCCGATGAGCAGGCGCAGCAAGTGGTACACCGTGCGCTTACTTTGGGGTTGAACCTCTTCGATACGGCGCCTCTGTATGGGTATGGCAAGAGTGAGAAGCGACTGGGTGAAGCGCTGCGTGGAGTTCCCAGAGATCGTTTCGTGTTGGCAACAAAAGTCGGCCGGCTTCTCGTCCCTGAGGAAGCAGGAGACAACAGCCAGGATGATTATTGGGGCAACCCGCCCCCTGTTCGTCCCCGATTTGACTTTAGCTACGACGGAGTCATGCGGTCGTTTGAAGAAAGTTTGAAGCGTCTCAACCTACAGCGGATTGACATTCTCCACATTCATGATCCGGATGACCACTATCACGCGGCAATCCAGGGAGCTTATCCGGCTCTGGACAGCCTGCGCAGCCAGGGATTGATTCGCGCCGTAAGCGCCGGCATGAATCAATGCGAAATGCTAGTGCACTTCGCGCGTGAGGGAGATTTTGACTGCTTCCTGCTGGCAGGGCGCTACAGCCTCCTTGAGCAAGGCGCATTGGACGAACTCTTTCCGCTGTGTGAGCAGAAAAACATCGGGATCATGCTAGGAGGCACTTACAACAGCGGAATTCTCGCTCGGGCTCTAGAGCCGGGCGCCAAGTACAACTATATGGAAGCACCTGCCGAGATCCTGGAACAGGCTCGCGGTCTGCAAGCCGTAGCCGCTAGACATCGAGTATCACTGAAGGCTGCCGCTTCCCGCTTCGCCTTGGCTCACCCCGCAGTTACAACCATTATCCCCGGCACGCGAGTGCCGGAACGCGTAGACGAAAATCTCGCGGTCCTCAACGAAAGAATCCCTACTGATTTCTGGGCTGAGCTTAAAGCCGAGGAACTCATCCGCCAGGATGCCCCCGTGCCGCAATGATGGATGATGTAGGCAGCGTTAGCGCTTTCTGGGTAACGCATCGGCCCTGCGTAAACACTCAAACGAAACACACAGGCCGCTGGAAGCTTGCAATCTTGCGTGTCGCCTCGAATCCAGGATTCAATGTCGGTGCGTCAACGCAGGAAGCGATAACGGATTCTATCGGACTGACTGCCCAAAATAGAATGGCTAGTCTTCAAGACTACGTTCTAAACTCGTGAGAAAACTGCTGCGACGTTATGGGAATGTTGTAAATTGGGGTGCTCTGATTGGACTCATCTGTTCCCTACCGTTTGCCGTTGCTGTGGGCTTCCTGATAGGAATAACCTTCGGCGGTGGTATTGGTGAGCACCTGGGTCGAGGACTCGGAAAAGGAATTGGGCGAGGATTTGGCCAAATTGTGGGTGGACAACTCGGCGTGATCATGGGCATGCTACTCGGATTTACCACTGTAGCCGGGATTGTGTTGTTACTTGGGGGCGCTCTAGGAACCGTTGTTGGCCTTCTTGTAGAAAAGGCGTTTACCCGACGATAGCTCCAAAGGCCAACGATGCGGCCATAGACCACGAGTAGTGCAGATATGGCAAGCTTGCCATGTCTGGGTTGTGTCGATCTACAAATTCGTCAAACGCACGCATCCAAAAGAGCATGTGTGCGCTAGCCACCGTTCTCCACGAAAGGATTCCAACTGATTTCTGGCTTGAGCTCAAGGCGGAGAAGCTTATCCGCCAGGACGCGCCCGTCCCGCGATAAATGGGCCTCAATGCCGTGCGGCGATGCCTCTCCATTCCATCCGCTTGCTCAACCGTGCTCACCACTCAAGTCCCACCTTCGAAAAGGGGATGATCCGACGATCCTCAACGCTTCTAATATAAGTAGTTTTTTTCACGCTCCCGTACCGTGTCACAAGAACGAGAGACCGATTCACCTTCGAAAGGGCGATGGGGACGTCTCTGTCGCAACCAAACGACAGCCTGGAGCGGGGCACCGCTTGCAGCAGCCAGCCGTCCGCTGCCACCCCAACCAGCATTTTCATCAGTGTGACAGAACCGCGCACTCGTCTAAAAAGCCACACTAAGTAGCAGACGCTTTCTTTCGAAACACACGTCTTGCAATTAGCTAAATGCGTTCTCTGATTGAGGTTGCTAAGACAATCTCACGTTACGGCAAGTGGAAATGGGGTTGCTTAAGGATAGGTGTCAGCTGAGTGGACTCAAGAATGAGCCACCAGACGCAAAGGAGAAAAAAATGTCGAAAGCTCTTAGAACAATGGTAGTGGTTGGAGCGCTCAGTTTAGGTATCGGTAATCTCTTTGGCGACGGAACAAAGCAGTCAGCAGCCGTTAAAGAGGACACGAAAGCCCCTGCGGCTGCTCAGTCTAACGCCCCGGCCACGGGCAAGGCAACTGGCAAAAAGAAAGCCACCACGCATCACGCAAAGCAGCATCAACATAGCCATACCAAGAGCACCGCGCAACCAGCCGCTTCTGCTGCAGCGGCGCCGAAGCAGTAGTGCTGCCCAAAGCTGTCTAGCTGTGTGGCCCTTCCCTTCGCTCATCATCGCTCTTGCGAGTCATGACGAGGGGAAGGGATTACCTTTGATTTTGCGGGTTGGCATCAACTCCTCACCTTTCGTTTCCGCAGCTGGCCAGCCTTGACTGAACGCTCCTCCGCAGCTTAGTTAACAGAGCGCGCAGCTGACTCTTTTCAGCGCTACTCAGTCTGGAACAAATCAGTCTAACCTCAGAATAATGGGATGGCAGCAGCGACTCCAGGAGAGCCCCTCCTTTTTGGGTGATCGTGGCAACACGCACTCTTCTGTCGCGCTTGTCTGAGACCCGCTCCACCAGACCCTTCCGTTCCAAACAATCCATCAATCCGGTGATGTTGGCTCGGCTGACCAGCAGCAATTCACCAATCTCGTACAATGGGCATCCATGATTCCCGCTCCGGTTCAAGATCATGAGCAGGTTAAAGGCAGAAAGGGACAGCCCATGCTCCGCTAACCTGCGCGCCAAATGGTTGGCCGTGACATCGTAGGTATACACAAGGTTCAGGAGCACTTCAACGGAAGGAAGGTGAAATTCAGAATAGCGCCGTCCGTGCTCACGCACTCGGTCTTGATAGTAGTGTTCCCTCTTGTCAGCCCGCTGTGCTTTGGCTCTCACGATCTCTAGTCTAGTCAAGGAAGCTTAGGGAGTAAATGATTAAGTTATTAACGAATTTTTGATTTGCTCGCACCGTCTATGTTAGTATTCACTTAATTCGGCAGGCTTGCCTGGTGAGGGATTTTAAGTAAATGAATCTGTTTCGCGGTCGCACTGGGATTTCATCCCGTTCTTCGCCTTTGCCGCTCCCTGCAGTCACGTCACTGGGTCTGGCAGCACTGGGGTTAGGCGTCACCCTGTTCCTTGGTTGTACTGAAAACCCTGCTAATGCAAAAACGGATTCTTCTGCCGTCGTCGAGGCCATGCCAGCCACCGTGGCTATTGCGGTTCGGAAGACCGTTCCAGTGGAGGTCAGTGCCATTGGGAACGTGGAGGCTTATTCCACTGTTTCGGTTAAGGCTCTAGTTAGCGGGGAGCTAGTAGAGGTCCATTTTCAGGAAGGCCAAGAGGTCAACAAAGGGGATCTTCTTTTCCGGATCGATCCGCGGCCGTTTGAGTCTGCGCTGCGGCGCGCTGAGGGAAACCTGGCCCGGGACACAGCCCAGCTTCATCAGGCCGAAGCCAATCTCGCCCGAGACACTGCCCAAGCCAAGAATGCTGACGTCCAGGTTCGCCGTTACGAGAATTTATTGAAAGAGGGAGTCGTCGCCAAGGAAATCTTTGATCAGTTCCGCACCACTGCAGATGCGTTTGAAGCCACTCTGCAGGCAGACAGAGCAGCGATA
>Ga0114129_10008458_pt1 | contig 14664 bp, 10 predicted proteins | sample RhiMetdeltSRZDD1_FD_80071 | JGI IMG/M metagenome (GOLD analysis project Ga0114129, IMG submission 80071) | Populus rhizosphere microbial communities from Tennessee, USA - Rhizosphere MetaG P. deltoides SRZDD1 (version 2) (version 2) | ecosystem: Host-associated > Plants > Roots > Rhizosphere >... | reverse complement strand
GAGGACTACGTCGCGAGCGCCGCCGCCGCCGACGGTCCGCTCGCGCCGGACGGCTCGGGCGCGCTCCGCCAACGTCGATGAGGGCCGACAGCGCACACGGATGGCTGCTGGCACTGCTCCTGGCGGCGGCCGCATGGGGCGTCGCCGCGCAGGACGGCCCGGCCGACGGGCCCCGCGTGCAGATTCTCTCGCCCGGCGAAGACGCGTACGTCAGCGGGCCGACGCTGCTCCGCGTCAAGGTAGATCCGCCCGGTGGGGTCTCGACCGTCATCTTCTACGTCGACGGCCACCAGGTGTGCGGCATCTCGAAGCTCCCGTTCGAGTGCGAGTGGGACGCCGGACCGCAGGTCGCCGAGCATCAGGTGCGCGTCGCCGTCAATCTCGCGGCGGGCGGTCGCGTCGTTCAGACCATTCGCACCAAGGCCCTCGCCTACACCGAGAAGGTCGACGTCGACGTGGTCCAGGTCACGGTGACGGTCACTGACGGCCGCGGCCGCTACGTCAAGGGACTGCCGAGGTCGGTGTTCCACGTCGCCGAGGACGGCCGGTCGCAGACGATCTCGCATTTCGAGTCCGAGGACGTGCCGCTCGAGCTCATCATCGCCGTCGACATCAGCGGCAGCATGACGCCGGCGATGCCGAAGCTGAAAAAAGCGGTGAAGGAATTCCTCAGCGCCGTGCCCGCGCGTGACCAGGTGACCCTGCTCGGCTTCAACGACAACATCTTCGCGCTCACACGCCGGACGATGGAGCCGGCCGAGCGGGTGAAGGCAGTGGACCGGTTGGCCCCATGGGGGTCGACGGCGCTCTACGACGTGATTCTGCGCGGCGCGCAGATGCTCGGGCGCCAGACCGGACGCAAGGCGCTCGTCGTGTTCACGGATGGCGAGGATCAAGGCAGCCACGCGACGATCGGCGACGTCGAGCGGCGTTTGCAATCGAGCGACATGACGCTGTACATGATCGGCCAGGGCCGAGGCGTCACGAGCGACAACCTCAAGCGGATCATGCTCCGCCTCGTCGCGCCGACCGGCGGCCGCGCGCTGTTCACCGACAGCATCGACGAGCTGCACGATGCGTTCAACGAGCTGCTCGAGGAGCTGTCGAACCAGTATCTGCTCGGGTATCCGCCCACCAACGCGCGGCGCGATGATACGTGGCGGCGCATCAGTGTTGACGTCGACGGCTACAACCAGATCCGCGCGCGCCAGGGCTACCGGGCGTCGCAGGTGAAGTGATGAAGAGAACGGCGATCGCACTCGCACTCGCGACTCAGAGCCTCGCGGCGCAGCAGCCGCCGCGCTTTCAATCGTCTGTCGATCTCATTTCGATCGACGTCAACGTCGTCGACGGTCGCGGCCGTCCGATTCAGGATCTCGCGGCGGTCGATTTCCTGGTGAAGATCGACGGCAATCCGCGCCGCGTCGTGAGCGCCGAATGGGTGCCGCTGATGACGGAAGCCAAGATCGCGGCGGCCAGGGCGCTGCCCGAAGGCTACAGCTCGAACGAGGCGGTGCCCGGCGGGCGGCTGATCATGCTGGTCGTCGACGAGCCGAACATCCGCTTCGGCGGCAACATGGCCGTCGTCAGGGCCGCGAGCGCGTTCATCGACAAGCTGTCGCCGTCGGATCGCGTCGCGGCGATCGGGCTGAGCCCGACGAGCCCGGCCACGCCGTTCATCGCGGATCGCAAGCGGGTCAAGGACGCGATCGGCCGGATGGTGGGGCAGAAGCGCGGGGCGTCGGCGCTGAGTCAGTTCAACATCGCGATGTCGGAGGCGCTCGCGATCAACAACGGCGATCGGCTGATGACCGAGTCGGTGTGGGCGCGCGAGTGCCGCCAGGAGCGGACGCCGCAGGCGATCGAGCAGTGCCATCAGGGCGTGCTGTCCGAGGCGCTGATGCTCGCGAGCGAGACGCAGCAGGCGTCGGACCAGACCATCCGCGGGCTGCGCGAGATCCTGCTCGGCCTCCGGCAGTTCGAGGGCGCCAAGACGCTCATCCTCATGTCCGAGGGGTTTGCCGTCGAGGCCGCCTCGCCGCTCGTCATCGAGCTCGGCGATCTCGCGGCGGCGGCGCGCACCAGCCTGTATGCGCTCCAGCTCGAAGACGACATGTTCGACGTGACGCAGGCGCGGCGGCCGACCGCGCCCACCGACGATCGCCGCGCGCGCAGCGAGGGGCTCGAGACGCTCGCGGGCGCGTCGCGCGGCACGCTGTTTCACGTGGCCGGCACGGCGGCCACGATTTTCGACCGCATCGAGTCGGAGCTCTCCGGCTACTATCTGCTCGGCGTCGAGTCGGAGGCGCGCGATCGCGACGGCCGCGCGCATCCCGTCCGCGTCGACGTGCCCCGGCGCGGCGCGCTCGTGCGCGCGCGGCGGCAGTACGTCGATACGGTCGCGGCCGATCCGCGCCCGCGCTCGCCGCGCGAGATCGTGGCCGCGGCGCTGAGCGCGCCGCTGCTCCTGTCGGCGCTGCCGGTGCGCGTCGTGACCTTCTCGCTGCAGGGGCCCGAGCAGTCGAAGGTACAGGTCCTGATCCACGCCGATGTCGGCAGCGATTACGCCGCCGCCCGCCGTGTGGCCGTCGGCTACGTGATCACCGATCGACAGGGACACGCCTTCGACACGGTCGCGGTCGACACGCGGCTGGCGCCGGTGATGGTCGGCGTGCCGTCGGCGCTGCAATACGTCGCCGGTGCGAGCCTGCCGCCGGGCGAGTACATGCTGAAGCTCGCCGCCGCCGACGGCGACCGCGTCGGGACGGTAGAGCACACGATCCGCGCGGCGCTCGTCGACGCGGGCTCGACGCAGTTGAGCGAGCTGATGGTGGGCGGCCCGGTCGATCCCAACGATCAGCTGCGGCCGACGGTCGGCTACACCGTCAGCTTCGGCAGCGTGCACGCCTATCTCGAGGCGTACGGGCCGGAGTCGGGCGCGGTGAAAGTGAAGTACGAGATTGCCACCGACGCGGCCGCGCCGGCGCTGGTCGGCGTCGACGTCGCGCCGCGGCCGAGCGGCGATCGGCGCGCGCTGTTCACGCAGACGATCCCGCTGCGTTCGGTGCCGGCCGGGAAGTATCACCTGCGCGCGATCGTGACCAAGGGCAGCCAGACGGTGAAGACGCTCACGCGCGCCTTCGAGGTGGCACCGCCGGCCGTGCTCATGACGTCGGCCGAGGGCGCGCCCGACGCGCCGTCGAGCGACGGCGAGCTGTTCCTGCCGATTGACGAGGAGCGGATTGCGGCAGCCTTCAACCGCGACGAAGCGCTCGCGCCGGCCACGCTCGACCTGTTCCGCGCGCGGCTCGCGCCGGCGGCGAACGAGACGTTCAACAAGGCGATCGCGTTCATCACGGCGAAGGACTGGACGCGGGCCGAGCTCACGCTGAAGAGCGCGATTTCACCCGATCAGGACAGCACGCCGGCGCTGGCCTACCTGGCCGTGTGCTTCGCGGCGTCCGGACACGATCCCGAAGCGGCCAGCGCCTGGCAGACGGCGCTCATCGACGGCAGCGACATCCCGCAGCTCTATCACTGGCTCGGCGACGCGCTGCTGCGCACGCGCGATATGACGGCGGCTCGATCGGTGTACGAGGAAGCGCTCGGCAAGTGGCCGGCCGATCCGCGCTTCATGCGCCCGGCGGCGATGCTGTACGCGACGTTCGGCAAGGGACGCGAGGCGGTACGGATCCTGGAGCGCTATCTCGAGGCGATCGGCGAAAGCCGGCGCGACGCGGAGACGCTGGCGCTCGGGGTCGAGTGGCTGTATCAGGTCAGATCGGCGGGCGGCGTCGTCCACAGCCGCGCGGAGGATCTGAAGCTTGCGCGCGCCTACGCCGATCAGTACGCGAAGAAGAACGGACCCAAGGCGCAGCTCGTGAAGCAGTGGGTCGAGTACATCGAACAGCAGAACAGGTAGGCGGGCGGCTCACGAGCCGCCCCTACGTCGTCGGTTCCGCCGGCTGCTCCGTTCCCTTTTTCGCGCGCGGCCTCCGCGGCGTTGCCGGCTTCCGCGCGCCCGTCTTCCTCGGCGCCGCGGACGTCTTCGCCCGTGCGCGCCTCGGCTTCGCGCGTCCGAGCAGCTCCGCCGTCGCGTCGCGCGGCACCGGCTCCGCCTCCGGCTGCTCGGCCTCGGCGGCCGGCCGCGTCTCGATCGGCTCTCCCGGCTGAGTCTCGATGATGTGCGCGTACTGCGGATCGTTCTCGACGTCGTAGATCGGCGGCGCCTCGTGCGTGGCCGCGCGCTCCGGCCGCGGCGTGGCGGCGACTCCCTCGCCCGGACGCTGCAGCGCCTGTCCCTGGAACACGCGCAGGCCGCCGCGTCGATCCCGCTCGAGCCGCACGAGCCCTTCGCGCTGGCAGGCGCGGAGCAGATCCATCAGGCCGCCGAACCCGTAGCGACGCTCGTCGAAGCCGCCGTTCGCGGCGCGAAGGATCTGCTTGACGTTGCGCAGATACATCGGCCAGCGCGCAGCGGTCGCGTTGCGCAGGATCTGCGCGGCGGCACGCACGCCGTCCGCGTTCGATTCGGTTGGCGCGGGCGGCGCCGCGTGCTGTGCCGGCGCCGGCGAGTCCGCGGCGGCTGCCGCGGCCGGCTGTTCCGGCGATTCGGCGGCGTCGCCGTCGCCGGACGCCGGGTTCAGCTCCACCATCACGCTGCGGCCGGCGTGCTTCAACTGCACCAGCCCCGCCTGCGCGAGCTTCTCGACGAAGTCGAGGAACGAAGACGCCCCGTAGTTCCGCTCCGAGAACGTCGAGTCGAGCTGCAGCAGGGTGCTCTTGAGCAGCCCCGTCTGCGGCGACACCTCGCGGTCGGCCAGAATCTTCAGCGCGCGGCGCACAATCGGAAACGCCTGCGCGATCGGCAGCGAGGCCGTGACGGCGGCCGGCCGGCCGCTCTTCACCGCGGCCTTCCGAACGCCCGCCAGATTCTCGTAGGCGATGAACTCGTGGCAGTTGCGCTGCAGGATCACGCTCGTGAACCCGCGGCCGCCGACGACGAAGACCTTCTTGTCGTACTGCTTGAGCTTCTCGACGAGCGACAGGAAATCGCTGTCGCCGCCGACGATGACATAGGCGTTGATGTGGGGATGCGTGAACGCCATCTCGAGCGCGTCGAGCGCGAGGTTGATGTCGGCGCCGTTCTTGTCGCCGCCGGGCGTGAGGTTGCGCTGCACGAGGCGGATGGCGTGCTGCGTGAGCGTCCGGCTGTATTCGCCGGCGCGCGTCCAGTCGGCGTAGGCGATCTTGGTGACGACCTCGCCGCGCTCTTTGATCGCGTCGAGAATGGTCCCGATATCGAACTGCTGGCCGAGGGTGGATTTGACGCCGATCTCGATGTTGTCGAAGTCGATGAAAACGGCAATATTCAGGCGGTCTTGGTGTGGCAAACGAAATCCTTGCTGGTCGATGAAACCTGTTTAGCCGCTCGGCCGCAGCCGCCGGAGCATCCGGCGCATTGTTTCGCAGCGGTCGAGCTGAGCAGCCTCAGGGGTGAGGCTACCCGACTATTCTACTTCAACGTGCCGGCTTTCGGCTATCAGCTTTCAGCCGTCAGCGGCGCCGGGGCGTCCGGTACCGGCCAGACGACCCGCGTGAACTGTCCGCGCTGGAGCAGCTCGCGGCCTTTGCCGCCGCGGCTCGTGACGCCGTACTTCGCCGTGCTGATCGTCTGCTCCGCCCCGCGGGTCGTCTCGACGGTGAGGAGATCGCGATCGCCGGTCGATGCGATGAAGCCGAGCACGCGATCCTCTTTTCCGAGCTTGATCAGGATCACTCCGCGCCCGGGACCCGACAGGAAGTTCACGTCGTCGGCCTTGCACAGGAGACCGCGGCCGTCGGCCGTCGCCGCGATCAGGATCTCGTCGCCGGACACGCGCGCGACGCCGACGACCTCGGCGCCCTGCCTGGGCCGGGCGAACCGGCGTCCGGCGCGCGTGCTCGGCTCGACGAAGCCGCTCAACCCGAAGCGGAGCGCGAAGCCGTCGCTCGTGACGGCGACGGCGTGCACCGGCGGCGGATCGTCGGGGCGTTTTGCCGGCGCGGCGACATCGCCGCTGGCGCGCGGATCGAGGCTCATCGCCGCGACGACGCGCTCGCCGTCCTTCAGCTTGAAGAGCCGCTGAATCGGCTCGCCGTAGCCGGTGGACGCGGGCACGTCGATGATGCGGCACGTGTACGCGGCGCCGAAGTTCGAGAAGAACACGCAGGTCGCGCGCGTGCTGGCGGCGAAGGCGGCCAGCACGGCGTCTCCCTCCCACAATCTCGTTGTCGTCAGATCCTTGACCTCCTTCTGGCGCTTCACCCACCCGTCGCGCGACACGATGACCACGTTGTCTTCTTCGACGATGAAGTCGTCGGCGGTGTATTCGGGCTCGGCCGTGTCGCTGGCGATCGACGTCCGGCGCTTGTCGACCCTCGCATCGCCGTAGGCTTTCTGGATCTGCTCGATCTCCGATCGCACGACCTTCCAGCGGCCCCCCTCGTCCTTGAGGAGCGCGTTGATCTGGCGCGCCCGCTTCCGCTTCTCCTCGAGCTCGTTGCGGATGATCAGAATCTCGAGGCGCGCCAGCCGGTAGATCTTCAGCTCGAGAATCGCGTCGGTCTGCTCGGCGTCGAGCTCGAAGCGCTTCATGATCGTGTCGGCCGCGTCGGCCTTGCCGTCCGACTTCCGGATCATCCGGATGATCTCGTCCAGCGCGTCGAAGACGGTCTCGAAGCCCTCGAGGATGTGAATGCGCTTCTTCAGCGCGGCGAGCTCGTGCTCGAGGCGTTTGGTGACGACCTCGAGCCGGAAGTGCAGGAAGTGCCAGAGAATCTGTTTGAGATCGAGCCGCTCCGGCCGGCCGACCTCGGGATTCTCCGTCGGGATGAGGCACGTCAGGTTGACCGCGAAGTTGATCTGCAACGGCGTCTGCTTGAAGAGGTACGCCATGACCATCTTCTCGTCGGCGTCCTTCTTCATCTCGATCGCGATCCGCACGTCCTCGGTCGAGAGATCCTTGACGTCGAGGAGCTGAGGCAGCTTCCGCTGCAGCACGATCTCGCCGATGCGCTCGACGAGCTGCGCCTTGTTGACCGTGTACGGAATGCTGTCGACGTAGATCGTCTTGGTCGAGCGCGTTTCGGGCCCGATGTCCCACGTGCCGCGCAGCCGGATGCTGCCGGATCCCGTCTTGTAGATCTGCTTCAGTTCCTCCGGCGAGTTCAGGATCTGTCCGCCGGTCGGGAAGTCGGGCCCCTTGATGTATCTCGAGAGCTGCGCGTTGCCGATGTCCTCGTTGTCGAGGAGCTTGACGAGCGCCGTGCACACTTCGCCGAGGTTGTGCGGCGGGATGTTCGTCGCCATTCCAACGGCGATCCCCGTCGTGCCGTTCACGAGCAGATTGGGCAGCCGCGCGGGCAGGACGACCGGCTCGGTCTTCGTGCCGTCGTAGTTCGGCCGGAAGTGCACCGTCGTCTGCTCGATCTCGCTGAGCATCTCGTCGGAGATCCGCGCCAGCCGGCACTCCGTGTAGCGCATCGCCGCCGCGCTGTCGCCGTCGAGCGATCCGAAGTTGCCGGAGCCGTCGACGAGCGGATAGCGCAGCGAGAACGGCTGCGCCATGCGAACGAGCGTCTCGTAGAGCGCCGCGTCGCCGTGCGGGTGAAAGCTTCCCATGACGTCGCCGACGACCTTCGCGCACTTACGGTGCTTGGTGTCGGCCGTGAGGCTCTGCTGCCACATCGTGTAGAGGATGCGGCGCTGCACGGGCTTCAGGCCGTCGCGGACGTCGGGCAGCGCCCGCGCGGTGATGACCGAGAGCGCGTAATTGAGATAGCGCGACTGCGCCGCCTCGTGCAGCGCGACCGGCGCGGTCGAGCCGGGGCCGCTGCCGCCGCCCAGCAGCGCCGACCGGATCGCGGCGTCGCGGCCGTCGCCGGATGTCGTCTCGAGATTGTCGAAGAGCGTCGCGTCGGTCGGTTTTCTGCGTTTGGCCATGGGATCTCGTCCAGAGTACCGCGGTCGTCAACGCCACGGGCCTTGACATCAGATGCGTGATGCGTGATGATCGCCGATCATGCGCACCACGCTCGATCTCGACGCGGACGTGCTCCAGGCAGTGAAGGAAATCGGAGCGCTGCGCGGCAGAACCGCCGGTCAGGTGCTCTCCGAGCTCGCGCGCAAGGCGCTCGAGGCGAAGCGCACGTACCGAGTCCGCAACGGCGTGCCGGTGCTGCCGCGGCGGCCGGGTGCGCCGATTCTGACCGTCGAACGAGTCAATCAGCTGCTCGACGAGGAATGAGGCGAGTTGCGCTCCTCGACGTCAACGTGCTCGTCGCGCTCTTCGACCCGGAGCACGTCCATCACGAGGCCGCGCACGACTGGTTCGCCGACCATCGGGCGGGCGGCTGGTCGTCCTGTCCACTGACCGAGAACGGCCTGATCCGCATCATCGCGAACCCCGCGCGGCGGGGCGAGCTCACGACCGCTGCCGACGCCGCCCGTTTGCTGCGGCAATTCCGCGCGAGCGGACACCACGAGTTCTGGCCCGACGCGATCTCGCTCTGCGACGAGCGGCTCTTCGACGTGGCGGCCGTTCGCGGCTACAAGCAGCTCACCGACGTGTATCTGCTCGGCCTCGCGGTGAAGCGAAGCGGCTGTCTGGTGACCTTCGACGGTGCCGTGCCCGTCGCCGCGGTGAAAGGGGCTCGGCGCGAACAGCTCGCCGTGATCGCGCCGCCCGTGTAGGATCCAGCGCGCCGCCTTACCTCGCCGTCGCGGTCGCCGTGTTGGACGCCGGCGACACGTTGTTCGCCTGATCGTACGCCTTCACGTAATAAAACCAGGTCGACCTCGACGCAACCGCGTCGGTGAACGTCGTCGCGGTCGACGTCGCGATCTGCGTGAACGTCCCGGTCGCGCTGGCGCTTCGCCAGACCTGATAGCCGGCCACACCCACGTTGTCGGTTGACGCCGTCCACGTGAGCACGATTTTCTTCTTGGCTCCCGTCGCGGTTAGACTGCCAGGCGCCGTCGGCGCGATTGTGTCGGCGACGTTCGACACGTTCACGTCCACGGTCGACGACACGCCCACGTTGCCCGCCGCGTCGTACGCCCTCGTCACGAGCGCGTGCGCGCCGTTCGCCGACGTTGTCGTATCCCACGCCCACGCGTACGGCGCCGTCGTGTCGGTGAACATCAGCACGCCGTCCAGGTAGAACTCCACCTTCGTGACGCCGCGATCGTCCGACGCGGTCGCCGTCACGGTTGTCGTCGCCGACACGGTCGCGCCTTGCGTCGGCGCCGCGATCGAGGTCGTGGGCGCCGTCACGTCCGGCGTGGTGACGTCGTCGAGCGCGAAGGTCCGGGGCAGACCGGACGATGCGAGCTCGTTCAGCCCCTGGTGCACGTTGCCGTTGGCCGACACCGTGAAGCCTGTCGCCCCGTCGGTCGTCACCTTGATGTCGCCGACGTTGAAGCCGGCGAAGCTGGTGAGCGTTCCCGCCGGATTGCCTTCCTCCGACTGCAGCACGTACGCCGGCGGCGCCGTGATGCACGACACGGCCTGCGCAAGCAGGACGTGCTCGACGACGTCGACGCGCGGCAGATCCCAGCCGACGCTCTCGCCGTCGCCCACGCCGATGATCGCCACAGCGGGCTGCGCGAGGTTCATGTAGTTCATGTTCGTGCTGCTCTCGCTGCCGTGATGGTTCACGTGGAGCAGATCGATGCCACCCGCCGAAATCAGCGGGAAGGCGCCGCCAGGAGAGATCGCGCGGATCACCGACGTCTCCACGTCGGTTTGCGAGGAGGTGAAGCGGCCGGTACAGGCTTGGTCGATCGTGCCGCCGCCCAGATCGCTGGCCCACAGATAATCGAACCCGCCGTACTGGACGAGGACGGCGATGGACCGATCGTTCTCGTCGGACACGGCGACGGTCCCGCCTCCGATGATCCGGCCGTTGACGGCGACGACGGTCAGCCGCGCGCCGTTGCCCAGCGGGATTTGCGTGCCCACGGCCGGCACCGCGAGCCCGCCCGCGGTCGTCGTGGCCGCCGAGGCGCTCCACTCGCTGACGCACGACGAGCTGTACGTCGAGCCGTTGTAGTAGTTCTTCACGCGGACGTTGTAGCCGGCCGCGATCACTTCATCGAGGCCGCCGATGTGATCGCAATGCTGGTGGCCGGCGATGGTGTAGTCGAGCCCGCTGGCCGGCTGGATGCCGCTCGCCTTCAGGTACGGGACGACGTACGCCGTGCCTTTGCCGGTGTTGCCGGCCTCCATGAGGACGGTCGTCCCATCCGGCCCTTTGATCAGGACCGAGCCTCCCCAACCCACGTTGATGTAATGGATCTCGAGCTGCTGCGCGAGCGCCGCGGCCGCCGACAACAGCCAGACGACGGCCGTACACACCAGGACGCGGCGATTCGATCTCATGGAGCCTCCGAGGGTGAGTGGAAACGGCGGTCGTGAGGAGGGGACGTGCGTGGGCGCGCTGAATCGACCCTATTCAGCAAGCGCTGAGAGGGTAGTACGACCTGCGGGACTCGTCAATAGACGTTTGTGTAAGAAAGAACGGGCGCGGCGAGGGCTCGCCGCGCCCGCTCATCCGACGCTCGCTCGGCTGAGGCTTCGCGCTACGGCCTCGGCACGCCGAAGCGCGAAGCGCGACGGCGGCTACTTGATGAAGAGCATCTCCCGATACGTCGCGAGCGGCCAGAGCTCGTGCGGGATGACGACCTCGAGCGCATCGCCCGCCTCGCGCAGCGCCGCCATCGCCGGCACGACCGCGTCGCGGTAATGCTTCGCGTGCTTCTCCGCCGATCCATTGCCCTCGTGGCCGAGCGCTGTGGCCAGCTTGTCGGTCCGCTTGCCGAAGTCGTCGACGAGCGCAGTCAGTTCGTCGAGCGTCTTCTTGCCCTCGGCCGAGCGTCCGCCGGCCGACTTGACGGCCGCGACGCTCTCCGCGACGCGCTTCTGGTACTCGAGCGCGGCCGGCAGGATGTACCGGTTCGCCATCAGCACCATGAGCTGTCCCTCGACGTTGACGGTCTTGTTGTAGGTTTCGACCATCACCTCGTAGCGCGCGTGCAGCTCGCGCGCGTTGAGGACCTTGTATTTCTCGAACGCGGCGATCACGTCCTTCGAGACGAGCTGCGGCAGCGCATCGACCGTGTTCGTGAAGTTCTGCAGGCCGCGCTTGCCCGCTTCCTTCTCCCACTCCTTCGAATAGTTGTTGCCGTTGAAGATGATCCGCTTGTTCTCCTTGATCACCTTCGTCAGCAGCTCACCGACCGCGGCCTCGAGCGACTTGCCGCCCTTCACCGCCTTCTCGAGCTCGGTCGCCATGTAATCCAGCGACTCCGCGACGGCGACGTTCAGCGCGATGTTCGGGTACGCGATGCTCTGGTTGGCCGACACCGCGCGGAACTCGAACTTGTTGCCGGTGAATGCGAACGGGCTCGTGCGATTGCGATCGCCCGCGTCGCGCGGCAGCTTCGGCAGCACGAGGACGCCGGTGTCGAGCTCGCCGCCGTGCTTGGTCGACTTCGCGCCGCCCTTCCCGATCTGCTCGTAGATGTCGGTGAGCATGTCGCCGAGGAACACCGAGATAATCGCCGGCGGCGCTTCGTTCGCGCCGAGGCGGTGATCGTTGCCCGCGCTCGCGATGCTCGCGCGCAGCAGCCCCTGCCACTTGTTCACGGCGCGGACCACCGACGTGCAGAACACGAGGAACTGCATGTTGTCGTGCGGGTTGGCGCCGGGACTGAGGAGGTTGTGCCCCTCATCGTCGCTCATCGACCAGTTGAGGTGCTTCCCCGATCCGTTCACGCCCGCGAACGGCTTCTCGTGGAGCAGGCAGGCGAGCCCGTACCTCGGCGCCGTCCGCCGCATCGTCTCCATCATCATCATCTGATGGTCGGTGGCGACGTTGGCGTTCTCGAACACCGGCGCAATCTCGTACTGGCTCGGCGCCACCTCGTTGTGCCGCGTCTTCACGGGGACACCGCACTTGGAGAGCTCGCTCTCGAGCTCCGTCATGAACGCCATCACGCGATCGGGAATCGCGCCGAAATACTGATCCTCGAGCTCCTGGCCCTTCGGCGGCCGGGCGCCGAACAGCGTCCGTCCCGCGTTGATGAGATCGGGCCGCGACAGGTAGAAGTAGCGATCGATCAGGAAGTACTCCTGCTCGGGACCGCACGTCGTCACGACGCGCTCGGCGGTCGAGCCGAACAGCTTGAGCACACGCACGGCCTGTTTCGACAGCGCTTCCATCGACCGCAGCAGCGGCGTCTTCTTGTCGAGCGCTTCACCCGTCCAGCTGACGAACGCGGTGGGAATGACGAGCGTCACGGACCCGCCGCTGTAGAGCAGCCATGGCGGGCTCGTCGGATCCCATGCCGTGTAGCCGCGCGCCTCGAAGGTGGAGCGCATGCCGCCCGAGGGGAAGCTCGACGCGTCGGGCTCGCCCTGGATCAGCTCCTTGCCCGAGAACTCGGCGACCGCCCGGCCGTCGCTCGTCGGCTGTAGAAAAGAATCGTGCTTCTCGGCCGTGATGCCGGTGAGCGGCTGGAACCAGTGCGTGTAGTGCGTCGCGCCGTGCTCGACCGCCCACTCTTTCATCGCGGCCGCCACGGCATCGGCGGCTGAATGGTCGAGCGGCTCGCCGTGCGTGATGGTGCGCCGGAGCGCGTGGTAGACCGCCTTGGGCAGCCGCTTCTGCTGAATGGCATCGTTGAACACGAGGCTGCCGAACGTCTCCGTCGCGCGCGGCGCGCGCGCTTCCTTCGCCTCGGCCACCGACCAGTCGCGAATCGCGCTGATCGCCTCACCCAACACTGCGGAACCCATGCGTGCCCCCTTTGAGACTGCCGACCAACACTCGCTCGAGCGTTCGATCCTCGACGCGGCGCGGCGGGCATCATATCCCGCCCCTCGCCAAAGCGTGAATTATCCCTTGAGATGTGCCAGATCTGCAACGTTCGTCGGCCTGTTCGCGATTTCGAGGGCTATTTGACCGAGTCTGTCAACGGAAATCTGCAGATCAAGCACGAAAGTGCGATCACCGCGGAACGCGTCTAGGCCAGCCGAGCAATACCAGAAGCTCGGCCAGAATCATCGCGGTCGCGCCCCAGATCTCGTCGCGGCCGAACCGGAAGAGCGGAACCGTCAGCGTCCGTCCTTCGCGCACGCGCGTACCCGTCGCCAGACGAGAGTCGCTCATCAGATCGTCGATCGCGATCTCGAGGATCCGCTCGACCTCGCCGTCGGCGGGCCGCAGCGCAGGTCGGGACGCTGCCGCGGCGACGATCGGATGCAGCCGGAACCGGCTGACCGCGATATCGAGCGGCGTGAGCGCGCCGATGACGCTGACGCCGTCGAGGGCAAGTCCCACTTCTTCGTGCGCTTCGCGCAGCGCCGCCTGCTCGAAGCTTTCGCCGCGCTCCACGACGCCGCCGGGCAGCGAGATCTGGCCGCTGTGCCGCGCGAGCCGCCCCGACCGCACCGTGAGCACGACGTGCGGGCGCGCGTCGATCGGCACCACGAGCAGCAAGCCTGCCGCGTGGCGGGCGTCGGCCGCTGTCGAGCCCGCGGGCCACTCGCGCCCCAGTCGCGGCGCGAGCAGCGCGTGCGCATCGGCGCCCGGGAGCGGCCGCGCAAGCGCCGCCCGCAGTGTCTTTATGGTTTCCTCGAAGTTCAGCACGTCAGGGGACGATCGACATCTGCGCACAACTGCTGCGCGGCGGCGGATAATTGGTGGTGATCGCCTTGACCACCTCGGCGGCGATCCCGCTGTAGCCGATGTCGTTCGGGTGAAAGCCGTCAGACGAGTACGTGGCAGACTGATACGACCGCGCGTCGCACATCAGATCGACGACGACGACGCCCTGCGCCGTCAGCGGGTTGATCACGGTCGTCGTCATCCCGACGGCGGCGCGCTGCGCCGCTTGCTTCTGCGACAGCGAGGCGCCGGCCAGGAACGGCAGACCCGCGAGGTTCGGCACGTTGAGGACGACGATCTGCGGCGACCCGGCGCGGGAGCGAATGATGCCGAGCAGCGTCGAGTAGTCGGCGCCGAATGCGCGCACCTGCGCGTCGATGTAGCCGGCCGGATCGCTGCCGCCCGCACTGCCGCCCAGCGCGGCCGTGATCGTGTTGACCTCGTTGGCGCCGGCGAAGATCGTCACGACGGTCGTGTTCCGCATGACGAACGGCGCCTCGCCCTCGATGAAGTTGTTGGCAATGGTGCGGTTGTATTGCTGGCCGAGCGTCTGGAAGTCGCGGCCGATGACGGCTGTCGGGATGCCCCAGTTGTACGCCGTGACCGTGAACCCCTGGGCGCGCAGCTGGCGGACCGCGACCGGCACGTAGCCAGTGCCGGCGGGGCAATCGGCAAACGGGACGCACGGGATGCTGGCGCCGATGCCGATCGCATCGCTCGCGCCGAGGGCGGTGTAGACGATGGTGGAGCCGGGAGCCGGCGGCCCCGTCGGGCCTGTTGGGGTCGATTTGGCGCATGCTGCGACAAGCAGGACGAGCCAACCGACCAGTCCCACTCCGGCGACAAGGGAATGGAGCGTGATCCGCGAATTTGGACGTTCGAATTTCATTCGTGAATTGGACTCCGGGAATACGAAATCGCGTCTCTTGCGTTTAATAGAATGACATGGTT
>Ga0114129_10008457_pt1 | contig 14665 bp, 16 predicted proteins | sample RhiMetdeltSRZDD1_FD_80071 | JGI IMG/M metagenome (GOLD analysis project Ga0114129, IMG submission 80071) | Populus rhizosphere microbial communities from Tennessee, USA - Rhizosphere MetaG P. deltoides SRZDD1 (version 2) (version 2) | ecosystem: Host-associated > Plants > Roots > Rhizosphere >... | reverse complement strand
TACGTTGAACACAGCAGATTAAGGGATTTTCTAGCAAGCCTCACTGAAAAAAAATTGCTTTGTTATTATGAGAAGACCAGACGTTATAAAATTACCCAGAAAGGCATGAGATTTCTCGAAAAATACAAACCAGTTGGAGGATTGTTAAATGCTACCTAAAGAACACGTTGAATATGTCTAATGGGTTTTATTGTTCCTTCAATAAACCAGTCAAAATTTAATTTATCAATTTGATTCAGCTCCCCTTTGCGTCATAAAGTCTTAAATAATAAGCAAATATCGCTCTTCTATTTGAAAAAATATGGTTGTGGGGCTTGTGGGAGTACTTTTAATGATAGATTTGATCTCATCGAACATGCAGAGAAAGTTCATGACAAGAAGACTACTTATCAATGTATTACTTGTGAAGAGTCCTTCAATAGCGAACCATCTTTCAAATTACATATGATTAGAAATCATAAATTTGTTTGAGATACTTGATTCTATATGTAGGAAATGACTCCAAATGGGCTTTCAAATGTCCCCGTAAGGGAATAAATCCAAAAATCTTATCAAATTTGTCATTGCCTTTAGTAACAGGAGATCATGAGACTTTTGATCAGTCTTGAATTTGATTTAGGGAAAATATAATTATTCGAATGATTCGAGGTTCTTACAAATAGTTTATTCAAGTCAAATTTACCGTACTAGCCTGAGCATGATTTCTGAGGATGTATTTTTGGGCAAAAATTGTCTTCTCAGACAACCACTTCGTATACTCAAATATCCTTAAATATTGCGCCAATTATTGAATCGTAAATTTATGGCAGATATCCCAATTAGCTATCCTATTGCAGTTATGGCTTTCGTTGCTGCAACTGCTCTGATAGGTGTTTTGGCGGTAAAATTCGTTAAGAAGAGTAGTAAACGGTACATCGTTGCTGGGAAGAGTCTACCGTTATTCTTCATTGGAACTATGCTGGTTTCTGAGGCAGTTGATGGAAATGCATCTTTAGGCAACGTATCACTCACATATTCATTTGGATTCTGGGCTGGTGCAGCGATACCATTAGGGTTATCCATTTGTCTTGTTCTGACAGGAATATTTTTTGGAAGAATATTTAACCGAATGAACATGATAACTCTCGCTGACTTCTATTTTAGACGATACGGGAATACTGCTGAAATTATGTCAGGGACTTTAATGGCAATCAGTTTTATAGTACTAGTAGCAGGCAACCTTGCTGCAAGTGGTTACATTTTATCTGTAGTGTTAAGCATACCGCTCATTTATGCCATGTTAATATCTACTGCAGTAGTCCTATTGTATACATATTTTGGAGGATTGTTCTCCTGTGCCTATACCGATATATTCCACATTTACTTGGCAGTAATAGGTTTCTGGTTAGGATTTCTGTATTTTATTGGCCCTTGGTCACCAATACCCGGAGGACTCGAAACGATAGTATCAAATGTGCCGCCGAATTTCATGGACCTGTCAGGTCTATTCGATCTAAAGAATGGTGCTCTCATCAACTGGGCGGGGATACTATCATTGGGCTTGGGAGACATCGTAGCTTTAGATTTCATGGAAAGAGTCTTCGCGGCAGATGGAGGCCGAACAGCCCAGAAAAGCTGCTACATGGCAGCAGGCTTAACAATGATTATTCTTGTTCCTACCACAATGATAGGAATAATTGGGCACACAATCGAACCCAATATTGCTGATCCATTTACGCTCTACCCAATCGTTGCCGTTAAGCATGTGCCGGAAGTTATCGGAATTTTGATGCTTGTGAGTACCGTAAGCTGTGGTATGTCGACCGCCAATGGAGGTACCTTAGCAATTGCAAGTGTATTGTCTAGAAATATCCTGCAGCGTAATATTCTAAAGAAATTCAAAGGAAGACGAATGAACGACAGGCAACTGCTTGTAGCAACCAGACTGCTTGTGATACCTATGTTCTTTACTGCCTTTGCACTGGCAGCGATCATTCCCAGACCGGGAATTTATCTGATACTTGCTTTTGACATTGTACTAGCTGGATGTTTTGTGCCACTCGTTATGGGAACATATTGGAAAAAATCTACCTCACAAGCCGCTGTTGCTTCTATCGTTGTAGGCTCTGTATTAAGGATGATACTATATTTCATAATCTCTACAGCTCCTCCTGAAAGCCCGTACTTCGCCTATGCCGGTTTAGATACTATGATCCCCCCAATAGTGTCATTTGTCGTATTTGTCGCTGTAAGTTACGCTACGTATAAGAAAAGTCCATCTCGCCACGATGTAATTTATTTGATCCCATCAGAAGAAGATGTTGTGACTGGAGCTGACGTTTCTGAGTGGGTCAACCCTATCGACGTAAGGCAGCGACCTAGTAGGAAATAAGTGGGATGAAAGCGATAGAATAGTTATGTCGGAAAAGAATATCGATTCATCAAAGAACGACGTGGAACCTAGAATTCAGAAAATATTGGTTCCAATTGACAAATCTGGATACAAGGATAAAATCATTTCATACTCAAGCATTTTAGCAAAGGCGTTCAGGGCTAATATAACTGCAATTCATGTTCTGGATAGGGCCTCTTTAGGTGTAATAGGTGATTTAATTGGTTTCTATAGAGGAGGAATGGTTGAGGAATACGAAAAAGCATTAAAAAAGCAAACCGAAGAGTTCCTAGCTGAAGTAAAACGTACATTAGAAAATGAAGGTGTTACGATAAGCACAGAAGTTATTGTAGGCAAATCCTCTGCAGCTGAAGGCATTATTGAATATGCAAAACAAGGGGACTTTGATCTTATTGTAATCGGAACAAAGGGTATGACGGGAGTAGAAAAATTCTTAATGGGGGGTGTTGCGAGCGCGGTGGTTCACAATGCTCACTGCCCTGTATTTGCAATCAGATGATCTTTTCTTTGTTAATTTCTGAATCGTGGTGAGTCTAAGTCAATTCTCAGTCTCTTTTCGAGACAGCATTATCTGGAGTTAAAATTCAAAATTATAACATCCCGGTGAATCACTCAATTCAATTAGTACTCTGATCCTCTATCAAGGATCAGTAAGTTACGAGTGATTTTCTAAAAGTGCTAATCGACTTATATTTATTGTGCTTGTCCTTACTAATTGTATCATATACTAGGAGAGGAAAGTAGTCCCTAAATGAATTGGAGTAGGTAACTCATCCTTACCATCATCTTTTGTCAATCTATCGCTTTGATTGGATCCGAGATAATTCATAGGCATTTTTGATTTTAACCTTTTGCGTAATTTTAGAAAAGTATCTATGTCACCATGAATGATTAGCCTGTACTGCATTAGTAATTCCTTTAGGATCCAGTTATAGTTGACACTATTTATGATATCATCAAAGCTGACGAGAGTAGATTTCATTACAGTGATTGACTTCATTAGAGCCTTATCAAGCAGATATAATTCGCGCTCATGATTTGTTAATTCATTGTTGTTGTTTTCTATATCTTCTTCGTGGATTTGGGTAAACTTTTTGTCAACCTTCTCTTCCACGAAGCTCTTGACCAAGTTCCTGGCTTCAATCTTAGTAAGTGCGTTTTTAATTACAAATTCACCTATATCGGATATAGAATCCTTATCGAATGGTAATAGTTCTAATGCTACACTTGGAGTTATTCGCTGGCGAATAATCTCCCCTTGAATCTCCTCTGGAAGCGAGAGCAGTTGAATTCTTTTGGTTACAAATTCCTGGCTCTTACCAATCTGTTTGGCTAATTCGGAAACCCCACCCCATCCGTAAGAATCAACATACTTTTTGAAGGCTACTGATTCTTCAATAGGATTCATAGTTTTGTGTTGTAAATTTTCTACTAGTCCTACCTCATAGGCTTCCTTATCGGACAATTCTATGACATGACAACTTAGCTTTCTAAGTTTCAACATTTTGGCTGCCGCGAATCTGCGATTTCCAGCAACTACTTCGTATCCAAGAGGCACTGGTCGAATTACAATCGGCTGCAAGAGTCCAAACCGGCGAATTGATTCTGCTAGTTCCTCTACTTTGTTTGGTCCCTCACGAAGATTATATTTGGAAGAAGAAATCTTAAAAATGCTGATATCTTGCAAAATCCCAAAATAACTCAAACATTCTCATGCTGATAATCATAGTATTTAATATTTGTGCAGAAGTTCCGTATTATCATTATTTTTTGGGTCTACATAAAATAGCTAAAACTACAATCAAATCATCTTAGGGTCAGTCTAAATATTTTTTGCTCAAGGGATTTGGACATGTGAGCCCAATTATAATTTATTATGTAAATTTTGAACTAATTACACTTTGGTCAATTTTGTATATAACATTGGGTCCAATTTTTTGGCTCTATCCAGACAAGGTTTTGCTTTAATACCTTCGCCAAGCATTACATAAGCTCTTCCTTTGTTGTACCATGCTTTTGCATAATTCTCTCTGAGTTTTATTGCCATATCGAAACAATCAATCGATTCTCTGAGTTTCTTTGCACGAATTAGTGTTAGTCCCTTATTATGCCAGGTAATCTCGTTATTCGCATCTATTGACAGGGCTTTTGAAAAGGAAATCAATGCCTCATCCGTTTTTCCAAGTTTGTCAAGCATTAACGCTTTGTCTCCCCATGCCATATCATTAAGCGGATCTACCTGCGTAGCCTTTTCGAACAATGACAAAGCCTCGTCGTATCTCTTTGCGTTTGCCATGTCCTCACCATATTTAATTAATTCAATAGAGGCATTTTTTCTATCAAGTCTGATATTCCTGATTTTTTGTTCGGGGCCCCTTTTGTTTAACCAGTTTGATAAAAATTTGAGGTTCAAATCATCCACCCACTTCAATTATGGAATACAACTATTACAAACATGATTTTCAACAGTATATTTTGTGGCCTCATACATTTAATTCGTCTTCTTTAGGTTCGTTCTTTAAGCCGATAGTCCCAAAGAAGAGAAGAACTACACCTGACGCAATTACTGCTGCGAAGGTTGCATATACCCCTGACAAATCCATGGTTCACTTTAGATTCAGTTGTATTTAAATTTGCAATTAGACTCTTTTGTTTCCCAAGATCATAGTTTGAATTTAAATTTCAGTTATCAAACTGGGTCTATCCCGGAATTAGGTACGACTGTTCCTCAGAAATATTTAAGAAAGACTTGTCAAGTAAGTATATCTAGAAAAATCATGGGAATGGAATTTTATGGTGATTCCTACAAAGGAAACGATGAGCCGATTTTTGTTGGAATCCCAACTTTTTTGAAACTACCGTGGATAAGAAGTCATCAAGAGTTAAAGAGCGTAAAACCAGATGTGGCAATTATAGGAGAACCGTTTGATTTTGGTACTACGATACGTCCCGGGGCAAGGTATGGACCGCGTGCCATAAGAGCTGCGTCAACCGTGCCGTCCCCTCCATATGAACATTTCAATATAGAGACCGGTGTTGATCCCTTTGGTGTATTCAGGACTGTCGACTATGGTGATGTGAATATATCTCCTGGCGATGTGGTCGAGTCTCATAGGAGAATGACTGATAAAGTAAAAGAAGTCTTAGATATTGACGGTATTCCTGTTATGTTAGGCGGCGACCACTCTATTACTTTCGCAAATGTTCGTGCTTTTGCAAAAAAGTACAAGAATATAGGGATGATACACATTGATACACATGCTGATTGTGCCCCACAAGGTTTAACCGGTTTCAAGTATGATCACGGAGCTCACATAAGGAGAATAATGGAACTTGGGTGTTTGAAGGGAAAGAACTATACCCTGATAGGCCCAAGAGGATATTGGCCTGGTCCTGATTTGTATAAATGGATGGCTGATCAAGATTTTCAGTGGTTCACCATGCTTGATGTTGAAGAATTAGGAATAGATAAGATTGCAAAAGAAGCTGCGGATAGAGCTAATGACAATGTAGATGCAGTTTATGTCAGTTGGGATATCGATACATTTGATCCTGCCTATGCTCCAGGCACAGGGGAACCAGAGCCAAACGGGTTGACTTCTAGAGAGGGCATGAGACTGATGCGACTTCTCTCTACCTCCTTTGATCCTGACCGATTTGCCTTTGATTTAGTTGAAGTCGCGCCGAACTACGATGTTAGTGATGGTAATTCATACAATGGTGGGATTACTTCAGGTTTGGCGAATAGACTTATAGTAGAGCTACTTGCTGGCCTGTCATTGACAAAGAAGGATATGTCTGAAGGAAAACCTGTAAGACCCAGGTTTTATAGAGGAAAAGGACATACCTACGATTTTGGTAATGAACCCAAAGCCAGTGTTCCAAAGCGACCCCCCCTCAATTACGGTCCTAAAAAAGATACTAACTGACTATATTGATTCATGCGCTGGTTACTATAAAGGGAGAACCAGATACAAAACCACAAGAGAAAGAATATTATTTTGCCAATGACATAGATCAGCAAATCCTGTCAAATACCGTAAAAGGAATTACTAAGAAATTATTAAAGCAAATGAAAATCAATGTTAACGAAGTGCTTCTCTTTTATCTTAATTATTTTATTGGGGGATTTAGTTTGGGCACGGACGTACACGAAATGATAGATCATGCCACTTCTTTGTTATCCATTGACGACGTTATGATTGGCGTATCAGAAAGTTTAAGCGAGATTAAATTCGAAATAACTGCTGAAAATATTCCAAGACAACAGTTCGTACTTGTAGAGCCAATTGTTACTTCAGCATCGGGATTTGCATCTCGGTATAAAAAAAATGGAGCATACTAACCTTAAGGTGCGTTGTAGTTTAATCAGTAATAATGATGTGCGGGACGTTGGACTTTACCTAATCTGTCAAAATGTTCATGAGCCTTATTCCCGCCCTTGTGAGAATGTGATGTACCATCCGCATGCGTGTGGCTATGGGAATGTGTATCGCTAACCTGTTTTGCAATCAAAACATCATCAACTCGGATAAGTAAGCTTACCAGCTCAGCTGCGCTGACGAACACTTGTTCTTTGACTAAGAGTGGCTCTAACACATGCAAACGCATCATCTCGTCTATTTTTCTCTCGATCGCGTTGACGCCGTACCAACGACTCTTACCATTTTGAAATTTGTTACTATTTCCTAATCCGTCATCTTTTAAATCAAATTGAGAGGCGATTTTTTCTCTCAGCTGCGTAACTGTGTCTATTCTATTCATTCCAGCATTAGCGGCAATTGCTAGCGGGATCTCTTCCAGCGCCTCGGCAAATTTTTGAACCACGATTTGCTCTTTACCTTCGATTGAATAGGATATTTTCCTAACTAGATGAGCAATTGCAGCCTCCGCTGAACCCCCACCTGCCACGATTTTTGGTACTGTTATAAAGTCTTTCAAAACATAGAAACAACTTAGTGCGGCGCGATGCAATTCATCAAGAATGACCTTTGAGCTTGCACGCAGGAGTAAGGTTACAGATTTTGGATTTTTACATCCGTCAACAAAAACCATCTTATCATCTCCAACAAACTTCTCATAGACCTTTGAGGCAAAACCCAGATCACTGCGGGATATTCTCTCAAGGTCTCGAGTTACATTGGCGCCGGTTGCTTTTTCAAGCCAGAGAAGATCATTTTCTTTAACTCTTCGAACCGATAATATGCCTCTTCGAGCAAGGTAAGTTTGAGCCAAGGGATCAATACCTCCTCGTGCAAAAACAACATTTGTTCCAGAGTCAATAACATGTTGAACCTTCTGGCGTATATTCTTGGTCCTGTAATCTAGGAATTGCTTCATGACGCTTTGCGATGAAATTCTAATTTCTGAATCAGTTTTAGTTCTTTCGTCTTCAAGACCTGTATCTAAAAGGAGAATGCGTGCATCTTCGACGTAACGAGGCATAGAAGGATTGTCTATTGTTTTATCAATTACTACTCCTTCAATAATCTCAGTTTCAGACATGACCCCTATTTTTTCTTCTATTTTTATATCATCCAAATCTAGATAATTTTTCGAGAAATCAGCTAGTTTATGAATAACGTTTACAATCAAGCTAGCTATATTCTTTTCTTCAGTAACGAATGAAAAAATCTTTGATTTTAGACAGGTATTAGCCAAGTGCTCCATAATTTTTCGATCCGAATTAATTCTATCGACAGAAATTGCTCTCAGGTTTTCAATAGTGATATGTAATGCATTATTATATCCGTCAGAAATTATCATCGGCGGTATGCCCATATCCAACAACTGTTCAGCTTTTTCCAAAAGTGAACCAGCTAAGACAACTACGGATGTTGTACCATCACCCACAGCATTATCAACTGCATTCGATGCTTCTATCATTAATTTAGCAGCAGGATGCTCCACGTCAATCTTCCGTAAGAAAGTCGCTCCGTCCTTAGTTACAGTAGTTTCACCAAGAATATCGATAAACATTTTTTCAAGGCCGCGTGGACCTATTAAACCCTTAACAAGATCTGCAATTAGCCTAGCTGCAAGAAGATTATAACGCCTAGATTGACCTCCCGAGGACCTTTTTACCCCATCTCCTAGCAGATAGTCGTATCGTGCTGTCATGTCAAATCGCTAGTCTGATAAGTTTCTTTACCGCCATAGCTGAAGCTGGACAAATCTTACTCAATTTTAGAATTTCTTCACAAATAGTGTCCCAGTGTCCCACAATGCAATTCGTAATAGAATTTTCAATGGGCCATTTAGCCTTAAACATGTTAACACCAACACAAAAGAAGCTTTGATTAGAATATCCCATTTATCAGACCTAGATCATATTACCCTCCCTTATAATTTTATTTGAGCTGTATGATCTTCTAAAAAAGAACAAGTCATGGATGAAAATTAGACCTGAATTATTATTAATAATAAGATTAATTATAAATAAGTCAACTCATAATACGTTTTGAATCTAAATGTTTCTTGCTCCAAGAGATATGGATAAGTTGTATATTTTCATGACCGCGGAACTTGCTCGAAAGCGGAAGGCTAGAGGCTTGAAGCTGAACTATGTGGAATCAGTAGCAATGATAGCAGACCATATTTTAGAAGGTGCCCGCGACGGCAGGGACGTTTCTGAATTGATGAAATCTGGACGACATGTTCTTCAGAGGGACGATGTGCTACCTGGGGTTCCTGAACTAGTGGAAAGCGTGCAGGTAGAGGCAACCTTTGATGACGGTACCAAGCTTGTCACTGTTCATAGTCCCATAATTTGAATTTGGAGACTAGATAATGATCCCTGGAGAATATTTTTTGTCACGAGAACCTATAGTCGCAAATCAAGGAAAAAAGACTATAAAAATTAAGATAACCAACAAGGGTGACAGACCAATTCAGGTCGGATCTCATACACATTTTTTTGAAGTGAATAAGGCTCTTACATTTTCAAGGAGCCATGCATATGGATTTCATCTTAATATTCCCTCAGGTACGTCTATTCGTTTTGAGCCGGGCGATTCCCGAACGGTTGAATTAACAGAATATGGTGGCAAAAAAAGAGTTACTGGTTTTAACAGCCTAGTCAATGCCAAGCTTTCTTATAAGCAGAAAAAGATTGCTCTCGCTAAGCTGAAGAAAAAAGGGTTTCAGGAGTAAGTTGGAAAATGGTACTCGAAATCCCTAGAAAACAGTATGTAGAGCTATTTGGTCCGAGTAAAGGTGACAAAGTAAGGCTAGCTGACACGGACCTAATTATGGAGATTGAAGACGACCTTATTACCTATGGGGATGAACTTGTGTTTGGCGGAGGGAAGAGCGTAAGGGATGGAATGGGACAGGCTAGTGGAATACCTAGCAAGAGATCTTTGGATGTTGTCATTACAAATGCGATTGTGCTTGATCCCATTATCGGTATCATAAAAGCAGACATAGGTATTAAGGGTGGATTAATCGCTGGCATCGGTAAGGCTGGAAATCCTGACGTAATGGATGGAGTACACCACAATATGATAGTTTCCTCTGGGACCGAGGTAATCTCTGGCGAACATACTATTTGCACTCCGGGAACAATCGATACGCACATTCACTATATCTCACCTCAGCAAGCCATTGAAGCAATATGTAGCGGTACCACTACTATGATTGGTGGAGGTACTGGTCCGGCAGAAGGTACCAAAGCTACTACCTGCACACCAGGACCATGGAATATTCACAGGATGCTAGAATCCTTAGAGGATCTGCCTTTGAACTTTGGAGTATTAGGGAAGGGAAATGATTCGATGCAAACTTCTTTGGTTGAACAAATTGAAGCAGGAGCGTGCGGCCTGAAGCTGCATGAAGACTGGGGTTCCACTCCTGCGACCATAGATGCAGCACTAAAAGTAGCGGATAAAACCGATGTCCAGGTAGCCATACATACTGACACTCTAAACGAATGCGGATTTGTAGATGATACTATTGAAGCCATATCAGGTAGAGCCATTCACACATATCACACTGAGGGTGCAGGGGGAGGACATGCACCAGATATAATGAAGATAGCCGGTGAGCGGAATATATTACCGTCTTCCACAAATCCAACAAGACCATTCACTATCAATACTCTTGATGAACATCTCGATATGATGATGGTTTGTCATCATTTGAATCCGTCTATACCAGAAGACGTTGCCTTTGCTGAATCAAGGATAAGAGCCGAAACAATTGCTGCCGAGGATGTATTGCATGATATAGGAGCACTAAGTATGTACTCATCAGACAGCCAAGCTATGGGCAGGGTAGGCGAAGTGACCATTAGAGCTTGGCAAACAGCAGACAAAATGAAGAAAATGACTGGAAGATTGAGAGGAGAAACAAACGGTAATGATAATGTTCGCGTTAAAAGATATCTTGCGAAAATTACTATCAATCCCGCAATTACCCACGGGATTTCTGAATACGTTGGGTCATTGCAAACGGGAAAAATAGCTGATATAGTTGTATGGACTCCACAATTTTTTGGCATTAAACCTAAACTTGTAATTAAAGGAGGTTTTATTTCGTATTCATTAATGGGGGATCCTAATGCTTCCATCCCTACCCCCGAACCTGTTTACTACAGACCAATGTTTGGAGCGCTAGGTCTTGCCAAGTACTCCACATCAGTAACGTTTACCTCAAAAATCGCTATAAAGAAGGGGCTTGCAAAGAAATTAGGGTTAAAGAAAAAGCTTTTGCCTGTAAAGAATTGTCGAAAAATAGGAAAGAAAGATATGGTATTTAATAACTTGACTCCTTCGATCGAGATCGACCCTGAAACCTATGTAGTTAAAGTGGATGGTAAAGTTGTTACATCTGAACCGGCTAGCAAGCTTTCACTGGCAAGGCTATATAATTTATTTTAGCCTGATTTTCAAGGCAGAATAATCCTTATATATTTAGCAAATATAATTCATGCATGAATCCTGTCCATACAGAAAGCGAAATTCAGAGCTCGGCAAAGAGGGCGCTAGAAGTATTGTACGGTAACAATATAGAAAATTTCAGAATAAGGACTTTACTTCCATTTCCAAATGAGCAAAAGAGGGAAGCCTGGGATGTTCAAACGACCTTTCTTCTCAATGGTCTCGAGCACACCGTCGACTTACTGATAAATGAAAAAGACGGGCTAATTACAAATGCCAGATTAATAGATACGATGATTCCGCTTTAATTTCACAATTATGTTATAGATATCTGACTCCCTAGCACGACGTTTTTATGTTATGAGCAGTTAGTCTGATTTTTATCTTAGCTATGCGAGTTAATGGACTGTCTCTGATAAGTTACGTTACTTAAACTAAAACTTTTATAATCAATAAGGACGACAGCATTCAAATTACTTTGTTTACTGGTCCTAGTAAAGGATCTGGAGGTAAGACAGTTATGCTTTCCTTAACTTACTAAATGTCCCGCCAAGAATTTTCTTCCTGCACATATCCGCTATTCCATAGATGGCTTCTTTAACATTTTCGGTTGTGTTTCCTAAAATCCGAATGAAAACTCCTTGTTTTTCAGGAAGTAATGTAGCCCCTCCATAAATATTTCCCATGTTCTTCACTAAGGAATTAATGTCGTCTTTAAGATTCTTCGAATGATCTACGTTAGCTAGAATATATACACTAGCTAAAATGGTAAAGTTTTCCATGATTCCAATCGCACCAAACCCGGTTTCTTTGGGAGCTAGTTTTAAAGTATCCAAGAATCTCAATTCATTCATATTATTTGTTGCCAGTGTCCTTAAATAACAGATATCAAATTCAAATAATTCGCCCCTTGCAACTCTTCCAGGAACTATAATTTCTGAATAAATTAGGGTTGCATTCTTATGAACCCTTAATTTAGATTCTTGGTAAAACCTGGATTTGCTATAAGGGATTATTTCATCCGGAATATACTCACAGTAGCAACCTTCCTCGATATTCAAATCAATTGATTGCATAGCATAACCCTTTTCCATCTTGTAAATTCTTGTTGCCCCCTGTGTTGTTATATGAGCGTAGGCATTGTTACTAAGGCTGATATCAATTACGTATCTATCTTTTTGTAAAACTCCACCTGACTGTGTCATTATGTAAATGTAGGCCATTGAAGGAATACTTTCTTCCAAATATAATGCTCTTTGAGAAAAGAGAGGCACCCTAGAGTAACGCTCCCTTATCACTGTTTTTTTTATTTGCTCATCTTCTTCTAATTTTAATTTCAGAATACCGTTCTTTCCGATCTCATTTTGTGTCTGCTCTAATCTATGCTCGTACCGTAAAAACTCATATGGAATATCCGACGAAAGGGATTTGTCTTCTTTCAAAGGACTAACGCCTAATTGAATTTTGACTTCGTGGTGGAAGGTCAAATAGTACGTCTTTCAGAATAAGTTGTACAACTTCCTTTATTCCTTTTCCGGTCTTGCAGTTTACAAAAATAAACGGTTTATCACCCCTAATTTGCTTAGCATCTCTTTCCATAATTTTGAGGTCCGCACCCACATACCGGGCAATATCTATTTTATTAATCAGGAGAAGATCGCAAGTTTCTATACCTAATCCTCTCTTTCTAGGATACTTATCGCCTGCAGATACATCTATTATGTATATGAAGTAATCAGCAAGAGCTGGACTGAAAGTAGTTGTTATATTATCCCCACCACTTTCAATAAATATCAAATCAAGATAGTCGTGGTTGGACTCCATCTCTTCGACTATTGAAAGATTCATTGAGGGATCTTCCCGAATAGCTGTGTGCGGGCAACCTCCAGTTGCGACTCCTAAAACAAGGTCATCTGACATCAGACCTTTTTGTGATACAAGGTTCTTTCTCATGCGTTCTGCATCTTCCTTGGATATTACGTCATTCGAAATTATCCCAACTTTGTAACCCTGAAGAGATAGTAAGGGAACAATTTGTTCAATCAACATAGTCTTTCCAGAGCCCACTGGACCTCCAATACCCAAACGTGCGACCCTTCCAGTGGACACCAAAAAAACTACTTGAGTTTATGTAATAAACATTCTTGAATCCAATTGTTCGTGTCTTATCAGACTTATATCTATCGCGGGAGCAAATTGCCAAATGCTGGAAAGAGGTTTTTCTATATTACTATACAACGACAATATTATCGATGGTTTCAGATCGTGTATAATCTTCTGCGCCTCGAAATGTTGTAATATGCCTAATCTTATCGCTGCTGAAACTATCGAGGTTGTGAAACCATATAGTAGTATTAATCCCGCTTTATACTTTGTTATATTCAATGAATTGCAAACTATTGCAAACGAGACTGGGTACACTCCTGTAGCTTTTCTGTCCATTACCTTTCTTTTATATTGATTTAAAAATCGATCATGAAGCATGAACGAACCAACACACTTTAACAGCTGAATGCCTGATCTTACAGAGGCTTCCCTAACTTCCTGAATAAGCTTTGTTGAATGCAAAACGTGATCGGCCAAAAGAATTTTTGCTAAGTCTAAACTGTGGATATGATCGTAAACGTTACCCACCGCCGTACAATCAATGGGTCCTATTTGTTGAAGAAGATAAGTCTTTATGAATTCCTTTACGTGTTCCGGTTTTTTTATTTTGCCTTCGAAAAATAACGTTTCCAATCCATTTGAAGTGGTATAAAAACCTGTAGGAAAAAATGAATCTGATAGCTGCATGAGACTAATGTCATTAATTGAAAGTTTAATGGCTCTCATATACATCAGAATCCATGTTTGGTTCAAATACTATGTTATTGCTACTTATTTCTATTTGTCCTCTTAACTGTGTAAGTAATTTTTCGAACAATGAGAGTTCACTTACAGATTGTATTGGAAATGTTATCATGTCACTGTCGATTTTTATGGGCCGATGAAGATTTCCTATTACGTGTCCAATGGTGGTAGCAATTTTTACCAATTCCCCTGATTCCATATTTTTATGTAATTTAATAATCCCAACAGATTCTGGGGTTCTTTTCGCTACTATCATTTTCCCTGGGCTAATAAACAGAACGTCTCCATCTCCTATATGTGAGCCTCTAGGTAATAATAGTACCACGTCGGTGCCCTTGTCCGACTTTTTTCTTAATCTTACGCGTTCAGATTCTTCCCTTTCAATTGAAATAATTTCCAGTCTTCCTGTCCTCTTCATGGTCTGATACATGGATTTAAGAGTTTGATTATTCTCTGCATTACCAATAATTTTTTCGACCGTTAACATCTTAATCGTGATGACTTATGAATAATTTTTTATCTGATTTATATTTTTAATTTATAT
>Ga0114129_10008456_pt1 | contig 14666 bp, 12 predicted proteins | sample RhiMetdeltSRZDD1_FD_80071 | JGI IMG/M metagenome (GOLD analysis project Ga0114129, IMG submission 80071) | Populus rhizosphere microbial communities from Tennessee, USA - Rhizosphere MetaG P. deltoides SRZDD1 (version 2) (version 2) | ecosystem: Host-associated > Plants > Roots > Rhizosphere >... | reverse complement strand
GCGCCGGAGCCCTGACAGGATCGGTGCTGCAAGCGCGAGCGCGGCAACGCACGCCAGCACGGCCGCCATGAGTTCGCGCCACCGCGCGGCGCGCGCGACGCGCCACGCCATGACCCCGACGGCGACGAGGACGATCGGGGTCAGGTACGCGGCGACGACGGGGCCAAGGCTGCCGAGCATCGCGACGGCGGGAACGAGCACCGCAAGCAGGTAGCGCGCGGGGCGTCGTGACGCGATCAGGTCGGCGGTCGCCGCTGTCGCCGCGAGGAACATCGACAGCGCCGCGATCTCCTTGATCGAGCCCTGAAGCGCGAACGAGTACACGAGCGCGGGAATCGCCCCCGCGAACGCGATCGCGGCGCGCAGCAACCGCGATCGGACCGCCGCCGCGAGCGTGTACAGGCTGAGCGCGCCCATCGCGGCGAGGAAGGCGAGGAACGGGTGGTACAGCCACGCGATCTCGAGCACGCCGAGCGGGGCGAGGACCCCGAGCGTCACCTGAGGCGCCACCGGATACTCGGTGCCGATGTACTTCGCGAGCGAGTGCTTGTAGCTCGACTCGGGAAGCTTCTCGTAGTGCGGGCCGTTGTCGGGCTCGAACGACGCGATCGCCAGCTGGTGGCTCGTGTCCGGCAGCTGGAGGTAGCCGTCGAACGTCGGCTCGAGCGACAAGTACACCGGCGCGCCGACGGCGACGAACACGGCCGCGGCGGCCAGTAACGCATGCGAGTCGTCCCACAGCCCGCGCACGCGGCCCCGACCGAACACGAATCCGCCCAGCGCGCACACGAGTAGCGCCGGCAGCGCGAGCTCGGCTGTGGCGTCCTCGCTGGTCACGAACCGCGCGATCGCAATCGCGGCCGCCGTGCCGACGGGCAGCAGGAGCGGTCCTGGGAGATGGCGTCCGACGAGGCGATCGATCGCAAGGCCGAGCCCGGCTGCGACCGCAACCAGGGCGAGCGGGAACAGCACCCAGGCAGCTGCGAGGGAGAGCAAGGTCAGCTGATCAGCCGGTCAGCGCCGGCGGCGTAGCCCGAGAATCGAGAGGAGGAAGGACGAGAAGAAGATCTGGATGCCGACGACGATCAGCGTCGCCGCGAACACGGCGAGCTGCTCCTCGCCGAGCTCGCCGAGGCCGCGGTCCATCCACTGGATAACGATCGTGGCGGCGCACACCAGCCCCGCCAGCGTGATCGCGCCGCCGACGAGCAGCCCGTGCTCGAGCCGGTAACGGTCACGGGCAGCCTCGAACCACCGCTCGCGCTCCTGCATGAAGTAGATGCCGTATGCGTGCGCGCAGAGCCCGAGCGCGATCACCTGGGTGCCGACGATCGTCAGCAGCGAGCCGAGCACCATCGTGTGGAGCTCCCACGTGCGGCCCAGGATGCTGATGTCGAAGAGGACGGCGAGCATCGTCAGGAACCCGATCAGCGCGAGTGCGGCGCCGGGGATGACGAACAGATGGGTGGGGCTGTGCACGAGGAGGAAGCGCAGATGGCGCCATCCGTCGCGGAAGCGCGACAGCTTCGACTCACCCGCGCGCGGGTGGTACTCGATCGGGATCTCCCTGATGTCGAGATCGACCTTGGCCGCCCGGATCACCATCTCCGACGCGAACTCCATCCCGGTCGTGCGCAGGTCTAGCGCCGGCAGCGAGTCGCGTCGCACCGCACGCATGCCGCAGTGCGCGTCGCGCACGCCGGTGCGGAAGAAGAGGTTGAGCGTCCCGGTGAGCACCGGGTTGCCCACGTACCGGTGCATCCAGTGCATCGCGCCCGGCTGGATGTTCTCCATCCTGTCGCCCATCACGAGGTCGGCCCCGGCGTCGAGCTGCTCCACGAAGCGCGGGATGTCTGCGATCGGGTAGGTGAGGTCCGCGTCGAGCATCACGACGTAGTCGCCGCGCGCAGCCGCGAACCCGGCGAGATAGGCGCTGCCGTATCCACGGCGCGGCTCGTCGACGACGGTCGCACCCGCCTCGCGCGCCAGCTCCGCGCTGCCGTCGGTCGAGCCGTTGTCGGCGACGATGACCTCGCCGTCGAGGCCGGCCGAGCGGAGCGCGTCGAGGCTCTGCTCGACGCAGGCGGCGATGCTCTCCGACTCGTCGAGGCACGGGATCACCACGGACACGCGCGGCTTCGTCGCGTGCGACTGAGTAGCGCGGTCGACCGCGCGAACTGTCGTCTCCGTAGCGCTCAAGGGTGTCTGGCCTCCACGGGTAGCTACAACCGACGAGGCGCCCGTCCGTCGCGGGCCGATGGTAGCGAAGGCCGTTTGCGATTCTGCCGGGCGTGAGGATCTGCATCGTCTACGACTGCCTCTACCCGCACACGGTCGGAGGTGCGGAGCGCTGGTACCGCAATCTGTCCGAGCGGCTGGCCGCCGCGGGGCACGAGGTCACGTACCTCACGATGCGCCAGTGGCACGAGGACGAGCTCGACGCGCCGGCGGGCGTGGACGTCAGGCCCGTTGCGCCGGGGATGGGCCTCTACACCCGGGACGGGCGCAGGAAGATCCTGCCCCCGGTCGCATTCGGGCTCGGCGTTCTCTTCCATCTGCTCCGTCACGGCCGCCGCTACGACGTCGTCCACACCGCCTCGTTCCCCTACTTCTCACTCCTGGCGGCGGCGATCGCGCGGCGGCCCGGGCGCTTCCGCGTGGTCGCGGACTGGCACGAGGTGTGGTCACGCGACTACTGGCGCGAGTACCTGGGGCCCGCGGGGCGGTTCGGCTGGTGGGTGCAGGCGCTCTGTGCGCGCGTCGCCCAGCGCGCGTTCTGCTTCTCGCGGATGCACGCGAACCGGCTACGGGAGATAGGCGGGCCGGAGGCCGTCGTGCTCGAGGGTGAGTACTCGGGCACGCTCGAGCGGCCGGAGCCCGCGCCCGCCGAACCGGTCGTCGTCTTCGCGGGCCGGCTGATACCCGAGAAGCAGGCGCCCGCTCTGATACCCGCGGTTGCGCTGGCGCGCGAGGAGGTTCAAGGGTTGCGCTGCGAGCTCTACGGCGACGGCCCGGAGCTCGAGCGCGTCAAGGAGCTCGTTGCCGAGACGGGATTGGAAGGCGTCGTTCGCGTCAACGGCTTCGTGTCCGCAGACCAGGTCGAGCGGGCCGTCCGGCATGCGATGTGCGTCGTGCTCCCGTCGCGTCGCGAGGGCTACGGCCTGATCGTCGTCGAGGCCTCCGCCGCCGGGACACCGGCCGTCGTCGTCGCCGGGCCCGACAACGCGGCGACCGAGCTGGTCGCGGAGGGAGTGAACGGCTTCGTCGCGCGATCCGCGTCGCCCGCCGAGCTCGCGGAGGCGATCGTTCGCGTCAGCGAGGCGGGGCCGACGCTAAGGGCGACGACCGCGGATTGGTTCGAGCAAAACGCGCAGCGGCTGTCACTCGTCTCCTCCCTCGAGCGCGTCCTCGCGACGTATGACGGCCGCTATGTTGGGCGCCCGTGAAGCCCGCCCTGCTGGAGCGCCTCCGCTGCCCACGCTGCAGCGGGACGCTGCGAATCGAAGGAGGCGAGGCGCACGCGGATGAGATCGAGACCGGCGAGCTCGCGTGCGAGGCGTGCGCCGGCCATTTTCCGATTCGGCGCTTCGTGCCTCGGCTGGTGCCCGGCAGCAACTATTCGCGATCGTGGGGGAAGCTCTGGCAGGAAACCGGACATCTTCTGCGCGACAGCTTCACGGGGATCCCGTTCCACGAGAACGTCCTGCACGGAGAGTTCAGCGAGGAGCCTGGTGCCGACGACGGCCGCAGCCCATTCGGTTTCGCATGGCCGCGCGACCTGACCGGACAACGCGTGCTCGAGGTCGGCACGGGCACGGGCAATCTGACCGAGCACCTCGTGCGGACCGGAGCGGACGTCGTGTCGGTCGACATGTCGGAGGCCATCGACACGCTGCCAGAGGAGCTGCTTCGCCAGCCGAATCTGAACGTCGTGCAGGCTGACATCAACACGCCGGTCCTCGAGCGCGGGAGCTTCGACCGGATCTGGATGTTCCAGGTGCTCCAGCACACCCCGTCTCCCCCGGACACCCTGCGCGGACTCAAGAACCTGCTGAAGGACGGCGGCGAAATCGCCTTCACCTCGTACGGGGGCGAGCGCTTCCGGGCCTGGTACTACCCGCTGACGAAGCGGCTCCCCGACCGCCTGGCCTGGCGGCTGACCGCATTTCTCGTCCCGAAGCTCGTGCCGCTCAAGTACTGGCTGATGAAGCGGCGCATCCCGGTGGTCTCGCCGGTGCTCGTCAAGCTGCTCGGCCCGATCGACCCGCGCAACATCTACTTCCAGACGCTGGAGGGCGAGGCCGACCGGTACATCCACGGCGTCATCTGGAAGCGGACGGGCGACAGGGACCTGCTGATGAAGTACATCGTCATCAACACGTTCGACCGCATCACGCCGGACTACACGAACACCGCGACGCACGAGACCGTCACCCGCTGGTTGTTGGACTCGGCCGGGTACTCGAGCGCAGAGACGTGGGGACGCTCGGGCGTCCGCGCCAAAGCCGTCCGCTGATCGGCCGGCGTCAGCCGTTCAACCGCTCGAGCTCGGCCAGATCTTCCGGCGACAGCGGATGACTGTCGTCGAACGAGTCGATAGCGGCCGCCACGCGGCGCGTGACCTCGGCGAGCTGCGCGGACGTGAATCGCGCTCGCGCCGGCGCGTAGCGGCTGAAGGGAACCAGGCGGCCGCTGCGGAAGAGCAGGTTCTGCCGGTGCGCAGCCAGGCGAAGCCGAAGCGGGAACCGTGCCGGCCGCGACGGGGCTTCGCGCAGGAGCTGTTCGATGTAGTGAGCGGCGCGCTGGTGGTTCTTGCCGTCGTCCCACTGGAGCGTGTCGGCGAGCACGTTGCGCCGCCCTTCCGCCTTGGCGTCGAATTCCGCGATGCGGCCCTTGGTCTCGTACTCGCGCAGAGCGCCGTCGACCGCCTCGACCGTCCTGAGGCTGGGTGTGCCCTCACCGACGTTGAAGCTCAGGAACTCCGTGCCCGAGGGGTTGATGGCGAGCGTCGGCGTGTCGAGCAGCCACGCCTCGATCGACGTCGTGGACTCGTAGGCCATCCAGACGTCGCAGACGTTGATGCAGTCGCCGATCGGCTCCTCGTTCTTGATTCGAAGTACGTTGTCGAAGCGGTCGAGCCCCGCGATCTCGGTCTGCGCGGGATCCACGACGCCGGGGTGCTCCTTGAGCAGGAACAGCGTCTCGGAGCGCCCACGTATCAGCGCCTCGAGCAAGTCACGAACCGCGTCGCGATCGTGGCGAAACTGCGCGATCGCCTCGGGACCGTAGACCTTCGCCATCCGCTCGACCCGGTCCTCGGTGCCATAGACGGAGTCGAATCCCCAGGTTGCATAGCCCACCACGTGTTCGTGCCCGAAGCCGTACTTTTTTCGCCAGTCGTCCTTCGACGCGAACGGGTGGAACCGGTAGCGGTCGAAGCCGACCGCGCCCGTCACCTTGAGACGGTCCTCGAGCTCGGGCGCAATCGCGAGGACCATCTCGCGAGCGCGCGCGGACCACTGCAGCTTGGCCTGCTCGCGCAGCCGACGATCCGGGATCACTCCCCAGAACGTCTGCTCGACCATGCCCTCGCTGTAGTTGCCCTCCGCATCGACCGAGACGCACGGGATGCCGAGCCGGGTCGCGAAGAGCAGCGCCTCGTAGTTGATCCGCGCGCCGCCGGGGTCCGCCAGGTACAGGAGCCGCGGCCGATGCTTCAGCAGGAAGTACCGGTAGTTGAAGATGCTCTCCTCGACGACGCGGTGGCCGCGGCGCCGCAGCGTGTGGCAGATCGCGCTGGCCACCTCCCGGTCCCGGCCCGACGAGCTCCACTCGAGGTTCAGGATGTCGCAGGTCATCGCGCCGGCGGGCAAGCTACCAACGCTCCTAAGCTTCGCCGCGATGCGTTACTGCGCCGCCTGCGTGCTGCCGGATACCCGCCCCGGGATCGAGATCGGCCCGGATGGTGTGTGCTCGGCGTGCAGAGCGCACGGTCAGCGCGCGGCAGTCGACTGGGCCTCTCGCCAGGAGCAGTTCGAGCGGATCGTCGCCGACGTCAAGGCGAAGTCGCGCGAGTACGACTGCGTCATCCCCGTCAGCGGCGGCAAGGACAGCACGTGGCAGCTCGTCACATGTCTCGAAGCGGGGCTGCACCCGCTTGCCGTCACGTGGCGGCCCCCCGGCCGGACAGAGCTTGGTGAGCGCAACCTCCGCAACCTGACCGAGCTGGGCGTCGACCACATCGACTTCTCGGTCAACCCGCGCGTCGAGCGGCTGTTCGCGCTGCGGTCACTCGAGCGGTACGGAACGAACGCGATCCCGATGCATCTCGCAATCTTCAACATCCCGCTCTCCGTCGCCGTCCGGTTCGAGATCCCCCTGGTCGTGTGGGGCGAGGACTCCGCCGTCGAGTACGTCGGCACCGAGGCCGAGGGCCGGTCGTTCCGGCTCGACCGCGAATGGGTCAGCCGTTACGGCGCCGTGCATGGCACGACAGCGAGCGACTGGGTCTCAGAGGAGCTCACGGCTCAGGACCTGACGCCCTACGCGGGCCCGACCGACGAGGAGCTCGCGGCGAGCGGGCTCGAGGCGGTGTTCCTCGGTTACTTCTTCCCATGGGACCCGTCACGAACCGCCGAGGTCGCCGCAGCCCACGGGTTTCGCGCGCGCGACGCCGGGCCCCACACCGGCTACTACGACTACGCGGACATCGACGACGAGTTCATCTCGATCCATCACTGGATGAAGTGGGTCAAGTTCGGGTTCACGCGAACCTTCGACAACCTCTCGCTGGAGATCCGCAACGGGCGTCTCTCCCGGGACCAGGCGATCGCGATCCTCGCCGAGCGGGGCGATGAGACCCCACACCGCGACATCGACGCCTTCTGCGAGTGGGCGGGCATCACCCGCGAGCACTTCTTCGAGATCGTCGAGCGCTTCCGCAACCATGAGGTCTGGTCGCAGCGCGACGGCATCTGGGTGATCGACGACTTTCTCATCGAGAATTGGCAGTGGGACGCCGCCGGCGGCCCGATGAGCACCCAGCCGGGACGCGGATAGCCATGTGCGGCATCGCGGGGTTCGTGGGGCCGGCGCCGCTCGATCCGGAGCGTGTTCAGCGGACACTCGAGCTGATGCACCACCGGGGGCCGGACGACGCCGGTCACCGGTCGTTCCAGACACCGGACGGGCGCCACGTGGAGCTCCTCCACACCCGTCTGCGGATCATCGACCTCGACCCGCGGGCGAACCAGCCGTTCCGTTCCGGGTCGAAGTGGCTCACCTACAACGGCGAGCTCTACAACTACCTCGAGGTGCGCGCGCACCTCGAGGGGCTCGGCGAGGAGTTCGCGACGCAGTCGGACACCGAGGTGCTCGCCCGCGCGGTGGACCGGCTCGGCCTCGACGGGCTCGACCGGTGCGAGGGCATGTGGGCGTTTGCGATGTACGACGAAGCCGACGGCCGCCTGCTCCTCTCCCGCGACCGCTTCGGCGAGAAGCCGCTCTACCTCTACCGCGACGGGGACGGCCTCTACTTCGGTTCGGAGGCGAAGCTCGTCTTCTCCCTCCTCGGTCGCCGGCCACCGGTGAACCGCCGCCACATCTACCGCTATCTCGTCAACGGCTACAAGTCGCTCTACAAGACCGCCGAGACCTTCTACGAGGGCCTGTGGGAGCTGCCCCCCGGATCGCTGCTGGACATCGGGCCCGACGGCACGGAGCGCTCCCGCTCCTACTGGGTGCCCACCGAGGCCGTCGACGACGAGATGACCTACGAGGAGGCCGTCGCGGGCGTGCACGAACGGCTGCTTCGCTCGGTGGAGCTGCGGATGCGCGCGGACGTGCCGCTCTCGTTTCTGATGAGTGGCGGCGTCGACTCGATCTCACTCATCAGCCTCGCCCGCCGCGAGCTCGGTCACGACGTGCACGGCTTCACGATCGTCAACACCGACGCCCGGTACGAGGAGCAGGATGTGATCGACGAGGCCGTCGCGGAGCTCGACGTCCGGCACACGCCGATCGGGATGGACACGGCCGACTTCCTCCCCCGGCTCAGGCAGCTCGTTCGCCAGCACGACGCGCCCGTCTACACGATCTCGCACTACGCCCATTGGCTGCTCATGGAGAGCATCGCCGCCCACGGGTACCGGATCTCGATCAGCGGAACGGCCGCCGACGAGCTCTTCAGCGGCTACTACGACCACCACCTCGCGTACCTCCAGGAGGTCCACGGCTCGCCAGACCTCCACCGGCAGGCAGCCGACGCCTGGCGCGAGCACGTCGCGCCGATCGTGCGGAACCCCTACCTCCAGGATCCCGACTATTTCGTTCGCGATCCCGAGGCGCGGGACCACATCTTCCTCGACGCCGCGAGCTTCGCCGAATACCTCGTCCCGGAGTTCCACGAGCCGTTCACCGAGGAGCGGTATACGGCCGGGCTCCTTCGGAATCGCATGATGAACGAGCTCTTCCACGAAGCTGTGCCGGTGATCCTGCACGAGGACGACCACAACGCGATGTCGTTCTCGATCGAGAACCGCTCGCCGTACCTGGACCGGGAGCTGTTCGCCTTCTCGCGCCGGATCCCGACGCGGCATCTGATTCGTGACGGCCGCGCCAAGGCCGTCCTGCGCGACGCCATGCGCGGCATCGCCCCGACCACAGTCGTCGACAATCGGCGCAAGGTGGGGTTCAACGCGCCGATCCACTCGTTCCTCGACGTCAAGGATCCCGGCGTGCGCGCAGAGCTCCTGGCGGAGAGCCCGATCTACGACCACGTCCGCCGCGATCGGATCGAGGACCTGCTCGATCGCGAATCGCTCCCCAACAGCCAGAGCAAGTTCCTCTTCTACTTCCTGAACGCGAAACTCTTCCTCGAGGAGGCCGCGGCATGAAGATCGACCGCTTCGACGCGCCGCGCACGTTCACCGTCGGGGCAGCTGGGGACGTGACGATCAGCCACTGCGCCGACGTCGCGCTCGAGCCAGACGAGCAGGTCACCTTCGTGACGCCTTCGGGGACGGAGTTCGACGTCGCCCGCAAGGCGTGGGGTTACTACGCCACACCGTCCATGAACGGCCGCCTGCACGACCACGGGCTGCGCGCGGCGCTCGTGCGAAACGCGGAGCGACGCGTCTATCTGATGCTCGTCGAGGACGGGCAGGAGGACGGATTCCGCGAGTATCTGGAGGCCGAAGCCCAGACGCTCGTCTGCTGGCTCGACACCGACGAGGCCGTCGAGGACGCGCTGCGCCGGCTGGAGGGCAAATGAAGATCGGGGCGCTGATCCAAGCGCGCATGCAATCGACGCGAGCGCCCGGGAAGGTCCTGCGCCCGCTCGCCGGACGGCCGCTGCTCGCCTACCTGCTGGATCGGCTGGAGCGGGCCAAAGACCTCGACCTGGTGGCGGTGGCCACGTCCGATTCGTCCGCCGATGACCCCATTGAGACGTTCTGCGCCGAGCAGGAGGTCGCGTGTCACCGCGGCCCCCTCGAGGACGTGGCCGGCCGGTTCGTCGCGGCGGCACGTCGCTTCGAACTCGATGCTCTCGTGCGCGTGAACGGGGACAGCCCGTTTCTCGACCAGGACCTCGTCACAACCGGCGTCGAGCTCTTCCGCCAAGCCGAGGTCGACCTGGTCACGAACGTCTTCCCGCGTTCCTTCCCGGTGGGCGCGTCGGTCGAGGTGATCTCGGCGCCGGTGCTCGGGGAGGTGCGAGCGGAGACCAGCCGGCCGGACGACCTGGAGCACGTGACGCAGTTCTTCTACCGCCACCCGGACCGGTTCAGGATCGTGGCCTTCTCCGCGGAGGAGGACCACAGCGGCGAAAGCCTCGCCTTCGACCAGCCGCGGGACGCCGAGGAGATCGAGGCGGTGCTGGCCCTGATGAGGCGGCCGCACTGGGACTACGGCTGGAAAGAGGTCCTGGAGCTCCAAGCGAGCGCGCGGGTCGAGGCGCCATGAGCAAGCTGCGCGCGGCCGTGATCGGGCTCGGCGTCGGCGAGGAGCACATCGCGGGCTACGAGGCCCATCCGGACTGCGAGGTGGTCGCCATCTGCGACCTGTCCGCCGAGCGGCTCGCCGAGGTCGGCGAACGGCATCCCGAACTGCGGCGGACCGACCGCCCGGACGAGCTGTTGAGGGACCCGGAGGTGGACGTGGTCTCGGTTGCCTCATACGACGACGCGCACTTCGAGCAGGTCAAGACCGCGCTCGAGCACGGGAAGCACGTGTTCGTCGAGAAGCCGCTCTGCCTCCACGAGAGCGAGGCGGAGCAGATCCACGCGCTCCTGCGCGAGCACTCCGGCCTGCGGCTCTCGTCGAACCTGCCGCTGCGCGCTTCGCCCCGCTTCGTGCTGCTGCGCGAGATGATCGAGCGCGGCGAGCTCGGCGACATCTACTACCTCGAGGGCGACTACGACTACGGCCGGCTCCAGAAGATCACGGAGGGGTGGCGGGGCGACCTCGACTACTACTCGGTCGTTCTCGGCGGGGCGGTCCACATGGTGGACCTCCTCCTCTGGCTCACCGGGGACCGCGTCAAGCGCGCGACCGCAGCCGGAAACCAGATTGCCAGCCGAGGGACGAAGTTCCGCTTCCCGGATCTCGTAGTGGGAACGCTCGAGCTCGAGGGCGGGGCGATCGCGAAGGTCAGCGCGAACTTCGGCTGCGTGCACCCCCACTTCCACGGCGTGAAGGTGTTCGGCACGGAGGGCACGTTCATCAACGGCCTCGACCAGGCCACCGTGTGGAAGCGCGTGGACGGCGCTCCCGAGTCCACGGCAATCGACCTCCCCTACCCGGGTATCACCAAGAGTGACTTGATCCCCAGCTTCGTCGACTCGATCGTCGGAAACGGCCCCGCGCGGGTGTCCGCGGAAGAGGTGCTCGCGACCATGGCGGCGTGCTTCGCAATGGAGCGTGCACTCGAGGATCGCGCCCCCGTCGAGGTAAAGGGGTTCGTCTAAGGTGCCGCCCGGTATGACCATCCCCTTCGGGAAGCCGATGATCGGCGACGAGGAGCGGGCGGCGGTCGCCGAAGTGCTCGCGGGCACGACCCTTACGCACGGTCCGCGCGTCAAGGATTTCGAGGCGGCGTTCGGAGAGTTCACCGGCGCCGAACACGTGGTCGCGACGGCCTCGTGCATGGCCGCGCTCCACCTCACCTACATGGCGATCGGCCTGCAACCGGGCGACGAGGTGATCGTCCCCGCGCAGACCCACGTCGCGATGGCGCACGCGGTCGAGGCCTGCGGCGGCCGGCCGGTCTTCTGCGACGCGGAACCTCGCACCGGAAACGTCGACCTCGACCAGCTCGAAGGGCTCGTGAACGAGCGCACGAGGGCGATCTCAGTCGTCCATTACCTCGGGCTCCCCGTCGATATGGACCGCGTGGTCGAGATCGCGCGCCGGCACGACCTCGTCGTTGTCGAAGACTCCGCGATCGCACTCGGCGCGCGCATAGACGGAACCCACGTGGGGCTTAAGGGCGACGTCGGCTGTTTCTCCTTCTACCCCGTGAAGCACATCACGACAGGCGAGGGCGGGACCGTCATCACGCGCCGTGGGGATCTCGCCGAGCGGATCTCTCGCCTGCGCGCGTTCGGCATCGATCGCCACATCGTCGAAGAGCGACGTCACTCCGGCGCATACGACGTCGTCGACCTCGGGCTCAACTACCGGCTCGGCGAAATCGGCGCGGCGGTCGGGATCGAGCAGCTGAAGCGGCTGCCCGGCTTCTTGGACGTCCGGGCCCGGAACTGGCGAGCGCTGGCCGCCGGGCTCGCCGACCTCGACGACGTCGACGTGATCGAGTCGGACGACCAAGGGGAGCGCAAAGCAAGCCACTACTGCCTGTCGGCCGTGCTGCGGGGGCCGCTCGCGAGCCGGCGGGAGGAAGTGATCGACGGCCTCAAGGCGGGCGGCGTCGGCAGCAGCGTGTACTACCCGAAGGCGCTTCCGGACACGTCGTACTATCGGGAGCGGTACGGCTATCGCGACGGGCAGTTCCCGGTCGCGTCGTCGATCAGCGGCGAATCGATCGCGCTGCCGGTCGGACCGCACGTCAGCGAAAGCGACGTCGAGACGATGGTGGCGGCGTTCGAGAAGGCGGTCGACCAGGTGAAAGCTCATGCATGACCTAACTGGGCGGCGGATCGCGCTGGTCGGAGGCGCCGGATTCATCGGGCACCAGCTCGCGCTGCGCTTGAAGGAACAGGGCGCGGACGTTCACATCGTCGACGGACTGACGGTGAACAACCTGCTGCAGTACACCGCGCTCCCGCGCGGCACAGAGAACCGCGAGCTGTACCTGAAGATCATCAACCAGCGGTTCGAAAAGCTCGGCGACGCCGATGTGCCGGTGCATGTTCAGGACGCACGCGACTACCACGCGCTCTCGCGCGTCTTGAGCGATATCGCGCCGCAGACGGTGATTCAGCTCGCGGCGATCGCCCACGCTGGGAAGTCGAATAAGGACCCGATGTCGACGTTCGGTCACTCGCTGCGGACGCTCGAGAACTCGTTGGACTACGCGCGCGGGAACGCCGAGCACTTCATCTACTTCTCTTCGTCGATGGTCTACGGAAACTTCAAGACCCCTGTGGTGACCGAGGACTACCACTGCGAGCCGCTCGGTATCTACGGGGCGCTCAAATACGCAGGGGAGAAGGTCGTGATCGCGTACAAGCAGGTGTTCGACCTCGACTACACGATCATTCGACCGTCCGCGCTCTACGGGCCTGGCTGCGTTAGCCGGAGGGTTAGCCAGATCTTCATCGAGAGCGCGCTCGTGGGCGACAAGCTGCGCGTCGACGGCGACGGCGAGGAGCGGATCGACTTCTCGTACATCGACGACGTAGTCGACGGCGTGATGCGGACGATCACGCATCCGGAAGCGCGCAACGAGGTATTCAACATCACGACGGGCGGATCGCGCACGCTGCGCGAACTGATCGAGACCGTGCAGGCACATTTCCCGGAGGTCGAAGTCGAGTACGTCGAACGTGATGCGCTTCGGCCCTACCGAGGCACGCTCGACATCTCGAAGGCGCGCCAGAAGATCGGCTACGACCCCCAGACCACGCTCGAGGACGGGATCGACCGCTACGTCGCCTGGTACCGCGACCTCGTGAGCGACGGTGTCCTCGCCGGAAGCGGCTGACCGCCTCGGAGGCCGGCATGGAGATCGAGCCGGACTCCTGGCTCTCTGAGCGCTTCGGGCACCCGCTCTTCAGCCTCCGGAACTTCGACGGAGACGAGCCCGACGCGGCCGCGACGGTGCGCGGCCACGCCGACGCTCACCCCGCCGTCAGCTACCAGGCGAAGGTGCCGACCGCGCGCACGCGTCTGCTCGATGCGCTGGTCGGCGCCGGCCTCAAGGTGGTGAACACGGCGATCACCCTCGGCCGCGATCCCGCCGAATCCGAGGCGCAAGCGACCGCATGCGAGGTCGGGGAGGCCACGGGCGAGGACAGCGAGGGGCTACTGGACGTCGCGGAGCGAAGCTTCTGGGCGACGCGGTTCCACCTCGACCCGGACGTCCCGGATGAGGTGGCCAACCGGATCAAGCGCGACTGGGTTGATGCCTATCTGCGGGGCGACCGCGGCGACGAGCTGCTGGTGGCCCGTGTCGCGCGGCGACCGGTCGGGTTCCTCGCAGTCATCGCCCGCGACGGCGGCCGGGTGCGAACGATCGACCTGACCGCCGTCGACCCCGACCACCGCGGAGCGGGCGTAGGGGAAGCACTCGCCCGGCGCTTCCTCTCCGACTCGGTCGACAAATGCGATCACGTGACAGTGGGGACTCAGGCACCGAACACCGCGGCGATCCGGCTGTACGAGCGCCTCGGGTTCGAGGTCGAGGACACCGTCTACGACCTCCACCTGCACCTCGGCGAGGCGTTCACGTGAGGATCGGCGGCCGTGACCTCGAGCAGGGCGTCCTGGTCGTCGCGGAGATCGGGAACAACCACGAGGGCGACCCCGGCGTCGCACGCGAGCTGATCCACGCGGCCGTCGACGCCGGCGCGCACGCCGTCAAGCTCCAGGTGTTCGAGCCTGACCTGTTCGTCCGCCGCAGCGATGAGGCGCGGCATGCGCAGCTCTCGCGCTTCCGGCTTCCTCACGAGGTGATCGAAGAGCTCGCGGCGCTGGCCGGCGAGCTGGGGGTGCCGCTGATCGCCACCCCGCTCGACCTCGAGAGCGCGGCGCGCCTCGAGTCGCTCGTCGACGCCTACAAGGTCGCGTCGGGCGACAACGACTTCTGGCCTCTCCTCGACCGGATCGCCGCGACCGGCAAGCCGGTGGTCGTCTCGTCGGGTCTCGTGGATACCGGGGGCATCAAGCGGGCAAAGGAGTTCGTCGAGGAGCGCTGGCGCGATCTCGGCATCGATCAGGAGCTCGCGGTGCTCCACTGCGTGACGAGCTACCCGGTCGAGCCCGCCGAGGCGAACCTCGCGGCGATTCCCGTCCTGGCCGCCGAGTTGGGCTGCCCGGTCGGCTACTCCGACCACACGATCGGCAATGACGCGTGCGTGCTCGCGGCCGCCCTCGGCGCGAGGATTCTCGAGAAGCACTTCACACTTCGGCACGACTTCTCGGACTTCCGCGACCACCAGCTCTCAGCCGACCCCGACGAGATGGGCGACCTCGTCGCACGGGTCGAG
>Ga0114129_10008455_pt1 | contig 14667 bp, 12 predicted proteins | sample RhiMetdeltSRZDD1_FD_80071 | JGI IMG/M metagenome (GOLD analysis project Ga0114129, IMG submission 80071) | Populus rhizosphere microbial communities from Tennessee, USA - Rhizosphere MetaG P. deltoides SRZDD1 (version 2) (version 2) | ecosystem: Host-associated > Plants > Roots > Rhizosphere >... | reverse complement strand
GTCGTCCAATGGCAACAGGCGCCCCAGCCACCGGCGGCTCCCCGGTCGCGCTGACGCTGTAAGCCTGCCCCACCATGATGAATCCGTTGGAAGCGCCGCGGTAACCTGCCTTCGAACTTCAGACTTCAAACTTCAGACTTCAGACTTCAGACTTCGTACTTCCCTAGCGACTAGCCCTCGGATCATACGGGTCGGACTGCGCCTCTGGATGACCTGGCGCCGGATCACCTCGACGTCCAGCGTAGGTGTCGCCAGTCCCGTCCGGGATGTTCGGTCCAAGGCTCACCTTTCCCTTGCGAATTTCCTTCATCAAGTACGGCACCAGCAACGCCAAGGCAAGCCCAAGGGCCACGATGATTCCGGCCATCATCGCGGGTCCGGGGTATTCCCACGCAATCAACAGCTCGACAGCGGACATATGTCCACCTTCACTCTTTGAGGAACGCAACCGGCGTGCCTTCGGTCGAGCGGGCTGGCTCAGCCGCGGATCGCTGCTCGGCTGGCAATCAATTTGAACAGTGAGCAAGCGAATGGAGGTCCTATGGCCGTCGTCCGTGCGCTGCTGATCAGCATTCTCATCATCCTGATCGCGTTCGTCGGATACAGCTACTGGAGCGGGACGGCGTACTCGCGGATGCCGCGCCTCCAGCGTCCCATCTCGGTCGGCACGACCGGTGTCCTGGATGACGCGACGATCACGTCCAAGATCAAAGCGAAGATGGTGCTCGACGACTATGTGAAAGCGCGCGCGATTGGTGTGACGACGAGGAACGGCACGGTCACGCTACGAGGCGTCGTGCGGACGGTGGAGGAGCACGACCGCGCGATGACCCTGGCGCGAGACACCGTGGGTGTGACGCAAGTCGTCGACGAGATGCGCGTGGGCGTGCCGCTGGAAACGCGTGACCGGTAAACCCTAATCTCTAGCCCCTAATTCTGTTCTTGTGGGGTGGATGACGGGACTCGAACCCGCAGCCTCTGGTGCCACAGACCAGCGCTCTAACCATTGAGCTACACCCACCGTAGATCGAATAGGGCGATTGGTAAGTTGGTCTCGATTGGAGTCTATCAGACTTCAGCTTCTTCGACTGCTGGCGGTTCCTCGTCGGCCATTTCAAAGAGGGCGCCATCCTTGATTCGCGCGCGCAGGAGATAGATGTGGCTGGCGCGTTCGCCTTTCGCTTCGTACATCAGTTTGTCGGCGCGCTGAATCAGATCGGCGGCCAGGCGCCGCGCGATGAAGCGCCGCTCGGACACATTCCCGAGCCACAAGCAGACAACGCCGACGTCCACGTGGACCGGCTGCACGGCGAGCCGCCGATCTTCGAGCGTCCAGTCGTAGCGTTCGACTGCTTCGCGGAAACGTTCGCCGACCGAATGGGCCTGATGACATTCGGCGAGGTCTGGAATCAGGAAGCAGAATTCGTCGCCGCCGAATCGGGCGTGCAGATCCTTCGATCGGATCTCGTCGTCTTTCGTGCGGGCCGCGAGGCGCTCCTGCGCGAGCAGGTCGTCGGATCTCACCTGCTCCCGGAGCAACGCGGCTACACGCTCGATGATCTGATCGCCGACGGAATGGCCGAGCGCGTCGTTGTACCACTTGAATCCGGTGATATCGACGAGGCCGATGGCGCACCAGCGCCCGCGCTGTTCGAGCGCGAGAAACGATTCGAGCTGTTCCGTGAACCGCGAGAAGTTCATCAGCTTCGTCTTCGGATCGCGATGCGATTTGTCAGTGAGGTCGGCGACCAGCGCCTCGAAGTAGCGCGAGATGCTGCTGACGGTCGCGTCCTTGGCTGAGAGCTCGGTCTTCACCCGGGCCATCTTGTCCGCGAATCCGGCGGACAGCGCCTGAACGGCTTCCTGCTTCGATTCCTGCCACAGGTGCTCGTGACGCGTGAAGACGGCATCGATCGCGGCGAGGAGCGACGCTTCAGCGGACGCGGACAGATGGAGGTGCTCCCTGACCCATGCCTGCAGCTCGCTCCGCGTTTGCGGCTGCGCGCCAGGCGTCATCGCGGACTCGTGCTTCATTACCTGCGCGTCCCGCCTTCACAAAGCGCGTACCTAGACCGGGTCTCGGATTCGTGTGTATTTTCGTGAATCTGGACAGAAAGGGCACGGCGGCCGTATCGGATCCGCCGTGCGAGATTCGATTTCGGGCGGGTACCCAGCTCAGCGTTAACGCCCGATTTTTTTGCCGAGATCCTTGATGGCGTTGCCAAGCTTCCGCCGGCCCCGGCCGAACGATTCTTCCGCCATCCCCGCGCCTTGATCGGCCTGTCCCTCGTTGCGGAGGCGTTCGTCATGGCTGAGATTGCCAACTGACTCCTTGATACGTCCCTTCACCTGATCGGCTTTCCCACGCACCTCGTCTCGATTCCACATGAGTCGACTCCTTCCAGGTTGGTCGCCCATATGTGTCATTGCACGACGCGTACCTCGCAATCGCGGGCCTCTATTCAGACCAGCTTGAGCGTCTCGCGCCATTTTAATTTGCCGGTATTGCGGCGCGCGGTCCGCGCAGCCGCCGTTGCACGCAAAAACCAACGAGGGAGGTTCGCTAACCGCCCGCTGCGACGCGTGTGAGCGTGATGACGAGCCGCTCTGTTTCGATTGACAATGCGCGCCAGGCCGCTTCGTGACCGTCGAATGCGGCAGTCCGCCCGATTTCCTCGAGCGTCCGTGCGGCGGTCACGACGCCTTCCGCCTCGAAGTTGGCGGCGGCGCCTTTCAGCCCGTGCGCGGCGCGCCGCAGCGACTCGCCGTCGCGCTGCTCGAGCGCCTCGCGGATCCGTTCGAGGTGCCGCGGCGCGTCGTTGACGAACAGGCGGCTGATTTCCGCGAGCAGCTCGCGGTCGCCGCCGACCCGCGCGAGCACTTGATCGGAAATCTCCGGCGGCATCGAGTTGGTGTCCACTGGCTCCCGGCCGGCCGCCATGTGCTCGACGAGCCTGCACAGCCGTCGCGATTCGAGCGGTTTGGTGAGGTATTCGTCCATCCCGGCCGCAAGGCATCGCTCGCGGTCGCCCTTCATCGCATGCGCGGTCATCGCGATGATCGGGACGTGCCCTCCGCTGACGCGTTCCCCTTGGCGGATCTCCGCAGTGGCCTCGAACCCCCCCATCTCGGGCATCTGCACGTCCATGAGCACGACGTCGAACGGCTGGCGCGCGAGCGCGGCGAGCGCCTCTCGCCCGTTGTTGGCGATCGTCACGTGGTGTCCGCGCCGCTCGAGCAGCGTTGCCGCGAGCCGCTGGTTGACGGCATTGTCCTCGGCGAGCAGCAGACGCAGACGTCGTTCAGGGAGATCGGTGGGCAGCATCGACGCCGGCAGCGTCGCGCGATGCCCGATGTTGCGTGACAGCGCATGGCCGATCGCGACGAGCAGGTCGCGCTGATCGACGGGCTTCGTCAAATGATGCGCAATGCCCGCTTCGCGGCACCGCGACGTCTCGCCGTACTGACCCGACGAGCTGAGCATCATGATCGTGGCGCCGCCGAGCGGCGCCTCGTCACGGATCTGCCGCGCCACCTCGAACCCGTCCATCTCCGGCATGTTCGCGTCGAGCAGCACGAGCGCGAACGGACGGCCCTGGGCGTTCGCCTCGAGCAGCGCCCGCAGCGCCGAGGCGCCGCCGTCGGCGACCGTCGGGCGCATCCTCCAGCGGAGCAGCAGGTCGTGCATCACCCGCCGATTCACCGGGTTGTCGTCGACGACCAGCACGCGCAGATCGGTGAGGTCCAGCGAGGGCGGTTCCGGGCGCGCGTCGCTGACGCCCAGACGCGCGGTGAAGTGGAACGTGCTGCCTTCGTGCGGCGCGCTCTCCACCCAGATCCGTCCGTTCATCAGCTCGACGAGCGTCGAGGAGATGGCGAGCCCGAGACCGGTCCCTCCGAACTTTCGCGTTGTCGATCCGTCCGCTTGTTTGAACGGCTCGAAGACCGCCTGCTGTTTGTCCGCCGGGATACCGATACCACTGTCGCTTACGAAGAAATGCAGCACCGTCTCGGTGGCCGTGCTCGCCTCGAGCTCCACCTGCACGAGCACCTGGCCGCGCTCGGTGAACTTGATCGCATTGCCCACGAGGTTCACGATCACCTGACGCAGGCGCCCCGGATCGCCGACGACGACACTCGGCACGTCGGGCAGTACGTGGCACACCACTTCGAGATGCTTCTGCTCCGCCCGAAGGGCGAGCGGTTTCAACAGCTCTGCGAGGTGATCGCGAATCGAGAACGGGATCGACTCGAGCTCGAGCTTGCGCATCTCGATCTTCGAGAAGTCCAGGATGTCGTTGAGGATGCTCAGGAGCGAGTCGGCCGAGCTCTTGGCCATCGCGAGGTACTCGCGCTGTTCCGGCGTCAGCGGAGTATCCAGCGCCAGCTCGGTCATGCCGATGACGCCGTTCAGCGGCGTGCGGATTTCATGGCTCATATTCGCCAGGAACTCGCTCTTGGCCTGGTTTGCCTCTTCGGCGACGCGCGTCGCGGTCGCGAGCTCGGCGGTGCGTTCACGCACCTTTCGATCGAGATCTTCGGTGAGCGCGCGCAGCTCCGTATTGAGCCGCTCGCGCTGCACGAGCGCCTGTTCGACCTGCTGGTACGAGTCCGCGAGGCGGGTCTGCATGCCGTTGACATCGCTGAGCAGCGCCTGGATCTCTGCGGGCGGAGCCGTGGTGAGCCTCACCTCCGCGGGTCCGCCGTGGGCGGAGATGTTGCGGACGATGGTCACGACTTCCTCGAGCGGACGCGTCACCGCGCCCGCAAATCGCCGCGCCCCCAGTACCGCGCCGCCCAACGCCAGCATCACCAGAATCAGCGTCAGCGCGTAATAGCCTGTCCATTGCAGCCGCAGATTCATCAGGGGCTGCTCGACGAACACTCTCCAGCCTGCCGGTGAGACAATCGCCGACGCCGCGAGCTGGACGCGTGGACGCTGGCTCGAACGTCGACCGTAACGGAATGTGTCGGATCCGGCCTTTCTCGCGGCAACGACGAGCGCGTCGTCCGCAATGTTCTGCAGCGCCGAATATCCGCTGTCCTCGCTCGCGTAGATCACGCGGTCGTGCTGATCGACGACCGTGATCAGCGCATCCGGCAGGGTTCGGAAATCCTCGACGAAGTGCTCGAATCTCGACAGATCGAGCGACCCTCCCACGACTCCCGTGACCCCGCCCGTCTCGTCGAGCATCGGCATCGCGATCGTGACGATCGGTACATGCGAAAGCCGCCCGAGGATGACGTCGGAGACCGCCATCTTCTTCGTGCGGACGGCCTCGATGAAGTACTCGCGATCGCTGACCGGTGGGGATATGGCGCGGGTGGGGACGATCTCGCGGACGATCCCGGCACCGTCGGCGATCAACAGCGTGATGAATCCGGGATAGACCCGCCTGTATTCGGTCAACAATCGCTGCCGGTCGGCAGTGCCGAGCGTCCCTTGACCGATGGTTGCTGCCAGCGACTGAACCGCCTGGGCGTGGTTGTTGTAGTAATCGCCGATGTGGCCGCTCAGCGCCGTCACCACTTCGCTCAGGCGTGCACTGCCGTCGGCTTCCTGTTTGGCGGCCGTGACCTGGCTGTCAACGGCGGCGAGCAGCAGGAGCGGCAGCGTCGCGACGAGCACGAACGCGTGAAAAGCAAAGTCGCGGAGCCTGCGGCCCGCGGGGGAGCGATCGTACGCGGCAAGGTGCTGGGCCCACTCGCTCGTCGCGATGAGGTCGGCGGCCACAACGGCGACAAGACCGTTCAGCGGCATCTGCAGCGCGATCGGAAGCGCCACCTGCCGCAACGACTCGAGTCCCAGCAGGCGCGGCGCCACCAACATCAGGAGCGCCAGACCGGCCCACACCAGGGCGCCGGCGACGAGCGGCGACTTCCGACGTTCGGCAAAACCTCCGGTGAGAACGGCTTCCACGCAGAGGAAGCCAAGGATGAACAGCGCGGCGCCTGTCCCGGCGGAGAGAAGCCGCGCGCCGCCAATGACGGCCGACAACAGGCCGAAGGACGGTCCGAACAGGATGGCGACAGGAAGTGTGACGACGCGCCCGAGAAGCAGCGGCGCAACCGCCGTCCCAGGAAGGGAGTTCAGCGCGAGCCCCGCGGCTCCGCACAGGAGCGCGAGGCCGAAGCGGCGACCGACCATTCGATCCATTACCACGGGTTATCGGTTGAAGGCCGCTCGTGCACCTTCCATTCCACGCGTCATCGATACAGAACTGCACAAACGATGCTGATAGAGGACAGTTTCGAGCGGGAGGGGCGCACACTGTGCCGCAAGCGCTCAGTGGCGCCCACATGAAGTGTGCGATGTCGGAGAGAGCTCATCGAGCCGACATATATCTCACGGGGGGGTTACAGCGGATGGTCGTGGCAGCCGCTTTGCTCCGCCACGCTGTTTCAAGGCGGCCATGCACGTACTCATCGCAGAAGACGATCGCGTTACGGGAGAGATTCTCGCCCGAACGCTTCAGCGCTGGAGCTATCAGACGACTGTCGTCGGAGACGGCGGACAGGCGTGGGACCATCTGCGTAAATCGACCGCCCCGACGCTGGCGATTCTCGACTGGATGATGCCGCAGCTGGATGGACCGGAAGTCTGCCGGCGCGTGCGCGCGGAGCTGCCGCTCGCGCATATGTATCTGCTGCTGGTGACGGCTCGCGAAGGGCGTGGCGACGTGATCGCGGGTCTCGATGCCGGCGCCGACGACTACATCATCAAGCCGTTCGACCCCGACGAGCTCCGCGCGCGGGTTGCCGTAGGATTCCGCGTGCTCGGGCTCCAGCAGAAGCTCGCGGAGCGCGTCGCCGAGCTGCAGGATGCCCTATCGAACGTCAAGCAGCTGCGCGGGCTGCTTCCGATCTGCAGCTACTGCAAGCGGATTCGCGGCGACGATCAGTATTGGCAGCAAGTCGAGGGATACATCGCCGACCATTCGGACGCGCAGTTCAGCCACGGCATCTGCCCGGCGTGTTACGACACGATTTCCGCGGAGCTCGACGAGATGTCGCGCGCCAGGATGGAGCAGAAAAAAATCAGTTAGTCTTCTCAAGAGTCGCGGCGCTCAAGGTCCGGCCACGCCTTTGACGATCTGGCGGGCGAGGGGAAGGCTGACGCCGCAGGTGGGATCGTCGACCCGACATTTCGCGACAGTCAAGTCGCAGCCACAGGTGCACGGCTGGCCGTTCAGCTTCTGAAGCGCCTCGATGCGCTTCGCGGCCGGCAGCGTCGCAAGATCCACGCCCGGAATCGTCATCGCCTGGGCGCCATTGTCGAGCGCCAGCTTCAGGCCCTGCGACTGATCGACCTCTTCGATCGACACTTTCACCGGCAGCCCGGACAGCGCTCGCGCTTCGAGCTCGGTGGTTGATGCGCGCAGCATCCCCACGTGCTTCTGCACGACACGCCATTCGCGATCGATGATGAACGATGTCGGCAACGCGCCGACGCCAGGAAACAGCTTCTCGATCTCCGGCGAGGTCATCATCACCGGATAATTGATGCGGTGCTCGGCGGCGAACCGCTTCACGACCTCCGGAGGCGCTTCGTCTTCGGAGATGCCGATCACCTGGAGCCGGTCTCGATACTTCTCCTGAAGCGCGATCAGATCCGGAATTTCAGCGCGGCAGGGGCCGCACCAGGTGGCCCAGAAGTTGACGATCACGACTTTGCCGCGCCATGACGCCGTGGATACTTCGCGACCGTCGAGGTCCCGTGCCGTGAACGTCGGAGCTGTGGCGGGATTGCGGAAGAAGCGGAGCGTCACGGGCTCGCCGCCGTCGACGACCGACGTTACCGGTCCCGCCGGTTCCACCGCCTTCGTGTAGCGCGTGGCCGTCCACACGAGCGTGGCGCCGCCGATGGCGATCGCAAGAAGAAGCGCTCGACGCGTGGCCATCCCTCAGACAAGTGTAAGCTGAAGCCGTGCCGATTCAAACCGTGTTCCTCGACGCCGGCGGCATCCTCGTCCATCCGAACTGGTCGCGCGTCAGCGAGACGCTCGAGCGGCACGGCGTCAGCGTGGAGGCGGGAGCACTCGCAGCGGCAGAGCCGAGGGCGAAACAGCGGCTGGATCAGGGAGACACGATTCAGACCACCAACGACGAACAGCGCGGGTGGACCTACTTCGACCTCGTGCTGGCCGAAGCGGGCGTGCCGCTCACCGCGGCGACCGCCGCGGCGCTTGTGGAGCTGAACGAGTATCACCGGCAGTTCAACTTGTGGGAAACGGTTCCCAACGACGTGCTGCCGGCGCTCGCCAGGCTGCGCGCTCGCGGATTGCGTCTGGTGGTCGTCTCGAATGCCAACGGCACGCTGCTGACGGCGTTCACGAGGCTTGGTCTGACGAGCGCGCTCGACGTCATCTTTGATTCACACGAGGTCGGGATCGAGAAGCCCGATCCGCGGTTCTTTCAGCATGCGCTGGAACGTTCGGGCGCTCGCGCCGAGACGACCGTCCACGTCGGTGACCTGTATCACGTCGACGTCGTCGGCGCACGTTCCGCCGGCATCTCGGCCGTACTCATCGATCCAGCCAATCTGTACGACGAGTACGACTGCGTCCGCGTGCAGTCGCTCACCGAGTTGGTCGATCTGCTCGAGAACGACAGACAGATCTCGTAGGGCCAGGAAGGACACTGCATGCGACTCGCTCTTTCCGTGCTGCTCATTGTGGCCGCCGTGGCAGTGGCGTCTCCAGCGTCACAAACGACCGGCGGCGCGGTGCTCTTTGAGGGCGCGCGGCTGATTGGCGCCGGTGCCGCACCGATTGAGCACGGCACTCTCCTCGTCGAGCGCGGCCGCATCGTCAAAGTCGGTGCGCGGGCTGGCGAGGTGAAGGCGCCCGCCGGCGCGACGCACGTGGATTTGAGCGGGAAGACGGTGATGCCCGCCCTCGTCGACACGCACGTGCACCTTGGGTACCAGGTTGGGTCGACATTCAGCGCGGACAACTACGCGCGCGACACCCTCGTCGACCAGCTGAATCGCTACGCATACGCCGGCGTCGCGGCTGTGCTGTCATTGGGCACTGACTCCGGCGACTTGCAGCTTCAGATTCGACGCGATCAAGAGGCCGGCCGCATTGGCGGCGCGAGGCTACTGACCGCGGGCCAGGGGATTGCCGCGCCCGATGCTGGACCGGGCACGCCGGAGCTCAAAGGCGCCGCGCTCGGCGTCGTGACCGAGAGCGATGCGCGGCGTGCCGTCGGCGAGCAGGTCGCCAAGAGGGTCGATTTCATCAAGATCTGGGTGGACGATCGCAACGGTTCGGTTCAGAAGTTGAGCCCCGCGCTCTACCGGGCGGTCATCGACGAAGCCCATAAGCAGAAGACCCGAGTGATCGCGCACGTGTTTTATCTGGACGATGCGAAGGATCTCGCGCGCGCAGGGGTCGACGGCTTCGCGCATCTGGTGCGCGATCGCGAAGCCGACGAGGAGCTCGTGTCGCTTCTCAAGAGCCGAAACATTTTCGTGATGCCGAACCTGTCCATCAGCGACAACGGGGCGCATGCAGAGGCACCGGCGTGGCTCGACGACCCGCTTCTGCGGGATACGTCACCAGCCGAAGTGATCGAACGAGTTCGGCAATCGTTCGCGCGCAGGACGCCCGAAGCCGTCGAGCGCGCGCAGAGGATCTTTGCGGGAATGCGCCGGACCCTGGCGAAGCTCAACGCCGCCGGCGTCACCCTTGTGCTGGGGACCGACGATGGCGCGGTGCGCGATCACTTTTATGCCTACACCGCGCACCGTGAGCTGCGGCTGATGGTGGAGGCCGGAATGAGCCCGGCGGAAGTTTTGACCTCGGCCACGCGAACGTCGGCAGCGGTCCTGCGGCTGGACGACTTGGGCTCGCTCGAGCCCCACAAGCGCGCCGACTTCATCGTTCTGGACGCGAACCCTCTCGACGACATCGCCAACACGACAAAGATCTCCGCCGTGTATCACGAGGGCGTGGCGCTCGACCGGGCAGCGCTTCGCGCGCGGTGGAGATGACGAAGAGGTGCTAGGTGCTGGGTGCTAGGTGCTAGGTGCCAGGCGCTTTCCTCCCTCATTTCTTCAGTTCGTCATAAACAGCCTGAATCGCCGCCTTGACGCGTTCGTTCTTGTAGCCCGGATACTTGTCCACCTTGAACGACGCCGTGGCATCGTCTACGGTCTGGCCGGCTTTCATCGCGCTGGTTGCATGCGACAGCAGGTCTGCGGTGAAACGCTGGTACGTCTGAAGATCCTGTGGCTTCTGCATCGGGCTATGGCCCGGAATGATCGTGTCGACGTTCTTGATGTCGGCGATCACTCGTTGAAGTGTCTGGGGAAATGCGACGCAGCTGCCGCCGTTGTTGCGGTCGCAGAGCGGAGCATCTTTCCACGCGAACATGTCTCCCATGTGCAGCACGCGCAGCGCAGGAAAGACGACGAAGGTGTCGCCGCTCGTGTGGCCCGGGCCGAAGTAGTAGAGATCGATGCGGTCCTTCCCGCTGCCAAGCGTGAGCTTGTCGCGGTAGGTCTTCTTCGGCAGGAACTTCGCGTTGTCTCCCTTGAAGGCGTCCATCTTTTCCATGTTCGTCTTCGTGTTTTCGTGCGCCACAATCTCGACCGACGTGCCGAAGAAGCCGTCGTTTCCGGTGTGGTCGCCGTGTGTGTGCGTGTTGATGATTGTCGTCACAGGCTTGTCGGTGACGCTTTTCAGCTTGTCGAGAATCGCCTGACCCCATCCGGCGAGCTTCGTGTCGACCAGCGTCACACCACTATCGGTGATGAAGACTGCGACGTTGCCGCCGCTGAATGTGGCGCGGTCCGCGGGACTCGAGCTGGTCAGGACGTACAGGTTGTCCTTGAGCTTCTCGATGTCGATGACGCGCGGCCCCGCGGGCTGCGCGGCGGGCGCCTGATGGGCAGCCACCGCGATGGACAATGTGCCGGTTACGAGAAGAACAGCCAGCGCAAGAAGTCTCTTCATGCGCCTATTGTTGATCACTTAACGGTAGGCGGCGGCCTGAATGCCGTACAGCTCCGAGTACTGTCCGCCTTTCGCCATCAGCGCCTCATGCGTGCCGGCCTCGACGAGCCGCGCGCCGTCGAGGACGACGATGAGATCGGCCATGCGAACCGTCGAGAACCGATGCGAGACGAGGATCGTGATGCGGCCTCGACGAGCACTGCTGTCCTTCGCCGTCGCCGCGTACCGCTCGAAGAGCGCATGCTCCGTTTCGGCGTCGAGCGCCGCAGTCGGCTCGTCGAGCACCAGCACCAACGGCTCGTCGCGCATGAAGCCGCGCGCCAGAGCCAGCTTTTGCCATTGGCCGAATGAGAGGTCGACCCCTCCAGGCCACGTGGGTCCCAGTTGTGTGTCGAACCCTGCCGACAGGTGGGAGACAACGTCGTTGGCGCCGGCGCGATCGACGGCAGTTGCAACAGCGACGTCGTCGTCCAGACGGATCACGTCGCCGAGCCCGACGGCGTGGCGCGCACGAAACTCGAACCGGAAAAAGTCCTGAAACGCCCCAGCGAGACGCGCGCGCCAGTCGTTTGCCGGCATGCGCGAGAGCGGCGCGCCGTCCACGAAAATGGTCCCGGATGTCGGTTCGTACATCTTCGCCAGCAACTTGACGAGCGTCGTCTTGCCCGCGCCGTTTTCGCCGACGATGGCGACGACCGAACCGGCCGGCAGCGTCAGCGACACGTCGTCGAGGACCAGACGCGACGTGCCGGGGTAAGCGAACGACACATGATCCAGTCGGATGCCCTCGCGAAGACGCGCGGGCACCGCGACGTCGGCGGACGCCTCGAGCGATGCGGCGTAGTCCTCGAGCCACGCGAGGCGTCGCGAGCCGTCCATCCAGAAGCCGCGGAGAAATCCGATCTCACCAACCGCGGCGCCGATGTAGGCCGACAGGCGCGAGCCTGCCGCAAGGACGAGGAGGACCTCGCCGGCGGTCGATTCGGATCGCGACGAAACGAAGACCACGGAGGCGACGTATGCGGCGCCGAACACCGCCCATCCGAGCGTATGCCACGCCGCCGACGTCCAGCGGACGGGCGCCACGACCCGGTACCAGCGGTCCCAGGCCTCGCGGCGCTCCTTCACCAGACGTTCGCCGATGCCGGTGACGCGCACTTCCTTTCCGGGCGGCGCCGTCGTCGCCGTGGTGAAGAGATGCCGGGCGAGGCGCTGCGTCTGCGCACCCTGCTCCTGTGCGGCGCGCTCGACCACGGGACGCCAGGTGGAGTTGAAGACGGTCGGCAACGCGAACACCGCGAGGAGCGCCAGCGCCGGATGAATGGACGCCAGCAACGCGATCGTGACGCCGAGCCGCAGGATCCATCCCAGCGTGGCGAACACCGACATGTACATGTGGTCGAGCACGAATACCTGATCGCGTAGCATCCCGAGGCGATCGAGATAGTCCGGGCGTTCGTGGTGCGCGATCGTCACGACCGACGCCTGCAGCCGAGCCACGTGCGATTCGAGCGCGATCGTCACCTTGTCGCGGAAGCGCCGCTGTACGCGGGTGCTGACGGTGCGGAGAAACCATGTGGCGGCAGCCGACACGCCGAGGCCGACTGCCGCGAGGCGCACCATGCCGGGCGCGCGGTCGATGACGCCTTTCCCGAGCAGCATGAGCCACAGCGCGAGCAGCGCGTCCGGCAGCGCCGCGAGCTGCGAGAGCACGAACGCGGCGAGCATCAACCGAGGCTCGTGGCGATATCCGAGCTTGCACAGTCGCCACATCGACGACAGCGCGGGCGGAAGCGGGTCGACGGCAGCCGCGCGATCAGGTGAGGACGTCATACGTCGCCCCCTCCTCATCGCCAGCGACGGTGAAGCGCTGGGCCTGCATGTCGAACATCGTCCGATAGCGCCCGTTCAGCGCGATCAATTCGTCGTGGGTTCCGAGCTCGATGACGCGCCCGTGCTCGAGGACGCAAATGCGATCGGCGTGTCGCACGGTCGAGAAGCGGTGCGAGATCAGGATCGTCGTGCAGTGCCGGGTCGCCGTGAGCAGCCGATCGAAGATCTCGGCTTCGCCGCGCACGTCGAGCTGCGCCGTCGGCTCGTCGAGGAGCACGACGCCGGCGCCGAGCTGCACGGCACAGAGCGCGCGGGCAAGGGCCACGCGCTGCCATTGGCCACCCGACAGATCGGTGCCGCCTTCGTAACCGCGCGCGAGGATGGTTTCCAGCGCCGCCAGGTTCGCTGCGCCCGCCGCCGCGAGAGCCTCGCGTATCACTTCGGCAGGCGCTCCTCCCGGCGCGACGTTGTCGCGGAGCGGCAGCTCCAGACGGATGAAATCCTGGAAGACTGCGGCGACCCGCGAGCGCCACGAGGCGAGATCGAACGCACGCACGTCGACGCCATCGATCTCGATCACACCGGCCCGCGGATCGTAGAGCCGGCACAGTAGCTTGGCGAGCGTCGTCTTGCCCGCGCCGTTTTGCCCGACGATGGCGAGCGACGATCCGGCGGGAATGGTCAGATCGAAGTGGTCGAGGACAAGCGGGCCACCAGCGTATCCAAAACTGACGTCCCGGAACCGGATCTCGCGCGCGGGTGTTCCGGTGGCCATGCGGTCGCCCGACCGCAGTTCGCCCGCGACGCGCATCGCGGGCTCGAGGCGAAGGACTGCGGCAACCGGCGCGGCGGCGCCGTCCAGCGCCCAGCTGAGACCGCCGAACGCGATCATCGACACGCCGACGGCGCTTTGAACGAACGCGACGACCTGACCGAGGCTGAGTCGCCCGCCGGCGACCGCATCAGCGAGCGACCAGAACACCACGACGTTGGCGGCGACGACGAGCAGGATGCTCCACAGCATCGGACGTTCGCGCAACCGCGTGGCCGCGTATTGAAGGTCGTGGAGGCGCGTGCGACGCGCGATGAACCGGTCGATCGTCCAATTCGCCAGGCCGAACAGCCGCAGCTCCTTGCTGGCGGGCGCGTCGACGGCCATCCGGTAGGCGTAATCGGCGTCGCGCTGTGCCGCACGCACTTCGTCGGTGTTGCGATCCTTCCAGACGCCGGCCTCGCGCAGCAGCCAGTGTGTCGCCAACCATGCGGCGATCAGCACGACGGGCGCCCACCATGCATAGGCGAACAGGACGAGCGCGGACGCAAACCCTCCAACCGTCTGAACCATGTCGGCCGCAATGAAGTCCATCGAGATCGACAGCGGCGGTCCGGTCATGCCGAGGTCGAAGTCGCGCGCGACGGTGAGGTCGCTCGTCAGCTTCGGGTCTTCCAAGTGCGCCATCCCGGGAGGGCGGACGCACGCTTCGGTGAGGCGGTCGTACAACCAGGCGGCGGTGCGATCGCCGAGGTTGGAGCTGACGGCCAGATGAATCGGTGTGAGGATCTGTAGGAGTACGAATATGACGCCCGCGAAGCTGAGCGGACCCGCCAGGCTGTCCCCTCGCTGAACCGCGCCGACGAGCACGCCCATGGCGACGGCGAACAGGGCGGGCAGAACGCCACGGAGGATGAGAAGTCCCCACCAGGCCGCGGCGAGCGCACCGGCCGCTCTCGGCAGAACGGCGAACAACTTCCACGCGTTGCGCATCTCAGGGCGAATACTCTACACGGGGTTGGGCGGGTCGGTCAGGTAGGTCAGGTGGGTCGGGATCGGGTGGGTCGAGTGGGTCGGGTAGGTCGCCATAGGTCAAGTAAG
>Ga0114129_10008454_pt1 | contig 14667 bp, 10 predicted proteins | sample RhiMetdeltSRZDD1_FD_80071 | JGI IMG/M metagenome (GOLD analysis project Ga0114129, IMG submission 80071) | Populus rhizosphere microbial communities from Tennessee, USA - Rhizosphere MetaG P. deltoides SRZDD1 (version 2) (version 2) | ecosystem: Host-associated > Plants > Roots > Rhizosphere >... | reverse complement strand
TCGACGAGCGCCTTCGGATCCAACGCACTCCCTGTGGCGATCACGCCCCGCATGACGCCGCTCGACCGAAGCTGGCGTGTCAGGGCTCGCGTATCGATGTCGGAGATCGCGACGACCTTGTTCTCCACGAGGTAGTCGCGCAGCGTCCGTTCCGCTCGCCAGTTGCTCGCCACCGGCGACTCGTCGCGGATGATGAATCCGGCCACTTGCGGCTTACGCGATTCCACATCTTCGGCCGACACGCCGTAGTTGCCGATCTCGGGGCAAGTCATCGTGACAATCTGTCCCGAGTACGACGGGTCGGTGAGGACCTCCTGATACCCAGTCATCGCGGTGTTGAACACCACTTCACCGCGGGCTTCGCCTTCTGCGCCCGCGGCGTTGCCGTAAAACACCGTGCCGTCTTCAAGTGCGAGGATTGCTTCCATGTTCTCCTGTAGGGTGGGGGTTCGGCGCTAGCCGCGAAGGTCTCCGACAGCTAGTCCCAGGCCTCTAACCACTACCCTATCTCTCCAAAGACGCCGTCACCCGATTGCGTTCGTTCGCCACGATGCGCACCGACGAAGACCACGGTCGATAGCCGTCGCGCTCGAGGCGCACTGCGTGCTCGCCAGGGGCCACAGTCTGGAGCATCAGCGGCGTGCTTCCGACGAGCTTGCCGTCCAGGTACACCTTCGCGGCAGATGGGCGCGAGTCGACCGCGAGTACACCTGCCAAACGTCCGTCCACGGTGGCGCTCGCGGCAGCGGGCGCGGCCGACGCCGCCCGTGTGGGCGGCGGCACACGTACCGCAACCAGAGCGATGTTCACCGATTGTGCGGGCCGCGACGGTGAAATCACCACGCGACGCTCCTGCGGCGTGTATCCGTCCCGCGTCACGCGCACGCGATGCCCGCCGCGCGCGAGATCGCGAACCGTCGCGGGGGTCTTGCCGTAGTCGCGGCCGTCGACAGAGACCGAAGCGCCAGCAGGCGTGGTTCGCACGAGCAGGCGGCCGGTCGACAGCTCGGGCGGCGACGGCGCCACGGGTGCCGGCGTCGGCGCCGCAGCAGGTGCGGGTTTCGGCGGCTCCGTCACCGCGCTTTCTGTGAACTCGCGCCCTGCGGGCTGGACGGCGCCTGTCGTCGCAACGGCAGTCGGCGCCGTGCGATCGTGGCTGCCGACGCCGTATCCTCCGGCAAAGCCGACGGCAAGGCCGACGATGAGCGCGAGCGCCAGCGGCCAGACCGCCGATCGCGATCGCTCGAGCGCGGAGGACATGGTCTGATCGTGACCTGTGATGAATCCGATCGGCGCCGCGGCGGGCGGCTCGTCGACCGCCGCTGCCGGCTCGGCCTCTGTTGGAAACGCCTCCACATCGCCGAACCTCGCTGACGGCCGCGTGAGTCGTTCGTCGATGTCGAGCGCTCGTTGTTTTGACGGTAACCCGAGGTCGGGATCGCTGTCCGACGCGTGATCGAGCGGCAGTCGAGGTTCCAACTCCATGCGCGACCCTCTTTTCACTGGTTGAGGACCGGCGGCGGACCGCCGGCTCGAAATGTCGACGCCGGGAAAAGCGTGCTTCAACGCTTCCGCAAAGTCGAGAGCAGTCGCGAACCGCTCCTCCGGATTCTCTGCCAGCGCACGGGCAAACGCGTTGCGCACGGCAGCGGGATCGCCTCCATCAATCGGCGTCAGTCTTTCCACCGCTTTGTCGCCGACGCCGCTGATCCGGCGCCCCCACAACAACTCGTGCGTCAACGCCGCGAGGCCAAACACATCGGCGCGACGATTCCAGGAGGCGCCGGCCACCCGCTCGGGAGCGGTGAAAGGCCGCCGGATGGGAGCAGTGATACCGACCTGCTCGAGCGCGCGCGCGACGCCGACGCCGGTGAGCCGCGTGTCGTCGGGCGAGAGCAGTACATCGCGCGGATGGAGTGCTCCATGGAAGATGTTGACCGCGGCGGCGGAGTCGAGTGCGCCGGCAAGATCGGTGGCCACACGCAGTACATCGGCAGCCGGAGCCGGCCCTCGTTCGCGCACGGCGAGATCGAGCGACTCGGCGGCAACGTAATCCTGCACGACGTACGCAGTCACGCCCGCGATTCCCGTCGCGAGCGGCGTCGCGAGGACCGGGTGTGACAGTTCCGCGGCGATGAGACGCTCGAACGCGGCAACGAGCTGGTGCACGCGCTCGGGCGGCAGGTCGAGCTTGAACAGTTTGATCGCAACGAGGTGTTCGCGCTCCGGGTCGTACGCCCGAAACACAGGTCCCAAAGCCCCGGCGCCAATCTGATGGAGAACACGAAACGGTCCAAACGCGTCTGGAGGCGCTGTGCCGGCAGCTTCCGTGTTCAGTGATGGACTCCTCGAAGGAAGGCGCTTGCATGGTAACACGAAATTGGTGCAACCGAAGCCCCGCGATCGGCGTCTTAGTGCTGTCGCATCAATCGAATAGCGACGCTGCTCGCTTGACAGTCCGAGCGAGCGTTTGAGACAGTAGGCGTTCTGGTGCAAGTCAACTCCGCGGAGCTCTCCACGCCGGGGTCAGACCCGAAGTCGGGGTCTGACCCCGACATCCACGTACGCATTCCGGTCGACGTGCGCCGATTCCCCTGGATACGGCGGCTGGCCGCCGACTACGCGTACGACTTTCGGGCGGTCGCTCCGTTTTTTTCCGGCGATCCGTCCGATCGTGCGGCGTGGGCCGATGCGATTGCGCGCACGCAGACCCACGATCGTCGCCGAGCTGATATGGCGGCGATCATCGCCGCACAGCAGGAACGTCGTATGGCGCCTGCGCCTGCGCGCGAGGCGGGCCGCCTGCTGAACGATCGACGAACCGTCGCGATCGTCACTGGGCAGCAGGCCGGACTGTTCGGTGGACCACTGTTCACGCTCTTGAAAGCCCTCACCGCGCTCAAGCTGGCGGAGCAGGTCGCCCGCGATCATCAGGTGCCGGCCATCGCCGTTTTCTGGATCGATGCCGAGGATCACGATTGGGAAGAGGTCCGATCGTGTACGGTATTTGCCGAGGAATTCACGCCGCGCACGGTGTCGCTCCCGGCCCGTTCGGGCGTGGATCCGGTGCCCGTCTCCACGGTCCGCCTCGACGACAGCATCCTCAAGGCACTCAACGACCTCCAAGCTGCTCTGCCCGCCACCGAATTTCGCGATTCATTGATCGCGTCGCTCCGCCGCATCTACACACCAGGCGCGGGCATGGCGGAGGCGTTCGGACGGTGGATGGAAGATGTGCTCGGCCCGCGCGGTCTCGTCGTGTACGACTCGTCGGATCCTGCCTCGAAGCCGCTCGCCAGCCAGGTGTTCGCGCGAGAGCTCTCGATGCCTGGACAAACGGTCAAGCTGGCGGCGCTCGCCGGCTCCGATCTCACCGCGCGCGGGTACCACGCGCAGGTCCATGCGCAGGACGACACGCTGGCGCTCTTCCATCTCGACGCTGCCGACAACGGGCGGCGGGCCATTCGACAGCAGGATGGGCGGTTCGTGGTCGGCGATCAGGAATTCGCCGCATCGACGTTCGTCTCGCAGGCGGCCGAGCGGCCCGATGGCTTCAGCCCCAACGTCCTACTCCGTCCTATCGTGCAGGACACGCTGTTCCCGACGATCTGCTACGTCGCCGGCCCGAACGAGCTCGCGTACCTCGGGCAACTGCGCGGGGTGTATCAACATTTCGGCGTGCCGATGCCGCTGTTCTATCCGCGCGCGACCGCGACGCTTCTTGACTCGCCGGCGCTGCGCTTCTTGACCAAATACAAGCTCCCGATCGAAGCGCTGCAGGCGCAGGACGAAGCGGCCCTCAACGAACTGCTGAAGACGCAGATTCCACCTGCGCTCGAGGAGTCGTTTGCGGAAGCCTCCTCGACAATCGAGACGCAGATGACGCGTCTGATTCAGGCGATGCCGACGCTCGATCCGACGCTCGAAGGCGCCGCCCGCTCGACGCTCGAGCGGATGCAGCGCGATCTTCAGACTCTGCACGGCAAGATGATTCAAGCGGCCAAGCGCCGAGACGAAACGCTGCGCCGCCAGTTCATCCACGCCCGCGCGCTCGCCTTCCCCGGCGGCCATGCGCAGGAACGGACGATCGGCTTCGTCTCGTTCCTGAACCGGTACGGTCCGGCGCTGGTCGAACGGTTGGACGAGGAGCTGCCCCTCGACCTGGGGCGTCACTGGATTGTCGCCATCTAAACCGAACCCCGGGCGAGTCAGGCCCGACCGATCGACGACCGCGCGTGTACGGATTCGCATCCACGCGATCTGGCGGAAGCGATGGGTGCGCATCACGGCAGCCGTGCTCGCGGTTCCCACGGTCGTCCTGTGCTTCGTCGCGACGTACTATGCGGTGAGCTTCGGACGCTTGATCGACGCGCGTCTGCACGGCGAGCGCGACACGACGCTGCCGCGCGTCTTCGCGCGACCACTCGAGCTGCGCCGCGGCCAGTCGCTCACCGATCGGCAGCTGATCGATCGTCTGAACGATCTCGGCTACGCGCATCGCGACCGGATCGAGAGGCCGGGCGAGTTCGCGGTGGGCGCGGGCGCCGTGTCGATCATGCCGCGGTCGCCGGCGTTCCGGATGCAGATGGTGCGGGTGGTCTTCGAGCGCCCGCCCGCTCCCGGACGTACCGCAGCAAGACGATCGGCGGCGCGCCCCGCGGATCGTGTGCTCCAGCTCGAGCTCGGATCGAAACCCAGCGAACGTCTCGTGCTCGACGCGCCGGTGCTCACGTCGCTCGTCGGCGGCGGCGAGCGCGAAAAGCGCCGGCCGGTTGCATTGTCGGTGATCCCCGAGCGCATGAGGAATGCCGTGCTGGCGATCGAGGACCGGCGCTTCTACGAGCACCCCGGCGTCGATCCGATCGGCATTCTCGGCGCGATGGTCTCGAACCTCCGCGGGAAGCGCGGGTACACCGCGGGCGGCAGCACCATCACGCAGCAGGTGGCGCGCAACGTCTTTCTGCCGAAGATGTTTCCCGACATGACACTGCAGGCGGCCCGGGAAAAATCGCTGCGCCGCAAGCTTCTCGAAATGTGGGTGTCGATCATCATCACCTTCCGCGCCTCGAAGGATGAAATCCTCGAGATGTACTTGAACGACATGACGCTCGGCCAGCGCGGCTCGTTCGGCATCGTCGGCGTGGCCGAAGCGTCCAGGCTGTTCTTCGGCAAGGACGTCAGCAACGTCTCGCTCGCGGAGGCAGCCACGATTGCGGGCGTGTTTCAGTCGCCGTCGGCGCTGTCGCCGTTCAACAACCCTGCGCGCTGCAAGGAGCGCCGAAACGTCGTGCTCGGAGCGATGGAGGATGCAGGCTATGTCAGCGCCGAGGCCGCCACGCGTGCACAGCAGGAGCCGCTCACGATCGTGCCGCGCGCGCTCGAGGCCGAAGCGCCCTATTTCGTCGACTTCGTCGGCCAGATCCTGAGCGACCAGTATCCCGGCCTGACGACCACGACCGATCAGCCGGTCGAGGTGTACACCACGCTCGACCTGCACCTGCAGCGCGTGGCGCAGGATGCCGTGCGCGACGGGTTGATTGGCGTGGACAACCAGCTGGCCAGACGGAAGCGTGGCAAGGCCGAGGCGGCGCTCATCGCGTTGGATCCGCGCAGCGGCGAGATCCTGGCGTTCGTCGGCGGCCGTTCGTACAACCAGTCTCAGTACGACCGCGCGGTGGTGTCGCGGCGTCAGCCGGGCTCGGTGTTCAAACCGTTCGTCTTCCTCACGGCGTTCGAGCAGGCGCTCGAGCAGGAGCGCAACGACATCACCCCGGCATCGATCACCCTCGACCAGCAGGAGACCTTCGAGTTCGACAATCAGGTGTGGACGCCGGAAAACTACGAGCACACCTATGACGGCCCCATTACGTACCGGCACGCGCTCGCCCACTCGCGCAATCTGGGAACGATTCACGTGGCCCAACAGGCCGGCTACGACCGCGTGGCGGCGCTGTGGAAGAGCCTCGGCGTGGGGAATCCACCGAAGGCGTATCCATCGATCGCGTTGGGCGTCTTCGAAGCAACGCCGTTTGAAATCGCGACCGCATTCACGATTTTCCCGAACGGCGGCGTGATCCGGCCGCTGAGAGAGATCCTCCAGATCACTCGCGGCGGCAAGGACGTCACCTTGAAGGATGCCAGGCCGCTCAAGACGATCGCGAAGCCGCAGACGACATTTCTCGTGACCAACATGATGCGCAGCGTGCTGAACGAGGGCACGGCGGCAGGCGCCCGGTCTGCCGGCTTCACGCTCGACGCGGCAGGGAAAACAGGGACCACCAACGACCTCAGGGACGCCTGGTTCGTCGGCTTCACACCCGAACTGCTCACCGTCGTATGGGTGGGATTCGACGACAACCAACCGGTCGGCCTGAGCGGGGCAAGGGCGGCGCTGCCGATCTGGACGCAGTTCATGAAGGCGGCGCTCGCCGGCCGCGCCAGCGTGCCGTTCGAGGTGCCGCCCGGCATCGCGTTCACGAACATCGACGCCGACACCGGCAAGCTGGCCACGCCCTACTGCCCCAAGGTGATCACCGAAGCATTCCTCGCGGGCACCGAGCCGATGCAGGTCTGCGACCTGCACCGATGATCACTGGGTCGCCGGGCCACCTGACCTACTTGAGCGACCCGACCCACGCGACCCACGCGACCCACCTATAATCGATCCGTGAACCGGGAAGTCTTCGCCGCCGTGGCTGCGGCGCTCGAGCGCGGCGAACCGGCCGCGCTGGTGACCATCGTGTCGACGACCGGCTCGACGCCTCAACGCGTCGGCGCCAAGATGCTCGTCTTCGGCGACGGCCGCATTGTCGGCACGATCGGTGGCGGGTGTTATGAAAACGATGCATTCGGGAAAGCCCGCGAGGCGATCCTGAACCGGCGTCCCGAGATGGTGCATTACGAGCTCTCCGACGACTTCGCACAGGAAACGGGACTGATTTGCGGCGGCCAGATGGACGTGTACATCGAGCCGATCGAGCCGTCGCCCGAGCTGTACATTGTCGGCGCGGGTCATGTGGGGTTTCATCTGGCCCGTCTTGCAGGCGAGGTCGGCTTCAGGGTCCACGTGGCGGACGATCGGGAGAAATTTGCGAACGCGGAGCGCTTTCCGACGGCGGTCGAGATCGTGGTCGACGACATACCTGCCTGGATTGCGCGCGCGAATCTTCCCGCGCACGCGTATGTGGTGATCGTCACGCGGGGCCATACCAACGATCTCGAGGCGATGCGCGCGCTCGCACCGCGCGACCTTCGATACCTTGGGCTCATCGGGAGCCGCGCCAAAGTGGCGCGCATTTACGACGCGCTCACTGCCGACAACATGCCGCCCGGCCTGCTCGAACGCGTGCATGCGCCGATCGGTCTCGACATCGGCGCGGTCACGCCGCAGGAAATCGCAGTCAGCATTCTCGCCGAGCTCATTGCGGTCAAGCACGGAAAAGAGCACTCGACGTCGATGAAATGGACCCCGCCACAACTCTCAACGATCAACGCTCAACGCTGACCGATCACGACCGACCCAGACTTGCACTTTGACCGTTGAACGTTGACCGTTGACCGTTGACCGTTGACCGTTGACCGTTGACCGTTGAGCGTTGAGCGTTGAAAGTTGACCGTTGAAAGTTGTTTATGTCGCTGCTGCTTCGCGGCGGGACGATCGTGACGATGAACGACCGGTTCGACGTCGTGGACGGTGACGTGTCGATCAAGGACGGCCGCATCGCGGCGATTGGATCGAACATCGCCGAGCGTCACGACAAGGTGATCGACGCGCGCGGCGGCTACGTCATTCCCGGCTTCATCCAAACGCACATCCATCTGTGCCAGACGCTGTTCCGCGGCTTTGCCGATGATCTGCCGTTGATGGATTGGCTGCGGACCCGCGTCTGGCCGATGGAAGCGGCGCATACTCCCGCGACACTGCGGGCGGCAACGCGCCTCGCCACGACGGAGCTGCTGTCGAGCGGGACGACCGCCGTGCTGACCATGGAGACGGTGCACGACACGGACGCGGTGTTCGACAGCGTGGCCGAAAGCGGGATCCGCGCCACCGTAGGGAAATGCATGATGGACTTCGATGCGCAGGTCCCAAAACGGTTGCAGGAAGAGACGCGTCAGTCGATCGACGAGAGCCTCGCCATCCGCAAACGGTGGCACGGCGCCGAGAACGGCCGGCTCCTCGCCGCCTTTGCGCCGCGGTTCGCGGTGTCATGTTCTCGTGATCTTCTCGAAGAGGTCGCCCGCCTGTCGCAACGAGAGCGCGCGCTCGTCCATACGCACGCATCCGAGTCGCGCGACGAAATCGCCATCGTCAAACAAATCACCGGCGCGCGTTCCAACATCGAATACTTATCGGCCGTGCGTCTCACCTCTCCGCACTTGTGCGCGGCGCATTGTGTCTGGGTGGATGATGCCGATCAGCAACTGCTCGCCGACCACGACGTCAAGGTCATGCACTGTCCCGGCTCGAACTTGAAGCTCGGCTCGGGCATCGCGCCAGTGCCAGAAATGCGGGCGCGCGGGATCACGGTGTCGCTCGGGGCAGATGGCGCCGCATGCAACAACCGGCTCGACATGTTCGAGGAGATGCGGCTTGCGGCCGTCCTCCAGGCGATGCGGCGGCAGCCCGGCGTCCTCAATGCGCGCGACGTGTTGTGGATGGCCACGCGCGCCGGCGCCCGTACGCTCGGACTCGAGGATCACATCGGATCGCTCGAAGTGGGCAAGAAAGCAGACGTCGTGCTGATCGAGCGCGACCGACCCCATCTGGCGCCCGGACCGGATCCGTATTCGACATTGGTCTACGCCGCCCGTGGCAGCGACGTGCGCACGACAATCGTGGACGGCGAGGTTCTCGTCGACGATTTCGCCCCGCTGCGTGTCGATCGAACGGCTGTCGCGGTCGCGGCGCGCGACGCCGCGCGCGAGGTCGCGAGTCGAGCTCGAATCGCAATACCCTAACCCTTGTCGTGTCCGGCTTTAGCCGGATCGGCGACGTTCCGATCTGGTGTATAATTCTTAGCAGTCCCAGAACTCGAGTGCTAATGGAACCCGATCGCTCGCGTAGAGTTCTCGCTGCGTTGGTGCGCGAATACATCACCTCCGGCGAGCCCGTCGCCTCGTCGCTGCTCGTCACGGCGGCCGGGCTGGGCATCTCTTCTGCAACGGTTCGAAACATCCTGGCGCGCCTCGAGGAAGAGGGCTACCTGCAGCAGCCGCATACGTCGGCTGGCCGCATCCCGACCGATCGCGGATACCGCTTCTACGTTGACCTCCTGCTCGAGTCCAAACGGCCGACGCGCGCGGCCGAAGCGGTCGAAGCGCGGCTGCGCCGAGACAGTCCGGATCGATTGCTCGACTCGGTGCTGCCACAGGTGTCGCACGTGCTCTCTCAGAGCTCCCGCAGCGTAGGTTTTGCCATCCGGCCGGCGCACGAGGCCGCCGTATTCGATCGCGTGGAATTCGTGCCGCTCGGTGGCGGACGTATCCTTGTCGTGATCGTGGCGAGCGGCGGTCACGTGATTCAGAAGGTGATCGACATCGGCGAACCGCTGGGCGCCGACGACCTTCGTCAGGCGGCGAACTACCTCAACGAGAAGTTCTCCGGCCTGCCGCTGCATCGAGCGCGCGCGGCCGTCCTCGAACGAATCAACGAAGAACGACTGCTCTATGATGCGCTTCGCGCGCGAGCCATGCGTCTTGCATCGTCCACGTTCTCCGACCTGCCCGACGACCGGCTGATCTACGTCGAGGGCATGTCGTCGCTTCTCGACGATGCGTCGGGCGTCAACGTGAACATGCTGCAGGCGCTGCTGCAGATGATCGATGAGAAGCAGAAGCTCCTTCAACTGCTCAACGAGTACATCGACGGCCCGGGGCTGACCGTCGTCATCGGCGCCGAGCATCTCGACGCGAACCTGCGCCCCTTCAGTCTCGTGCTCTCGACCTACGACGATGGCTCCGGCATCGGCACCGTCGGGGTGCTGGGGCCCACGCGCATGCGCTATTCCCGGGCGATCGCCGTAGTCGAAGGCGCGGCGCAGGCAGTCTCCCGCGTGCTCCGCGACCCCAACTAGGACCATGGCAGACGAGCCCGTGACCAATCCGGTGGAAACGCCACCGGATCCGACCGAGCTACAGCGCGAGCGTGACGACTTTCGCGATCGCTGGATGCGGAAGAGCGCAGAGTTCGACAACTACCGCAAGCGCATCGAGCGCGAGCGGCGCGAGCAGGCCGATCAGGCCGTCGTCGATCTTCTGCAGGAGCTGCTGCTCGTCGTGGACGATTTCGACCGCGCGCTCACCGTGGACGCCGGCGACGGCGATCCGGCGTACCGCAAAGGCATCGAACTGATCCACGGCAAGCTGCATGACCTTCTCCGCAAATACGGCGTCCGGCCGATCGAGGCGCTCGGCGCCGACTTCGACCCCAAGCTGCACCAAGCGGTGACGCACGAAGTGAGTCCGGATCATCGCGAAGGTGAAGTGATCGGCGAGCTGCGGAAGGGATACACGATCAACGACCGTCTGTTGAGACCCGCGATGGTAAAGGTGGCCAAGGCGTGAGCAAGCGCGACTACTACGAAGTGCTTGGCGTTTCGAAATCGGCGAGCGACGCAGAGATCAAGAGCGCGTATCGCAAGCTCGCGATGAAGCATCACCCCGACAAGAATCCCGGAGACCACGCGGCTGAAGACAAGTTCAAGGAAGCGGCCGAGGCGTACGCCGTTCTCGCCGACACGGAAAAGCGCGCGCTGTACGATCGGTACGGCCATGCAGCGGTGAGCTCGGCCGGAGGCGCCGGGTTCGATCCAAGTGTGTTCACCGGGTTCGAGGACATCCTCGGAAACCTCGGCGACATTTTCGGGTTCGGCGATCTGTTTGGCGGCGGCCGCCGGCGCGGCGGACCGCAGCGCGGCGGCCATCTCCGGTACGACCTCGAGATCACCTTCGAGGAGTCTGCCCGTGGCGTCGAAACCTCCATCCAGATTCCGCGACAGGAGAGCTGCGATACTTGCCACGGCACCGGGGCGGCGCCCGGCTCGGCGCCCGCGACCTGCCCGCAATGCCGCGGCCAGGGACAGCTTCGCAGCCAACAGGGCTTCTTCACGGTGGCGCGCACCTGCCCGCAGTGCCGCGGCGCCGGGCGCATCATCACCAAGCCGTGTCAGGCCTGCCGCGGCGCGGGACGAGTGACCCGCGAGCGGAAGATCAAAGTAAAGATTCCTCCAGGGATCGCGACCGGTCAGCAGCTCCGCGTGCAGGGCGAAGGCGAAGGAGGATCCGGAGGAGGACCGTCCGGCGATCTCTTCGTCGCCATTCACGTGCAGGAGCACGAATACTTCCGGCGTGACGGCACGAATCTCTTTTGCGAGATCCCCGTCAATTTCACGACGCTCGCCCTCGGCGGCGAGATTCACGTACGGACGCTCGACGGAAAAGAGACCGTCAAGATCCCCGAAGGGACGCAAACCGGAACGACGCTTCGGCTGAGAGGCAAAGGCATGCCGGACGTCTCGGGACGCGGCCGCGGCGATCTGTTCGCGACCGTGCAGGTGCTGACGCCGAAGAAGATGACGCGCGAGCAGCGGCAGGTGCTCGAACAACTCTCGAAAGTGCTGCCGGCGGACCAATTCGAGCCACGTCCGCGTGAAGATCAACACGACGAACGCAACCTGTTCGATCGCGTCAAGGACATGTTCGGATAGAGAATTTGGTAATTGGTAAATTGGTAAATTGGTAAATTGGTAAGTTGAAGACGTACCCGGCGTTGGAAATCCGCGGCGCCGATCCGGATCGCCTGTCCGCTGCGATCGACGACCTTCCCGCAACCGCAATGGAGGACCGCGACAATGCGGTCCGCGTGTTCTTCTCCACGACCGGTGCCCGCGACCTGGCTCAGTCGGCGCTCTCTCCGGATTTCGACGCCGTCCCCATCGAGGTCTCGGACGACGACTGGGCGCTCCGGTCGCAGGAGAACTTGCAACCGGTCACCGTCGGACGCATCACGATTTCTCCGAATCCCGAATCCCCATTCCCTAATCCCTTGACGGTCGTAATCAGGCCATCCATGGGCTTCGGCACGGGCCATCACGTCACGACTCGGCTTTGCCTGGAAGCGCTGCAGGCGATTGACCTCACGAACGCCTTCGTGCTCGACGTAGGCACCGGATCCGGAGTGCTCGCCATTGCCGCCTGTCGGCTGGGCGCGGCGCGCGCTCTCGGGATCGACCACGACGCGGACGCCGTGGAATCGGCGCGGCAGAACCTCGAGCTGAACCCGGCCACGCGCGGTGTCACGTTCGAAGTCGCCGACCTGCAGACCGCCGCGCTTCCTCAGGCGAACGTTGTCACGGCCAACCTCACCGGCGCCGTTCTGGTGCGTTTCGCCCACTCGCTGTTGAACGCCGTCCGAGATGGAGGCACCCTCATCCTGAGCGGATTGCTCTCCGCTGAGCGCGACGACGTCGTCGAGGCGTTCGAGGGGCTCAGGATTCTCTGGGAACGGGAGGAGGACGGCTGGGTGGGCCTGGGCGTGAAAAAAGCGTGACAATCAACTGTTTGACGCACCTTCAAGTCTAATAAACGTCATGGTCCGGACATTCCCTCTGTTCGCTCTCGTCGTCGCCGCGACCGTCACAGCCGGCGCCCAGTTCGATCAGGCGCAGAGCCAAGGTCAGCGGCGACAGCAGCCGGCGCGGGATACGCCTGCGCAACCCGCCACTCCAGCGCCCACGGGAAAAATCAGCGGCCGGGTCGTGACAGCCGATACAGGCCGGCCGGTCAAGCGCGCGCGTGTGTTCGTCAACGCCGCCGAACTGCCGGGAGGGCGCGGGACGCTCACGGACGATTCCGGCGCCTACGAAATCACGGATTTGCCGGCGGGGCGCTACACGCTCAATGTTTCGAAGTCCGGCTTCGTGTCGCTGTCTTACGGCCAGCGGCGTCCGCTTCAGGCGGGCACGCCGCTTCAGCTGCTCGATGGCCAGCAGCTGAAAAGTGTGGACTTCCGCCTCCCGCGCGGGGGCGTCATCGCCGGCCGCGTGCTCGACGAGGATGGTGAACCGGTCCCCGGCGCGATGGTCCGCGTGATGCGGTATCAATACCAGCAGGGCGACCGACGGCTCACGCCCGCAGGTACGGCGCAAACCGACGACCGTGGCCAGTACCGCGTGTGGGGGCTGATGCCCGGTGATTACTACGTCAACGCGCTCACAAGGCTGCCAGGGTTTGGCGGCGGCATGGGGCCCGGAGGTCGCGGCGGACCGGGTGGACCCGGTGGGCCGGGCGGTGGCCCTCTCGGCGGGCGCGGCGCCGCAATCGCGGCGATTGCCGGCGGCAATTTCCAACAGTTGTTCGGCGGCGGCGGCGACGATCAGGAGCCGATGAATTACGCGCCGACCTACTATCCGGGAGTGACGGCGGTGGAACAGGCGCGGCCGGTCACCCTCGGCATCAGCCAGGAAGTCCAGGAGATCAGCTTCAACCTGCAACTCGTGCGTACGTCGCGCATCAGTGGCCGCGTGACGAATCCCGACGGGACGCCGGTTACGGCGGGCAATGTGAACCTCATGCCTGACGGCGCCGGCCGCGGCGGACAAATCGGGGCGAATTACGGCGGGCGCATCCAGTGGGACGGCGCGTTCACGATCGTCAACGTGGCGCCGGGCCGCTATGTCCTGCGCGCGCGCGGTGAAGATAGCGAGACCGCTCAGTTCGCGATGCAGCCGATCAGCGTCAGCGGCGGCGACATCGACAATCTTGGCGTGATGCTGTCTGCCGGCGCAACGGTGACAGGGACGGTCACATTCGTTCCAGGACAGAACCCGGCGCCCGATATCACGCAGGTCAGGATTACCGCTCCATCGACCGATCTTTCGGCGTTCGGTCCGCAGCCGAACGCCCGAGTGGACAAGGACGGGAGGTTTACGCTGAGCGGCGTGGCGGCGGGGACCCACCTGATCCGATCCAACGGCAACCTCCGGGGATGGACGCTCAAATCGGTGAGCGTCAGCGACCGCGACGTCACGGATACGCCGATCGACATTCGCAGCGGGCAAACGCTGTCGAACGTTGCGATCGTCTTCACCGACAAGGTCAACGAAATCTCCGGCACGATCACGACGAGCACCGGCGTCCCGATGCCGGACTATACCGTTCTCGCATTCCCGACCGATTCGTCACTCTGGCGCCCACAGGCGCGTCAAATTGCGACGACACGGCCAGATCAGACCGGGAAGTATCGGTTGAGGGGACTGCCGCCGGGCGAGTACTACGTGACGACGGTCGATCCGGCAGAGCCCGGCGAATGGTTCGAACCGGCGTACCTCGACGAACACCGCGCCGGCGCGTCCCGCCTGACGCTTGGCGACGGAGACGTGAAGACGCAGGACTTTAAGATCGCCATACGATAAAAACCTGCGAACGCTCAACGCTCAACTTTCAACGGTCAACGTTCAGGGGCAAGTCGCGACATGAAGCCTCGCCCATCGGTCGTTGAACGTTGATCGTTGTGCGTTGTTCGTTGTGCGTTGTTCGTTGTGCGTTGTGCGTTGTGCGTTGTGCGTTGTGCGTTGTGCGTTGTTCGTTGAGCGTTGTTCGTTGAGCGTTGAGCGTTGAGCGTTGAGCGAGTTTTTACTCAGAGGTCGCCCCACAGAAACTGAAGGA
>Ga0114129_10008453_pt1 | contig 14667 bp, 16 predicted proteins | sample RhiMetdeltSRZDD1_FD_80071 | JGI IMG/M metagenome (GOLD analysis project Ga0114129, IMG submission 80071) | Populus rhizosphere microbial communities from Tennessee, USA - Rhizosphere MetaG P. deltoides SRZDD1 (version 2) (version 2) | ecosystem: Host-associated > Plants > Roots > Rhizosphere >... | reverse complement strand
GCGGCGGCCGACGGCGTCGGCGCCGTCGTGATCAACCCGGGCGCGCTGACCCACTACTCCTACGCGCTCCGCGACGCGATCGAGGCGAGCGGGCTCCCCGTGATCGAGGTCCACATGTCCAACACCCAGGCGCGCGAGGACTTCCGTCGTCGCTCGGTCGTGAGCGAGGTCTGTCGCGCGTCGATCATCGGCCTCGGGGCCGGTGGCTATCATCTCGCTTTGGAGGCGGTGCCGTGGATCACCTGAGCCGCAGGAACGCGCTGATCGAACGCTGCGAGGAGCTGAAGGTCGACGCGCTGTTGCTCACGCGGCTTCCCAACGTCCGGTACCTGACGGGCTTCACGGGGTCGTCCGCGTGTCTGTTGGCCGGCCCCGCGGGGTCGGTGTTCTTCACCGACGGGCGCTACGGGGAGCAGTCGCGGCACGAGGTGGCCGACCTCCTGCGCGTCGCGTCGACCGCGCCGCTGCTCGGCCCGATCCATGAGCACGTCGACCGCCTCGGGGTCCGCCGGCTGGGGTTCGAGAAGCACGCCGTCACGGTCGGACAGCTCGAGCGCTGGGAGGACGCCCTGGACGGCGTCACGCTCACCGGGATCGGCGAGGAGGTCGAGCGACAGCGGTGGACGAAGGACGCCGAGGAGCTCGCGACGCTCCGAGCGGCGCAGGACGCGACCGACCGCGCCTTCGAGGGCATCCTGGACGCGCTCGTCGTCGGGGTCACCGAGCGCCAGGCCGCCGCGCGACTGGCGAGAGAGTTGACGCGCCAGGGCGCGGACGGCACGGCGTTCGACGCGATCGTCGCCTTCGGCGAGCATGCGGCCGAGCCTCACCACCATCCCTGCCATCGCACGCTCGCCGAAGGCGACGTGATCAAGATGGACTTCGGCGCGCTCGTCGACGGGTACCACACCGACATGACGCGGACCGTCGCGTTCGGCGAACCGACCCCCGAGCTCCGGAAGGTGCACGACCTCGTGGCCGCGGCGCAGCAGGCGGGGATCGATGCGCTCCACCCGGGCGCCTCGGCGGCCGACGTCGACCGCGCCGCGCGCTCCGTGATCGAGGACGCCGGCTACGGCGACGCCTTCAGCCACGGGCTGGGACACGGGGTCGGCCTCGAGATCCACGAGGGCCCGTCGCTCCGCCGCGAGGGCGAGGACGTGATCCCCGCCGGAACCGTGGTGACGATCGAGCCGGGCGTGTACCTGCCGGGTCTGGGAGGCGTGCGGATCGAGGACGTGATCGAGGTCGCGGAGGACGGCAGCGGCCCGCTGGGCGCCGCCACCCGCGAGCTGATCGAGCTGTAGCCGATGAGCGTCTCGACGAACGACTTCAAGAACGGCATGACGCTGGACCTCGATGGCACGCTGTTCCAGGTCGTCGAGTTCCAGCACGTCAAGCCCGGGAAGGGCGGCGCGTTCGTCCGCACGAAGCTGCGCAACGTCAAGAGCGGAGCGGTCGTCGACAAGACGTTCAACGCGGGGGTCAAGGTCGGCCTCGCGATCGTCGAGCGCAAGGAGATGCAGTACCTCTACCCGGAGGGTGCCGACCTCGTGTTCATGGACCTGCAGACGTACGAGCAGCTGCACGTTCCGGGCGCCGTGGTCGGCGACGTGGGGAAGTACCTCACCGAGGGCGGGCAGGCCACGGTCGCGACGCACCAGGGAGTGCCGATCTCGGTCGACCTCCCGGCCTCGATGGTCCTCGCCGTGAAGGAGACGGACCCGGCCGTGAAGGGCGATACGCGCACGAACGCGCTGAAGCCGGCGACGCTGGAGACCGGCGTGGTGGTGCACGTGCCCCTGTTCGTCGAGGAGGGGGATCGGGTCAAGGTCGACACGCGCTCGGGCGACTACATCGAGCGCGTGAAGGCCTGATCTTCACCCCGGATCGCGCCCGGCCCGCCGTCAGTCGGCCACGCCGATCCGCTTCCGCGCGATCCAGGTGCACCCGCCGGGGGTGACGGTCATCACGTCGATCGGTCCGCCCACGGTCGGATGCCGTGGCTCGAAGCGCAGCGTGTCGATCGTGGTCCTGGTCAGGTGCACCGCGTAGTCGACGGCGTCCTGCAACGGCATCGCATCGAAACGCGGGAGGAAATCCTTCTGGATCAGCCGGTTCGCGATGTCGGTGTCGCCGGACCGCGACACGCCGTAGAGGATCCTGCCGTCCTCGCCTCGATTGGGTCGGGTGAGGTCGCGCCGCGTGTGGCCCGCGTAGAAGTGGGGCACGCTGACGCGTCCTTCGACGCGATAGCCGGCCAGGTTGAAGCCGACGCTGGCGTCGGGGAACGCGCTGCGGAGGTACTCGTGCAGCCGCGTCGCGGTCGATTCCACATCGTCGTCGGCCGTGAGTTGCTCCTCCTCGAAGCGCTCGATGTGCGCGTCGATCGGTTGGCCCTCGAGGAGCGCGTTGTCGTACAGGCCGACCGCGCAGTTCACGGTCTTGAGCTCCACCAGCTTGTTCGTGGTGTCGGACAGGACGAGCATCGACTTCGTGCGCACCACGTCGCCGTCTTCCTGCCCCGTGTCCGTTCTCGTCGCCGTGAGGCGTGAATCGGCGGCGAGCGCGATCCCGGACGGGACGTACACGGCTACCAGCAGGGTCATCGCGGGCTCCCTCGGGTCGACGACACGATGATGCTACGGTGCGAGCCATGCCTCGCCGAGCGGGCATCCGCGCGTCCCTTCCCGACGTGACGTCGTGACGTCACGCCGCGAGGCCCGCCGCGTCGCGATCGACATCCTCTACCAGGCCGACGTGACCGCCACCGACCCCACGGTGGTCCTCACCGAATGGATCGACGCGGGTCGTGCGGTCCCGGCGTTCTCGAAGGAGCTCGTCGAGGGCGTGAACGACCGGATGCCCGACATCGACCTCCTGCTCGAGGAGCACTCCGAGGACTGGACGGTGTCGCGGATGACGGCGTTGGATCGCACGATCCTGCGGGTGTCCGTGCACGAGCTCCGCGATCGGCCGGACGTGCCGCCGTCGGTCGCGATCAGCGAGGCCGTCGAGGCCGCGACCGACCTCTCGACGGAGGGGTCGCCGCGGTTCGTGAACGGCATCCTCGGACGGATCGCCAGCGAGCTCCGTCCCGCGTCCGCCGAGGAAGGGCGCGGCGACTAGGCGGGGTTCTCGGGCCGGGTCTCGCCGGTCGGCTCGACCAGCGGCGGCGTGGTCGGCTGCGGGGCGGTCGGCTGCGGGGCGGTCATCGGCGGCGGCGCGACCTCGGTGGTCGGAGCCGGAGCCGTGGCCTCCGCCGCGGTCTCGTCGTGCCCCTCCTTCAGGCCCTTCTTGAACTCGCCGGAGGACCGGCCCAGGTTCCGAGCGATCTCCGGCAGCTTGCTCGCACCGAAGAGCACCACGACAGCGATGATCGCCACGATCGCCCAGTCAGGCATCGATGCTCCTCCCTTGGTCGTTGGCGTCGACGGTAGGTCGACGGCCCTCAGTGTACGCCCGCCGCCGCGGAGGACGAAGGCTCGGACGTTGCCCCGGATGCCCGTCGAGGGTATCCTCGCGAGCGAGCTTCCCCTTTAAGTCCGGTCCCGCGAGGCCGGGAAGGGAGTGCACCGATGCGGTCCAACCTGCGCGCCTCCTCGACGACTCGAGGGGGCGTTCCCGTGTGAGCAGGATCCTGGGACCCGACGACGTGCGCCGCGCGCTGGCGCGGATCGCGCACGAGATCGTGGAGCGCGAGCCGACGGACGGCCTGCTGCTCGTAGGGATCGCGGACCGCGGCGACCACCTGGCGCTCCGTCTCGCCACCGAGATCGCCCGGATCGAGGCCGTGGACGTGCCCGTCGGCGTCCTCGACATCACGTTCTACCGCGACGACATCGGGCTCACCGCGGAGGCCCCCGAGGTGCACGAGACCCGGATCCCCGTCGACGTCTCCGGTCGCACCGTCGTGCTCGTGGACGACGTCCTGTTCACGGGCCGGACGATCCGGGCCGCGATGGATGCGCTGATGGATCTGGGCCGGCCGCGGAGGATCCGCCTGGCCGTGCTCGTGGACCGTGGCCACCGGGAGCTGCCGATCCGCGCCGATTTCGTCGGGAAGAACGTCCCCACGAGCCGGGGCGACGACGTCCGCGTGATGGTGTCCGAGGTCGACGGCGAGGACGGGGCGGTCGTCGAGGACGGAACCGAGACGCGGACCCTTCGGGGGGTGGGATCGTGAACGAGCACCTGCTGTCGATGCACGACGTGACGGCCGACGACGTCGTCCGGATCCTCGACACCGCGGAGTCGTTCCGCGAGGTCGGGACGCGCGTGATCAAGAAGGTCCCGGCCCTCCGCGGCCGCACCGTCGTGAACCTGTTCTTCGAGAACTCCACCCGGACCCGGATCTCGTTCGAGCTCGCGGCCAAGCGGCTGTCGGCGGACGTGATCAACTTCTCCTCGAGCGGCTCGAGCGTCTCGAAGGGCGAATCCTTGAAGGACACCGCCCTCACGCTCCAGGCGATGGGAGCGGACGCGATCGTGATCCGGCACTCGTCGTCCGGCTCGCCGTACCAGCTGACGAAGTGGGTCCGGGGCCACGTGCTGAACGCGGGGGACGGGACGCACGAGCACCCCACCCAGGCGCTCCTCGACCTCTACACGATGCGCGAGCGGCTGGGGCGCCTGGAGGGGCTCCACGTCGCGATCGTCGGCGATGTCCTGCACTCGCGCGTCGCGCGGTCGTTGTCCTTCGGGCTCGTGAAGATGGGGGCGGAGGTGACGCTGGTCGGCCCGGCCACGCTGATCCCGCCGGACGCGCCCGCGTGGGGCGTGCAGGTGAGCCACGACGTGGACGCGGTGTTGCCCAAGCTCGACGTCTGCTACCTCCTCCGCGTCCAGACGGAGCGGCAGCGACTCGAGTACTTCCCGTCCGTCCGCGAGTACTCGCGTCTGTTCGGGCTGAACCGCGCGCGCGTGGACCTGCTGCCCGAGGGGTCGCTGATCATGCATCCCGGACCGATGAACCGGGGCGTCGAGATCGACTCCGACGTGGCCGACCTGCCGCAGAGCGTGATCGAGGACCAGGTCACGAACGGGATCGCGGTGCGGATGGCGCTGCTGTACCTGCTGCTCGGCGGCAGGGCCGCCGAGCAGCAGGAGGGCGCGTGATGGCCGGCCCGGAGCTCCTGTTCCGGGGCGCGCGCGTCGTCGATCCGGCGGGCGGCCGCGACGCCGTCGCGGACGTGCTCGTCCGCGACGGCGTCGTGGCCGGTGTCGGACCGGATGCGGGGTCCGCTTCCGCCGAGGTGATCGACGCCGACGGGCTCGTGCTCGCCCCCGGGCTCGTCGATGTCCACACGCATCTGCGCGAGCCCGGCTTCGAGCACAAGGAGACGGTCGAGACGGGGACGCGGGCGGCCGCCGCGGGCGGGTACACCGCCGTCGCCCCGATGGCCAACACGGATCCGATCGCCGACGACGCGTCGGTGATCGCGGAGGTGCGCGCGGCGGCCGCCCGCGCCGACCTCGCCGACGTGTTCCCGGTCGGTGCGATCACCCAGGGGCTCGAGGGCGAGACCCTCGCCGAGATCGGCGCGATGGTCGCCGCAGGGGTCCGCGTCTTCAGCGACGACGGCCGGTGCGTCCCGACGGCGCGCATCCTCCGCAACGCGCTCACGTACGCGCGAGCGTTCGACGACGTCGTGATCGCCGAGCATTGCGAGGACGCGTCGCTGTCGATCGGACAGCAGATGCACGAGGGTATCGTGTCCTACTCGCTGGGCCTCGCGGGCCAGCCGTCGGCGGCCGAGGACGCGATCGTGTTCCGAGATCTCGAGGTCGCGCGGCTGACGGGGGGACGGCTGCACGTCTGCCACCTCTCGACGGCGGGGTCCGTGGAGCTGGTCCGCCGGGCGAAGGCCGACGGCGTGCGGGTGACGGCCGAGGTCACGCCGCATCACCTCACGTTCACCGACGAGGACCTCCGGACCTACGACACGAATCGGAAGGTCAACCCGCCCCTGCGGTCGGCCGAGGACCGCGATGCGCTCCGTGCGGGGATCGCCGACGGGACGATCGACGTCATCGCCACCGATCACGCGCCGCACGCGGTGGAGGAGAAAGAGGCGGAGTTCGATCGCGCGCCCCACGGGACGATCGGTCTGGAGACCGCGCTCGCGGTCGCCCTGACGGAGCTGGTCGTTCCCGGGCACGTCGACCTGCCGCGGGCGATCGAGGCGCTGTCGACGACGCCCGCGCGCTTGCTCGGCGCGCGCGACCACGGCGGGCCGATCGAGCCCGGGCGTCCGGCCAACCTGGTCGTGTTCGATCCCGCCGAGCCCTGGGCGGTCGAGCCGCCCTTCGTCTCGAAGTCACGCAACAGCGCGTTCATCGGACGGACGCTGACCGGGCGCGTTCGCTACACCGTCCGCCGGGGCGAGCTCACGGTCTCGGAGGGGAAGGCGACGCGGTGACGGCTCCGGCCGCACTGCTGGCCCTCGAGGACGGGACGGTCTTCCGCGGTTCCGCGTTCGGCTCGGAGGGCGAGTCCTTCGGCGAGGCGGTCTTCAACACGGGGATGGCCGGCTACCAGGAGGTCCTCACGGATCCGTCGTACGCGGGGCAGATCGTCACGATGACCGCGCCGCAGCAGGGCAACTACGGGATGCACGCGGACGACGCCGAGAGCGATCGCATCCGCGTCTCCGGGTTCGCGGTCCGAGAGGTGTCCCGGCGCGTGTCCAGCACGAGGGCCGACGGCACGCTCGGCGACGCGCTCGCCGGCGCGGGCGTCCTCGGCATCGAGGGGATCGACACGCGGAAGCTGACCCGGCGGATCCGCGACGTGGGCGCGATGCGCGCCGCGATCTCGACGGTCGACCTCGATCCGTCGTCGCTCGCCGCCCGGGTGCGCGAGGCGCCCGGCATGGCCGGGGCGGAGCTCGCGTCGGGCGTGACGACCGCGGCGGCCTACGAGGCCGCCGCGGTCGTCGGGCCCGCCGACGCCTCGCGCGGGAGGGTCTTCACGGTCGCCGTCTACGACTTCGGCGTGAAGCGCAACATCCTGCGATCGCTCGCCGCCTCCGGGGTCGAGGCGACCGTGGTTCCCGCGTCGACCCCCGCCGCCGACGTGCTCGGCGGGGGGTTCGACGGCGTCCTCCTCTCCAACGGCCCGGGCGACCCCGCCGCGACGCGCGACGGCGTCGCGGCGGCCACCGGCCTGCTCGGCCGGCTCCCCCTGTTCGGGATCTGCCTCGGCCACCAGCTGCTGGGGCTCGCGCTCGGGGGACGCACGTACAAGATGCCGTTCGGCCATCGAGGCGTGAACCAGCCGGTCCGGGACGCACGGACCGGCGAGGTCCGCATCACGAGCCACAACCACGGGTTCGCCGTCGACCCGGACGGGTGGGAGCGCGGGCCCGGCGACACCGTCGTCACGACCGCGGGCCGCGCGGAGCTCAGCCACCGGAACCTGAACGACGACACGCTCGAGGGGCTGCGGTGCCTCGACGTGCCCGCGTTCTCGGTGCAGTACCACCCCGAGGCGGCGCCGGGCCCGCACGACGCCCGGGCGCTGTTCGGCGAGTTCCGGTCCCTGCTCGAGGAGCGAGCCGCCTGATGCCGCCCCGCCGGGACCTGTCCTCGATCCTCGTGATCGGATCGGGCCCGATCGTGATCGGCCAGGCGTGCGAGTTCGACTACTCGGGCACGCAGGCGTGCCGCGTGCTGCGCCGCGAGGGCTACCGCGTCGCGCTCGTGAACTCGAACCCCGCGACGATCATGACCGACCCCGGGTTCGCCGACCGGACCTACCTGGAGCCGCTCACGCCGGAGTCGGTCCTCGCGGTCCTGGAGCGGGAACGGCCGGACGCCGTACTGCCGACGATCGGCGGCCAGACCGGACTGAACGTGAGCGTCGCGCTCGCCGAGTCCGGCGATCTCGACCGGCTCGGGATCTCGCTGATCGGCGCGAGCCTCGACGCGATCCACCGCGCCGAGGATCGCAGCGGCTTCAAGGAGACGATGGTCAAGGCGGGCCTCGACGTGCCGCGCGCCGGGATCGCGCACACGCTCGAGGAAGCGCTCGCGCTGGGCGAGCAGCTCGGGTTCCCGGTGATCGTGCGTCCCTCGTTCACGCTGGGCGGGGGCGGGAGCGGCTTCGCCTCGTCCCGCGACGAGCTCGCGGCGCTCGCTCGCCGCTCGCTCGCCGCGAGCCCCGTCTCCGAGATCCTCGTCGAGGAGTCGATCGCGGGCTGGAAGGAGTTCGAGCTCGAGGTGATGCGCGACGGCGCCGACAACGCGGTCGTCGTGTGCTCGATCGAGAACGTCGATCCGATGGGCGTGCACACCGGGGACTCGGTCACGGTCGCGCCGCAGCAGACGCTCACCGACCGCGAGTACCAGGCGATGCGCGACGACGCGCTCGCGTGCCTGCGCGCGATCGGGGTGGAGACCGGCGGCTCGAACGTCCAGTTCGCGGTCGACCCGACATCGGGGCGACGGGTGCTGATCGAGATGAACCCGCGCGTGAGCCGGTCCTCGGCGCTCGCGTCCAAGGCCACGGGGTTCCCGATCGCGAAGATCGCCGCGCTGCTCGCGGTCGGCTACCGACTCGACGAGATCGTGAACGACATCACCACGGCGACCCCGGCGTCGTTCGAACCGACGCTCGACTACGTCGTCGTGAAGGTGCCGCGGTTCGCGTTCGAGAAGTTCCCGGAGGCCGAGCCGACCCTCACGTCCACGATGAAGTCCGTGGGCGAGGTGATGGCGATCGGCCGCACGTTCAAGGAGGCGTTCGGGAAGGCGTGGCGGGGCCTCGAGCGGACGGGCGCCGACCTGGGTGCCGCGCACGTCGAGTCCGACGACGATCCGCTCGCCGCGCTCCGCGACGGGAGCGAACTGCGGTTCCAGATGATCGAGCGAGCCCTCGCTTCCGGCCACGACGTCGACGCGGTGGCGGACGCGTCGAAGGTTGATCCGTGGTTCGTCGATCAGATCGCGCAGGTCGTCGAGCACACCGACGCGGTGCGCGGGGCGCGGCTCACCCACGTGGGTCGGGCGGAGCTCCTCGCGGCCAAGCGCGCGGGGCTCTCGGACGCGCGGATCGCGCTCGAGACCGGTTCCTCGGGATCCGACGTGCGGCGACGGCGGGCGGCGCTCGGCGTGACGCCGGTGTTCAAGTCCGTCGACACGTGCGGCGGCGAGTTCCCCGCGCACACGCCGTACCTCTACTCCTCCTACGAGGAGGAATCCGAGGTGACGCCGGCGGCGCGGCCGCGCGTCGTGATCCTGGGCGCCGGCCCCAACCGGATCGGGCAGGGGATCGAGTTCGACTACGCCTGCGTGCACGCGGCGTTCGCCCTCGAGGACGCCGGGTTCGAGTCGGTGATGGTCAACTCGAACCCCGAGACCGTGTCGACGGACTACGACACGTCGAGCCGCCTCTATTTCGAGCCGCTGTCCGCCGAGGACGTGCTCGCGGTGTGCGAGGCGGAGCAACCGGTCGGGGTGATCGCGCAGTTCGGCGGACAGACCCCGCTCGAGCTCGCGCACGTCCTCCAGGAGGCCGGGTTCGAGATCCTCGGGACGAAGCCGGAGGCGATCGATCTCGCGGAGGATCGCGGTCGGTTCGCCGAGCTGCTCCGCGAGATGGAGATCCCGGCGCCGCCGCACGGCGAGGCGCGGACGATCGACGAGGCGCGGGTCGTCGCCCGTCGGATCGGCTACCCGGTCGTCGTGCGGCCCTCGTACGTGCTCGGCGGACGGGCGATGGAGATCGTGTACGACGACGACGAGCTCGCCACGTTCGTCCGCACCGCGGCGGAGGCGTCCCGCGAGCATCCGGTCCTGATCGACCGCTTCATCGAGGGCGCGATCGAAGTCGACGTCGACGCCGTCTGCGACGGCGCCGACGTTTTCGTGGGCGCCGTGATGGAGCACATCGAGGAGGCCGGCGTCCACTCGGGCGATTCCTCGTGCCAGATCCCGCCGGCCACGCTCGCCGACGACGAGCTCGACCGGATCGAGGATCTCGCCCGCCGCCTCGCGCGCCGGATCGGCGTCGTCGGCCTGCTGAACCTGCAGCTCGCGGTGAAGGACGAGAAGATCTGGGTCCTCGAGGCGAACCCGCGCGCGTCGCGTACGGTGCCGTTCGTGTCCAAGGCGATCGGCGTCTCGCTCGCCCGGATCGCGACCCTCGTCCTCGCCGGCCGCACGCTCGCCGAGCTGCGCTCCGAGGGAACGGTGCCCGCCGACGAGGGCCGCTACCGGCGTCTCCCGTTCACGTCGGTGAAGGCGGCCGTCCTTCCGTTCGGTCGGTTCCCCGGCGTCGACACGGTGCTCGGTCCGGAGATGCGCTCGACCGGCGAGGTCATGGGGATCGACGCGGACCCGGGGGCCGCCCTCGCGAAGGCGATGGTGGCCGCCGGGCACGCGCTCCCCACCGCGGGAACGGTGTTCGTGAGCGTCGCCAACCGGGACAAGCGCGCGATCGTCTTCCCCGCGAAGCGACTCGCGGACCTGGGCTTCTCGCTGCTGGCCACGACCGGGACCGCGGGCGTGCTCCGGCGCGCGGGCGTGCCGGTCGAGGCCGTCGCCAAGGTCAGCGAATCCGAGGACAACGTGGCCGAGCTGATCCGCTCGGGCCGCGTCGACCTCGTGATCAACACGCCGTTCGGGCGCGGGCCCAGGACCGACGGGTACCACATCCGCACCGCCGCGGCGGCGGCCGGCGTGCCGTGCCTGACGACGCTCCCCGGCGCCTTCGCGGCCGTGCGAGGGATCGAGGCGCTGCGGGAGGGCATGACCGCGCCGGTGCCGATCCAGGAGTACCACGAGCGGGCCGGCGCCGGTCCGGTCCAGGAGGCGCTCGGCTTCGAGGAGCCCGCCCGCATCCGCGGAGGCGGAGCCGCGTGAAGCGGGTCCGCGGGGAGGTCCTGTCCACGCGGAAGCTGGGGGCCTACCACCAGCTCACCGTCGTGGCGCCGGAGATCGCGGAGAAGGCTCGCCCCGGGCAGTTCGTCGCGGCCCAGATGCCCGAGGGCCGGGAGTTCCTCCTCCGCCGGCAGCTCGCGATCCACGAGGCGTCTCGTCGGGGCGGCTGGGCCGGCACGCTCGAGTTCGTCGTCGATCCGGCCGGACCGGGGTCGACGTGGCTCGCGGCGGCACGCGCCCACTCGTTCCTCGACCTGATCGGGCCGCTCGGGAAGGGGTTCGCCCATCCGCGGCGGCTGACGAACTGCCTCCTCGTGGCCGAGCGCCACGGGGCGGCGACGCTCTACTTCCTCGCGCAGGAGCTCCTGGCCGCGGGGAAGCGGGTCGACATGGTGGTCGGGGCAGAGACGCTCGACCGCGTGCTGAAGCCGATCGAGGCGAAACGGCTGTCGCAGACGGTGTCGATCATGACGGCGGACGGATCGCTCGGCGACCGAGGGACGGTGCTCGACGCGCTGCCGGAGGCGGCGGACCGGAGCAAGGCGCAGGTCGTGTACGCGGCCGGGCCGGCATCGACGCTCGAGCGCGTCGCCGCCTTCTGCCGCGAGCGCGCCCTGCCCGCGCAGGTCGCGCTGGAGGAGCGCATGGGCTGCGGCTTCGGCATCTGTCACACGTGCGTCGTTCCGGTGGCTCGGAAGGACGGGAGCGGCTACGACAATCTCCGCGCGTGCGTCGATGGTCCGGTCTTCAACCCCGCCCGCGTCCTGTGGGATCGATGGCTCGGCGAACGACCCACGATGCTGCCGACGCCTCCGGAGGGGCTGCCGGTGGTTCGCTCGTGGCCAGGGTAGGGGCGTGAAGCGCACGCTCGCCGTCGACCTCGGCGCCGGCCTCGTCCTGCCGACGCCGGTCCTGATCGCGTCCGGTTGCGGAGGGACGGGCCGGGAGCTCACGGGGCTCGTCGACCTCAAGAAGGTGGGCGGTCTCGTGAGCCGCTCGATCACGCTCGAGGCGAGGAAGGGAGCGCCTCCCCCACGGATCGCGGAGACGCCGTCGGGGACCGTGTGGACGACCGGTCTCCAGAACCCCGGGATCGCGGCGTTCGTCGACGGGGAGTTGCCTCGGCTCGCCCGCGCCGGGGCGCCGGTGATCGTCTCCGTGGCGGGCGGCTCCCTGGAGGAGTACGTCCGGCTGATCGGAGCGCTCCAGACACGCCCGGAGATCGCGGCGATCGAGCTGCACCTCTCCGCCCCCGACGAGGAGCTGCACCGCGACGTCTTGGGCGAGCACGTCGACCGGACGGGCGAGGTCGTGGGGGCCGTCGCGCGGATGTCCCTGGTGCCGGTGTTCGCGAAGCTGCCGATCGCGGCGTCGGAGCTGCCGGAGCTCGCCCGGACGGCGGTTCGAGCCGGGGCGCACGGGCTCACGATCGGCGGCCCGCCGGCGGCGCTGGGGGTCCAGACGTCCACGCTGCGTCCCGCGCTCGGGGCCGTCACGGGCTGGATGTCCGGCCCGGCGCTCCGCCCGCTCACGTTGCGCGCGGTCTTCGAGGTCGCTCGCGTCGTGCCCGAGGCTCCGATCCTGGCCGTCGGCGGGATCCGGACGGCCGAGGACGCCGTCGAGATGCTGCTGGCGGGCGCGTCGGCCGTCCAGGTCGGGACCGCCGTCCTCGTCGATCCCACGGCGCCCGTCGAGATCGCGCGTGGGATCGCGGGCTACCTGAAGGAGAAGGGCTTGATGGCGCCGCTCGACCTCCGGGCTCGATTGCGGGTGCCCGCGGGATTCCGGGAGGTCGAGGAGCCGTGATCCCGCGACCCGTCGATCCGCTCGTCGCCGCGCTGGACGTCTCGACCGTCGAGGAGGCCGAGCGCCTGGCGGCGCTCCTCGCGCCGTTCGTCGGGATGCTGAAGGTGGGTCTCGAGCTGCTGTGGGCGGAGGGCCCCGGGGTCGTGGGCCGCGTCGCGGCGCACGGCCCCGTGTTCGTGGACTGCAAGCTCCACGACATCCCGACGACGGTCGAGCGGGCCGCCGCCAACGTGGCCCGACTGGGTCCGGCGATGTTGAACGTCCACGCGCTCGGCGGCGAGGCGATGATGCGGGCCGCGAGGAGCGGCGCCGACCGCGGCGCCGAGCAGGCCGGTCTCGACCGGCCGCTCGTCGTCGCGGTCACCGTGCTCTCGAGCCAGGCGGGTGAGGGGCTCGCGAGTCCCGCGTCGCTCGCGTTCGAGGCGAAGGCGGCGGGCCTCGACGGCGTCGTCGTCTCCGGCGAGGACGTCGCCGACGTCCGCGCGACGTGTGGCGAACGGTTCTGTCTCGTCGTCCCGGGGATCCGACCCCCGGGGTCGAACGGACACGATCAGGTGCGCGTGCTGACGCCCGCCGAGGCGATCGAGAAGGGCGCCGACTACCTCGTGATCGGACGGCCGCTGACCGGTGCCGCGGATCCGGCCGGCGTCGCCCGATCGATCCTCCGCGACATCCGCTGAGGATCCTCGACGGCGCGAAACCGCAGGCCATGGGCTACAGCGCGCTTGCCACGCCGCTCCGAGCCCGGCGTATACTCGCGCCCTCACGCTTCCCCAACGTGTGTGGTCGACGACCAGAAGGAGTCTTGGCATGGCACTCCCTACCCTCACCCCTGAACAGCGCGCGCAGGCGCTCGCGAAAGCCGCGGAGGCGCGGAAGAAGCGCGCGGAGCTCAAGGGCGAGCTGAAGTCGGGGACGCGGACGTTGGGTGACGTGTTGATGCGTTCCGACGACGACATCGTGGGGAAGATGAAGGTGTCGGCGGTGCTCGAGTCGCTGCCGGGCGTCGGCAAGGTGCGCGCGCAGAAGCTGATGGAAGAGCTCGACATCTCCGCGAGCCGTCGCGTCCGGGGGCTCGGCGCGAAGCAGCGCGCCCAGCTCCTCGACCGTTTCAAGAAGTAAGCCGGCCATCCGCACCGGGAAGCTCTTCGTCCTCGCCGGACCCTCCGGGGTCGGGAAGGGCAGCATCGTCCGGGACCTCCTCCGACGCGATCGAGAGCGGCTCTCGCTCTCCGTCTCGGTGACGACCCGCGCGCCGCGGCCGACCGAGGTCGACGGCGTGGACTATTTCTTCGTCGACGACGACGCCTTCGACCGGATGATCCGCGCGGGCGAGCTCCTCGAGTGGGCGGATATCGTCGGGCACCGCTCCGGAACCCCGCGCGGGTTCGTCGAAGACCGGCTCGCGGAGGGTCGGAACGTTGTCCTCGAGATCGACGTCGTCGGGGCGTCACAGATCCGCGAGCGCGTGCCGGGCGCCGTGCTGATCTTCGTCGAGCCGCCGTCGATGGAGGAGCTCGAGCGGCGGCTCCGCGGCCGAGGGACCGAGACGGAGGAGCGGATCCGCCTGCGGCTCGAGACCGCGGCGTGGGAGCTCGACCAGCGGGAGTGGTTCGATCACGTCGTCGTGAACGACGAGGTCGAACGAGCATCCGCCCAGGTCACTGCTATCATCAACGCATCCTGATCCGGTCCTAGGAAGGGCATGCCTTGATCGAACCCAAGATCGACGACCTGCTGGCGGCCGTGGATTCCAAGTACTCCTTGGTGATCCTGTCGGCCAAGCGGGCCCGCGAGATCAACTCCTACTACGGCCAGCTCGGCGAGGGCCGAGGCGAGTACGTCCCACCACTGGTGGAGACGGGCTTCTCCAACAAGCCGCTCTCGATCGCCCTCGAGGAGATCGCCGAAGGGAAGATCGACTACGAGCGACCGGAGGAGCCCGAAGCCGAGTAGCGACCCGCTCGCCGGCCGCCG
>Ga0114129_10008452_pt1 | contig 14668 bp, 11 predicted proteins | sample RhiMetdeltSRZDD1_FD_80071 | JGI IMG/M metagenome (GOLD analysis project Ga0114129, IMG submission 80071) | Populus rhizosphere microbial communities from Tennessee, USA - Rhizosphere MetaG P. deltoides SRZDD1 (version 2) (version 2) | ecosystem: Host-associated > Plants > Roots > Rhizosphere >... | reverse complement strand
GGCCACGAGCGCCCGCACCGTCACCCCGCGCGCCACCGCCGCCTGCACGGCCTTCGTGACGCGCTTGTCGTCCAAACGAAAGATCGAAACGTCCAGGCGGTGCCGGGCGCGCGCGATGCCTTCGAGGATCGGCTCGAGGCCGTCGTCCGGCTGGACGATCAGGCGCACGGACGGGCCGGCGCTTCCGCTTCGGGGTGGAGGCGGGGCCGGCAGCGGCGCGGAATCGCGCGGCCGCCCGCGGAGCCACGCCACCCCGCCGGAGACGAGCCCCGCGAGGCGAGACAACTGCTTCCGCATGATCGCGGCTATGGTAGTGGAAGATTCGGTTGACCCCGCCGTGAAAGTACGGAATCCTTCGCGACATTGCTCCACTGATGACGCGGAGGGAGCGGGCTATGTCGAGGCGATCGATCGGGTGGGTCGTCCTGGCGGTGATCGCCGTCACGGGCTGCCAGTCCCAGGAAACGAAGCGCCGCAATCTCGACGCCCTGCTCAAGGGCGGCCCCCCCAAGCGGCCGCTCACCAGCGGCGAGGTCGCCCTCCTCAAGGAGGTCGGGCTCGTCGAGCGGAAGTGGGACGTGCTGCAGTGGTGCGGGGTTCATTACTCGAGCGCGACTGCCCCCGTCTGCCAGGAGATCCACCACGAGCGGTGGGCGGCCGGCGACGAGCAGGCGCGCCGCGCCTTCGCCAATCACGCGTGCGTGAACCCGGTCGACGCGCCGCGGTTCTGGAGCGACCAGGACAAAGCGGTGGCGGTCGTCCTCGATCGCTCCCAGACTTGTGCCGGAATCAGAGGCCTCCCGTTCCCGAAGCTCCTCGAATCCCTCGACCGGCTCGACGCCGCCCACGTTTCCGTCGAGCCGCTGGCCTCGCGCATACCCGCTCCCGCCGCCGGGGCCGACTGCGCCAAGCAGGCGGTGGCATGGCTGCCCGTCCCGCCGACGCCGGGCCGCGCGAAGCTCGCGCAGGCCGTGCTGCGGCGCTGCAACGGCTTCCTCGAGCACCTCGTGGGCGAGCATCGCACCGTCTTCGACGCGTACCGCGGCCCGATCGAACAAGCGCTGGCGGCGCCGCGGCGGGAAACCGCTCTCGCCCTCGTCGCCCTGCCCGCCGAGCTCGCCGTCGTCGAGCGCAAACGCAACGCCTTCTCCGCGTCCCTCCCTCCGCAGATGCACAACGCGCTGCGCGCTTCCGCCTGGGAGCCCAAGACGTGGCCGACGGTGGCCGACATCGGCGTGATCACGGCGCTGCTCGGAAAGGACGCGAAACTCGCGGCGGCGGTGCTCGACTACCTCGAGAAGCACATGGCGTTCTGGCCGGAGCCGGCGCCGAACATCGGGCCCAACAAGCCGTATCGGGAGCACCTCCTCCGCTGTCTCGAGCTCTCGCGCAAAGTCGCCGCGCTCGACCGGTCGGCACTGGCCGCGCGGCTGGCCGGCCCGCCGGACAAGGCGTTTCACGCCGAGATCGACACGTTGTCTCGCAAGGGACCCGATGCGGTGGTCGCCTTCTTGAACGAAGGCAACGACAACCCCTATCTCGGAGAGCTGCTCGACGGCCTCGCCAAGAACGCCGCTCACCCGCTGCTGGTGGTGACCGGGAACAGCTTCGTCGGGGAAATCCGGAAGAAGGTCGACGAAGCCCTGGCTGGGCGCATGCTGGTCGTGAGCTGCACGAGCGCCGCGTGTGATCGCCTGCCGCACCGCGTGAACGTCCGTTACACGCTGGCGTACAACGACCTCTGCTACGACAAATACTTCTTCGGCTACGGGGCCTGCACCAATCGCGGCGAGCGCCGGACGCTGGCCCTCAGCTACTTCAAGGACGGCCGCGCCGCCGGCAGCACCACCCTCGTCGGTGAGACACCGAAGCGGGTGACGTATCAGAGATCGGGGGCCATCGATATGGGCCCCAGCTCCAGCGACATCTCCTCGGCGGCGGATTCCGACCTGCGCGCGAAGCTGGCGGCGGCGGTCCTGCGGCTGCCGTACTGAGCCGTCGCTACCGGCACTCCACGCCGAAGAACGGCGACGCCACCACCACGTGGTGGTCGAGGAGAAATCCGAGCACCGGCGGCCGCGGGCCGATCGCCACCTCGAAGGCCGCGCTGTGGGTCCCGGGCGCGAACACCGTCGGCTGGCCCCGGTCGCGCGGGTTCGGCAGGAAGCGGTTGTCGAGCCCGATCGCAATCACCACCGGGAACGGATTCGGGTTGACGTAGCCGAACCGCGCCGTCCATTGGCGCGGGCCCTGTCGATCGATGCACGTCACGAACGGCCGCACGCGCCGCACCGACGCCGAAGGCGCGACTGTGATCGTCCAGGTTTGCACCGCGTCCGGGGTCACGCCGTTGCTGGCGCGTACCGTCGCGCTGTAGGCCCCCGGCAGCACCTGCACCGGCCAGTGCACGAGCCCGGTGCTGGCATCGACGGTCATGCCCACCGGTGCGGAGCCGAGCTCGAAACGAGGCGACGGCACGCCGGTCGCCACGACCTCGTAGACGTAGTCCACGCCTTGAGTGGCGGTGGTCGGCGGCACCGAGGTGATGACGGGCGCGCGGCCGAGAGTGAGATGAACGACCTGGGGGTCGTGGTCGCTCACCTGCGCGGCGTGCTCGGCATTGAGATGCACGACGTCGTAGTGGAACGGCTGCACGGCGAGGGCGGCGCTCACCAGCGTGTGGTCGAGCGACTGCGAGTTGCCTTCGAACACGTACGTGTAGCGCTCGGACGGCGGCAGCGTCTCGACGAGAGCGCGGAGGCCGGCCGCCTTCAGGATGCCGACGGTGTCGGAGAACTCGAAGTCGTTGAGATCTCCGAGCACGACCACGGCGGCGCCGGCGTCGACGGCGAGGATCTGCCCCACGAAGTCGGCCACGACCTGCGCCTGCTGCCGGCGCTGCGTCTCGCTCGGGCGTGGGGGCGGCTGGAACCGGCCGAACAACGGCTGATCGCCGCCCTTGGAGTTGAAGTGATTGGCGACGACGAAGAGCGTGCGGCCGTTCCAGCGCAGCTCGCCCACCAGCGGCTTGCGGCTGTTGGCGAAGGCCGGGCTCAGCGGTGAAATGCGGCCCGGGCTCAGCGTGACCTGCGGGCCGTCGCTCCCGGCCACGACCGCCGTCGCCGTCAGCGCATCACCACCCGGGCGGTCGACGAAGGCGAGGCCGCGGTCGGTCCGGAACAGCAGCGCCTGGCGGATGTTGCCCCCGGACTCGCCGCCGTCCTGCCCGTCTTGCGGATCGATCTGCCGCACCGCGTACGCCGGGCCGCCCTCGGCGGTGATCGCGGCGATGAGCTTCGCGTATGTCGCACCCGCGCTGACCACGCTGTCGTTGACGGGGCCGTTGTCGTCCTGCACCTCCTCGAGGGCCACGACGTCCGGCGCGGCGAGGTTCACCACGATGGCCCGGGCGATGGCCGCGAATTTCTCGACGGGATCGGCGGGATCGAGGTTCTCGACGTTGAATGTCGCGATCGCCAGCCGCGACGCCGGCGCCGGCTCCGCCACCTCGGGCATGAGCCCGCCGCTGATGACCGTGAGCGGCGCCGTGACCTGGACCTTGAAGTTGCCGCCGGCGTAGTCGATGACACCGAGGACGGACGCGCCGAAGTGGTCGCCGACCGTCACCTCCGGCAGCGGCGTGATGGCATTGTCGAGCTGCAGCCGCTCCGGATTGAAGTCGGCGGACGCGACGACGATCCCTCCGCGCCCGGTGCGGATCGCGGCATCCAGGCCGTCGTTCGCCAGGACCGGGATCTCACCGGAGTCCGCGCGCGGCCCGACGACGACGGCGTCGTCGATCTGCACGCGCATCCCTTCGAGGGTCTCGTAGAAGTCGATGCCGTCGCTCGCCGGATCGAAGACGCCGGACGTCTCGACGTCGCCGGCCACGTCGTTCTCGATGATCTCGGACGGCGGGATGCGGCCGCCGCGCCCCAGGATCACGGGAGGCGGCAGCGCATTGCCGGTCGACGTCACCGTGACGATCGGCGACTGCAGCTCGGTGATCGTCAGGTTCGCCGACGACGCGCCGCCCGAGCGGAACTCCGCCACGCGGCCGTTCACGCGCACGGCGTCGCCGACGCTCGCGGTCGGGGCCACGCTCGTGAACACGAAGAGGCCTTCCGATGTGGTGTCGTCGCCGTCGGGCGACGGATCCTGCATGTAGAAGCCGTTCGACCGCCGCGCGGTCACGATGCCGGTGACGTTCTGGACGAGCGCGCCGTTCCGTGGCGAGAGATGACCCGCGCCCTGGATCTCACGGATGAGCGCATTCGTGGCGGGAGGTGTCGTCGGCGTCGGGGTCGGCGTGGCCGTCGGCGGCGGCGTGGGCGCCCCGCCATCGCACACGTGGAGCGCGGACGATCGGTGGCGCGGCGCGGGGGCTCCCGAGACGAAGTCGGTCGAGTTGAAGTCGGTGTCCGTGCAGCCGTTGCCGCCGCGCACGGCGGCGATCGTGTTCGAGAGGCCGGCCGCGGGCGAGCCTTCGAAACAGTTCGTCGCCGCGCCGTAGCCGATCAGATCCGCGACACCCGTCGGACACGCGCCGGTCAAGGTCACCACGCTCTGGACGAGCGCGACCTTGCCCGCGGTGGCGGACATGGCGGTGGTACCGACCGCGTCGGGCAACGGCAGCGGCGTCGTCCCCGCCGCCCCCGCGGCCTCCTGCACCAGGTAGTACTGGCCGGGCGCCAGGCTGCCGGACAGGTTCGTGCGAAGCCACGTCGTCCCCGCCGACGAGCCGTATTGCACCGACCACCCGCCGAGGTCCACGGGGTCGGGCCCGGCGTTGAAGAGCTCGATGAAGTCGTGGGTGAAGGTGGCGCCGGCATTGCCGCCGCCGCCGTAGACCTGGCTGATGACGACTCCGGCGTCGGCCGAACGGCCGATGATGAGGACGGCGCACAGAGAGAGGGCGAAACGGCGCGTGCGGGCGAAGGGCATGGGGCACTGTATCAGGCCGCGGGTGACGGCGGCGTGACGGCACCCGCCTCGTGCGCCGTCACAACCCGACACCGATCAGTGTCTGACGTAGCGCGGCGTTTCGTTACTGGTTCTAGGACCAGTGCGCCGGTGGGGTAGTGGGTTCCTCAAAGATCTCCCAAAGAACAATCTCCCCGGGTGTGAGCCGCTCGCGTTGACGGTCATCCGCATTGGCGGTAACGTCCGCCTTTGGACGGGCCATGCCGGCCCGGAGAAGCGGAGGCTTCATGACGCGTCGTCCGACGTGGCTGTGGCTGGTGGCCGTGGCCGTGGCGTGTCTGCTCCCGAGCGCCGCCGGGGCTCAGGGCAGCGACAAGCTGGGACTGGTGGTACCGCATCTCTTCGGAACGAGCGGTCTCACCGTCGACAGCGATGCGCGGCTGCCCACGGGTGAGACGCACTCGGGGCACTTCAACAACGCCTTCCAGTCGAATTTCACGCAGTTCAACACCGCCCTCGCGAGCCAGCTCACCTCGGTGCCGCTGCCCTCGCCCGCGGGCGGCTTCACCTACACGTTCGATGCCTCGCTCGGCACCTTCAAGCGCACGACGGAAAGCTTCGGCCCCATCCTCGCCGAGCGCTCGGAGACGCTGGGCAAGAAGAAGTTCGCCTTCGGCGTCAGCTACCAGAGCTTCTCGTTCGACACCATCGAGGGCATGGACCTCGAAGCGATCCCGGCCGTGTTCACCCACGACAACCCGGTGGCGGGGACGGGGCGCGACGACCTCGTGACCACCGTGAACTCCATCCGTGCGTCGACCAGCCAGTTCACGGCGTTCCTGACCTACGGCCTCAGCGATCACATCGACGTGTCGTTCGCGCTGCCCATCGTCGATGCCGAGCTCTCGGCCGTCTCCGAGGCCACCGTGCGGCGCATCGGCACCACCGGCAATACGCTCGTGCACTACTTCCGCGATGCCAACGGCGAGCGCGGCAGCACGCAGCAGTTCCGCTCCTCCGGGTCCGCCACCGGCATCGGCGACGTGCTCCTGCGCGTCAAGGCCTCGGCCGTCCGCGGCCTGGCCGTGGGCGCCGACGTGCGTCTGCCCACGGGCGACGAGGAGAACCTGCTCGGCTCGGGTACGCTGGGTGTCCGGCCGTTTCTCGCCCTCTCGCATTCGGCGAAGGCCGGCCAACGCATGCTGGCGCCGCACCTGAACGTCGGCTACCAGTGGAACGGCGACAGCGTGGTGGCAGGCGACATCGCGCTGGGCGTGAAGGGCAACCTCCCGGACCAGATCACGTACTCCGCCGGCTTCGATTTCGGCCTCAACAAACAGCTCACGCTGGCGGTGGACCTGCTGGGCCGCACCGTCATCGACTCGCAGCGTCTCTCGCCGGTGACCTTCCGCGCGCTGAACGGCACCTCGACCTTCGACGACATCCAGTTCGAGCAGGCGTCGTTCAGCGTCCTCGATGGCGCCGTCGGGCTGAAGGTGAACGGCGGCGGCAACTTCCTGCTGGACTTCAACCTGCTGTTCAAGCTCAACGACGCCGGGCTGCGCGACAAGGTCGTCCCGATGGTCGGCGGGGAGTTCAGCTTCTAACGTACGGGGTCAGGTCTGTTGTTTGCTGTCTACGGCAAGTAGATAACAAACAGCAGACCTGACCCCAGTCATTGCCGATGCGCGCGCCGGGTTAGAACCGCGATCGGGATGCCGACGAAAGCCACGTGGACGGCGATGCTGAGGGTGATCCACAGCGGATCGCGCGACCCCGGCCCCGCGGCGGAAAGCGGCACGACGACGTAGTTCATCACCCCGTAGAGCAGCAGGCCGTACGCGGCTCCGCAGAGGATGGGTCGTCGGTGCAGCAGTGGCCAACGGCGCGCGACCAGGTAGTACGCGACCGACATGGACAGCGCGATGAAGAAGTGGAGGGCGAGCCCGAGGGCGGCCGTCCATCCACCGCCGTCGAAGCTGGCCTTGCCGAGCAGTCCGGCGGCGACGGACTGGAAAATCCTGGTGGCGGGCACGCCCCTCTTCAGGCCCCAGAAGACGCAGGCATAGACGATGTCGAGCGTCCCGGCGACGAGGCCGCCGGCCAGGACGAAAATCGCGGGGCTGCGACCGGAGTGCGCCATGCGTGCCATGGCCATCATAGGCCGAGCGGCGCCGGGAGTCGGGTATGCTTTGGACCCGTGGACCGAGAAGAGGCGACGCGTGCCCTCGAGCTGTTGCGTCGCGTCGTGGACCAGGCCAAGGACGACAGCGCGCTCCAGAACTGGGGGGCGATCTGGATGGTCCACGCCTTCACCAACGCCGCCGGATTCCTGGCCACCGACGAGATGCTCCGGCGCGGCCAGTTCAGCCCGTGGCCCTACGTCGCGCTCTGGACGGTGGTGAACGCCGCGAATCTCTCGACCATCGTCTTCTTCAAGGCGAAGGTGCCGGCCGGGACCCGGTCGTTCGTGGAGCGCCAGGTCTGGCTCATCTGGACCACCTACGTCGGCGCGGTGACCGTGGTCGCCGTCAGCAACCTGATCCTCGGCCTCGACCGGTTGTTCGCCGGCCCGGCCATGGCCGTGCTCGCCGCGTTCGCCTTCTCGATGATGGGAGCCATGGGGCGCCGCTGGTTCGTTGCGGCCGGCGTGTTCGCCGTGGCCGCGTTGGCCGCCAGCCTCGTCCCGCGCTGGCAGTTCACGATCTTCGGCGTCCTGTTCGCCGCCTTCCAGTTCGCGGGCGGGGCGCTCCTGCACGGCGAGAGGCGCCGCCGGCTCTCCGTCTCCGGGGCCGCGGGGCCGCCGCGCCTGGTGTGACCACACGCGACCCGATCGTGGCGTCCGCCCTGGCCGCGCTGGCCGGAGAGCGCGCGGGGGTCGCGAGCACGGAGCTCGAACGCCGGCTGCGCGCGGCCGGCGTCGGTGAGCCCGAGGCCGCCGCCGCCACGGCCGAGCTGACCTCGGCGGGATTCGCATCGTCGCAGGACGGCCTCCTGCGGCTCGCGCCGACGGGGATGTCGGCGCTGCTCGACTTCCATGCCGCGGTCACCGCCGCCCTCGACCCCAGCCCGTCGCGGCCGGGCGAAGAGAGCTGCCCGTCGGTTCCCTGGCTGACCACCGTGCAGACGTGCTGGATCGACGCCGTCTCCATCAACTATGCCGTCCTTCCGCAGGTCCTCGCCAAGGAGCTGCCGCCGCCGCTCCAGCCCGAGATCCACAAGGGGAGCGCCTGGCTGCAGGTGCTCATGTCGTCGCTGCGCGAGATGCGGCCGCAGGGCACGCCCTCGCTGTTCGGGGTGAACTTCTACCAGGTGAGCTACCGCGCGGCGGTGACGTGCCGCGGTCGCGACGGCCGCACCCGCCGCGGCGGCTTCTTCGTGCGCAGCGAGACGAACGACGAGGTGATGCGTGCGGTGGGCAATACCCTGGCCGAGTTCAAGTACCACGACTTCGGGGCCGCGGAGATGATCATGATCCGCGACGGCGAGCGGCTGACGGTGGGAGTCGACCCCTCCGTCCCGGGCGGCCATCCCGGCGGCAAGCTGGTGGGCATCTTCGACACGCGGCCCCAGGAGACGCCGCCCGCCGGCTCGGCCTGGGCCTCGCTCGAGGAGCTCCAAGAGCCCCTCGTCGACTGCTACGACGCCTTCGGTGTCGATCCCAGCGGCCCGTGGCTCTACATCCTCACCATCGACCGCGGCCCCTGGAACGCGCGCTTCGTTCGCCCCGAGCAGCTCTACTGTGAGCTGGTGGACACAGGGGCCTACGCGGGCGCGGCGCGCCTCGATTCCGTGCTGCACATCCGGGAGTGCCCCTACCGCTGGCGACCGCTGCGCCGCGAGCGCCTGTAACATGAGGGTCGGCCCGCATCGCGCGCGAGAGCGCTCGTGAAACGAAGAGAAGCCATCGCCATCATCGACATCGGGTCCAACTCCGGCCGCGTGGTCGTGTACGCGGCGGACGAGACGGGACGCCTGCGGTTGCTCGCCGGCACCCGCGCCGCGCTGCGGCTCGTCAACGACGTCGACGAGAAACACGTCCTCGGCCGCCACGCGGTGGACGGCGCCCTCGAGGCGCTGCGCGACTTCCGCGCCGTCGCCCTGGGCGCGGGGGCCACTCGAATACGGGCCGTCGCCACCGCCGCCATGCGCGACGCTTCGAACAGAGCCGCGTTCATCGCACGCGTGCGCAAGGAGCTGCGCATCGCCATCGAGATCATCGACGGCGAGCAGGAGGCGGAATACGGATTCCGCGGGGCGTTGCGGGGCCTTCCCGTCGAACACGGGCTCCTGTTCGATCTCGGCGGCGGCAGCCTGCAGGTCTCGCAGTTCCGCCACCGGCGATTGCTCCGAGCGTGGAGCCTCCCGCTCGGTGCGCTCCGACTGAGCCACCATTTCCTCACGAGCGACCCGCCGCGGCCCGCGCAGCTCCATCGCCTCGGGCACCACGTACGAGAGCAGCTCGACCAGGCGGGGATCCCGCGCCTGGAGCGCCTGCAGACGCTCATCGGCACGGGCGGAACCGTCCGGAACCTCGCCAAGATCGATCGCCGCTCGCGGTCGTATCCGATCGCGCGCGTGCACGGCTACGTGCTCAGCCGCCGCGGGCTCAAGGACGTCGCCGCCTCCCTGGCCGAGCAGCGCGAGGGCCAGCGCGAGGAGGTGGCGGGGCTCAGCGACGAGCGCTCGGACTCGATCGTCGGGGGCGCGGTGACTCTCTCCGCGCTCACGGAGAGGGTGGGGGCCTCCGCGATCCTGGTGGCGGGCCAGGGTGTCCGCGAGGGCATCGCCTACGACACCGTCGATTCCAGCCTGCCCACCGTCGCCGCGATTCGCGAACAGGCGATCGGTTCTCTCGCCTCCCGGTTCGACACCTTTCGCCCGGGAGCCGCGCGGCGTCGCGCCCGCCTCGCGCGGAACATCCTCGAGCGGCTGGATCCCGGCGCCTCGGGAGAGACCCACGAGGCCATGAGCTACGGCGCGCGCCTGCTCGACATCGGGCGCAGCATCGACTTCTTCGATCGGCATCGGCATGCCGCCACCATCGCCATCGAGACCGAGCTCGACGGCTTCACCCATCGGGAGCTGGCCCTCACCGCGGCCCTCATGCGCGCGGCCGGCAAGGAAAAGGTGCGCGCCCGCGACTGGCGGCCCCTCATCGAAGAGACGGAGGAAGACGGTCTCGAGCGGGCGGCGATCGCCCTCGCCCTCGCCGACGCGATCGAGGAGCGGCTTCGGCCCGGCCGCTCCCCCGCCCTCGACTGGCGCCTGGGGAAGCGTCGAGTGGAGCTATCGATACCCGGCCTGCTGGCCTGGCGCGCCGGCGCCCTCGACCGCCGCTTTCGGCGCGCGTTCGAGCGCGACCTCGTCGTACGCGCTCGGGCTTGAGGGGTTAGTATGAAACCCATGCGCCGCTCGGTGTTGCTCCTCGCCCTCCTCAGCCTCTTCGTCGGCCAGGCGGCCGTCACCGTCGCCGTCAGCGGGCTGGGCTGCGTCGACGAGTGCAGCGACGACGCGCCTCTCGGATGCAGCGGTGATGAGGGGTGCTGCACCTGCTGTTTCCATCCGCGGCCGGCCTTGCCTCAAGCCGTCGTGGTGGCGCACGCCGACCCCACCTGGTCGGACGTTCTCCCGGTGAATCGGACCCTGCCGCTCGCCTCACCCCGCGAGATCCTGCACGTTCCCAAACTCACCGTCTTCTGACCCGACTGCCGCCTGACCACAGGCGGTCGCTTGTTCTTCCACGGGCCCACGGGGTCCGTGTGTGCAGGGAGACAGAAGATGGGCGTTGTCTGCATGTCGATCGTCGTTGCCGCCGTGGCCTCGAGTCTGCCCGGCGCCTTGACCCTGGCCGATGTGCTCGAACGTGTGCGCGCGCAGGCCCCCACGTTGGCCGACGCTCGCGCGGCGGTGGGAGACGCTCGTGCGCGCCTGCGCGGCGCGTCACCGTGGCTCGCGGAGAACCCGCAGCTCGACGCGGCCGCCGGGCGGCGATCCGGTACGGACCACCGGGATCTCGACGTCGGCGTCTCGCAAGCATTCGAAATCGCCGGCCAGCGCGGCCTGCGAGTCACGGCGGCCCGTGCCGGGCTCGAGCGGGCGGAGGCCGCTCTCGAGCTCGCGGAGCGCGCGGCGCGAGCGGAAGCCGCGACGGCGTTCTACCGGCTGCTGCATGCGCAGGAGCGGCTGGCCCTGGCGAAACGCTCGGAAGACGTGGCGTCACGCGTGATGGAGGCCGCGCGGAAGCGATACGACGCCGGAGACATCGCCGCGCTCGATCTGAATCTCGCCACGATCGCGCTGGGACGGGCGCGAGCGGAAGTGGCTTCGGTGGAGGCCGACCGCGTGGCGCGCGACGCGGATCTTCGCACGATGCTCGGCATGCGTTGGGAGGAACCCTTGGCCGTCTCCGGCGATCTTCGACAGAGGGTGTCGATCGACGAAGCGAGCGTGCGCACGTCGGGCGCGGCCCGCCCGGAGCTCGTGGCCGCGTCTGCCGAGCGGCGGGAAGCCGAAGCGGAGCTGAAGCTCGGACAGCGGGCGCTCTGGCCCGCGTTGGGCGTGACCGGCCGGTACACCCGCGAGGAGGGTACGCCCGTGGCCTGGGCGGGCCTTTCGCTCTCCCTCCCCATCTTCAAGCGGGGCCAGGAGGACACCGGCGCCGCCGCCGCACGCGTGCAACGCGCCCGCGCGACGAGCGACATGGCGCGGCTCCAGGTGGAGACTCGAACGGAATCGGCGCTGGCGGCACACCACCTGCGGGAGAGTGCGCGACGTACGTTCGAGGACCTGGTGCTGCCCGGCGTCGAAGACAACGACGCCCTGGCCCAGCGCAGCTTCGAGGTCGGCGAGCTCGGCCTGGCCGAGCTGCTGCTCGTGCGCCGGGAAGGCCTCGAAGCGAGACAAGCCCATCTCGACGCCTTGCTCGCCGCGGCGCTCAACGACGTCGAGCTTCTGGCACGGGCAGGAGGCCTCCGATGAGGGTCCACTTCGGGCTGTTCTTGTGTGTCGTCGCCGCCCTCGCCGCGTGTGGCCGAAGGCCGGAGGAGAAGGAAGCCGCGCCGGTGGGCGGCCACGGCGAGCACGCGCACCACGGCGACGGCGCTCCCAAGGACCCGCACGACCACGCCGAGCACGAGCCGGACCGCCTGCATGTCGACCCCGGCATGTGGCGAGACCTGCGCGTGACCACCGCGCCCGTGGAGGCGCGACCGGGGGGCGAAGGCGTGTCCGCCCTGGGTGAGCTGCGCGTGAACGAAGACGCGTACGCCGAAGTGGGGCCGCCGGTGACGGCACGCGTGGCGCGCGTGCTCGCCTCCCCCGGTGCCGTCGTCGATGTCGGAACGCCGCTGGTCGAGCTGCAGAGCCAGGAGCTGGGCCACGCACGTTCCGAGTACGCCACGGCGCGCGCGCGCCTGGCCACCGCGCGGCGAGCCCTCGAACGGAAGCAGGGCCTGGCCGCGGAACGGATCGTGCCCCAGCGGGAGGTCCAGGAAGCGGAATCGGAGGTGGCCTCCCTCGAAGCGGCCGCCTCCGCGGCGCGGGGAACGATCCTGTCGATGGGCCTCTCGGATCGAGATCTCGGCGAGCCCGGCTCCCTCTTCGTCCTGCGCTCTCCTGTCGCCGGTACCGTCATCGAACGGAACGCCGTCCTGGGCCAGGTCACGGAGCCGGCGAAGCCGCTCTTCCGCGTCGGCGATCTGTCCACGCTCTGGCTCGAGGTCCACGGGTTCGAGCGGGACGCCGTGCGCGTGAAGGTCGGATCCACGGCCCGCGTGGCTCTGCCGGCCCTTCCCGGCGAACGGTTCGACGGCAAGGTCGCGCTCGTGGGCCGCCAGGTCGACGCGAGCTCCCGCACCATTCCGATCCGCATCGAGCTCAGGAACCCGACGGGCGCGCTGCGGCCGGGGATGTCCGCGAACGCGTGGCTGCCCGTCGGTGACGAAGGCAGCAAGATCACGGCGGTCCCGGCCGCCTCGCTCCAGCGCCTCGACAACCAGTGGGTCGTGTTCTTGCCCACCGACGAGGCGGGCGAGTTCATCAAGCGGCCGGTGGGCCGCGGCCGCGAACTGGGCGGCGAGGTCGAGATCTTGTCCGGGGTCGAGCCCGGAGAATCGGTGGTCGTCGACGGCGCCTTCCTTCTCAAGGCCGAAGCCGAGAAGGCCAAGGGCGCAGGTGACCACCATGACCACTGAAGCACCCGTGGAGCGACTGATCCGTGCCTCGTTCGCGCGTCCCATCGTGGCCCTCGCCCTCGTCGCGGCGGGCGTCGGGCTGGGTGGGTTCTGGCTCACCGAGCTGCCCCGCGACGTCTTTCCGGACCTCTCAGCGCCTGTCTTCAACGTCATCGTTCAAAACGCCGCCATGGGAACGGAGGAGCTGGAAACGGCCATCGCCGTCCCTCTCGAGGCCGCGCTCTCCGGCCTGCCGGAGGTGCGCCGACTGCGCTCCACGTCCCAGCTCGGCGTCACCCAGGTGACGCTGGAGTTCGAGGCCGACGTCGACTACTTCCGAGCCCGGCAGTGGGTCGCGGAGCGCGTCGCGCAGGCGAGCGTGCAACTGCCCATCGGCACCGAGCCGCCGCTGATCTCGAGCCTCACGGGACGGCTGAACGAGATCTTCGAGTTCACGCTCGAGGCCGAACCCGGCAGCGCCGATCTCATGGCGCTGCGTGACCTGGCGGAGTTCGAGGTCCGGAACCGCCTGCTGGCCGTACCCGGCGTCGCCGCCGTGGAAACCCTCGGCGGACACCTGAGGCAGTTCCAGGTGCAGCTCGATCCCGACCGCATGTCCGCGCGCGGCGTGACCCTCCACGAAGTGCAACACGCGCTCGAGGGCGCCAACATCAACGCCGCCGGCGGCTTCATCGTCCGCGGCTCCGCGGAGTGGACCGTCCGCGCCACCGGCCGCGCGGAAGGCGTGGCCGACCTCAGCGAGACGGTGGTAGCCGTCCGCGGCGCGACCCCTGTGCTGCTCTCGGACGTCGCCGACGTGCGTGAGGCGCCGGCAATGCGGCGTGGCATGGCCCACCGGCTCAAGGGAGAAGTCGTGAGCAGCCGCGTGGCGAAGCAGTTCGGCGCGGACACCGTCAAGGTCGCGCGCGGCGTGCGCGACGCCATCGAAGGCCTGCGGAAAGCGCTGCCGCCGGGAGTGACGCTGCGCGTCGTCTACGACCAGGCGGATCTCGTGGCCTCGTCGCTCGGCGGCGTCGGCCGCGCCGTCCTGCTGGGGGCCGTCTTCGTCGTCCTCGTCCTGTTCGCTCTTCTCGGCAACATGCGCGCCGCGCTGATCGTGACGGTGACGATCCCGCTCTCCGTGGCCATGGCCGGCGTCTTCCTTCACCACGCCGGCGTCGGCATCAACACCATGACGCTCGGTGGTCTCGCCATCGCCGTCGGCCTGCTGGTCGACGCCGCGATCATCATGACGGAGAACGTCATCCATCGCCTGAACACCGTCCGCGCCGGCGAGGCGCGCGCGGTCGCGCTGGCGGCGGCGGTCGAGGTCGGACGGCCGATCGGGTTCGCGGTGGCGATCGTGGTGGTGGTGTTCCTGCCGATCCTGGGCATGACGGGCATCGAAGGGCGCATGTACAAGCCGCTGGCGGCCGCCGTCGCCTCGACCGTCGCGGCTTCACTGCTGCTGGCCCTGACCGTCGTGCCTCTCGCCTCGGCCCTTTTCCTCCGACGGAAGCGCGAGCACGCCGAGGACGACGTGCGGCTCATCCGCTGGATCAAGTAGCGAT
>Ga0114129_10008451_pt1 | contig 14669 bp, 19 predicted proteins | sample RhiMetdeltSRZDD1_FD_80071 | JGI IMG/M metagenome (GOLD analysis project Ga0114129, IMG submission 80071) | Populus rhizosphere microbial communities from Tennessee, USA - Rhizosphere MetaG P. deltoides SRZDD1 (version 2) (version 2) | ecosystem: Host-associated > Plants > Roots > Rhizosphere >... | reverse complement strand
CGGCGGGAACACACTGCTTCACATGGCGACCTCGCAGCCCGATCGACTTGAAGCAATGGTGATCGTCAGCGCGACGACCCACTTTCCAGAACAAGCCCGCGCTATCATGCGCCAGTTCACCATTGATAGCCTCACCGAAGCCGATTGGCAGCAGCAGCGACAACGCCATAAGCACGGCGATGATCAGATTCGGGAGTTGTGGAGGCAAGGAAACGGCTTCAAGGACAGTTACGACGACTTGAACTTCACGGCTGACGATCTGTCGGCAATCACTGCGCGGACCTTGATCATTTTTGGCGATCGCGATCCGTTTTATCCGATAAGCATCGCGGTTGATTTGTACGAGGCGATTCGTCGATCGTATCTCTGGGTCGTTCCCAACGGCGGACACGGCCCCATCGGGGGTGACATGAGGGACAGCTTCATTGTGAACTCGTTGGCATTTTTGCGCGGCGAATGGGAGCGGTAGTTTGGATATGATGTGGCCGATGTGGAACGTCCTGGACACAACACCCGCGGTCGAGGCGACTACCCGCCGCTGAACACAGGAGGAGGTCGCTATGCCAGTTGTTCGTTTATTCGCATCATTGCTGCTGACGAGCTGTCTCGCGGTCGCCCAGTCACCCACCGCTCAGAAGGCGGGTCCGTCAGAAGCTGAGGTCGGGTCGATCAACGCTCTCTATGGTGAATGGAGCCAGGCGCTGGCGACGCGAGGCGCCGAGGGCTACGCTTCTTTCTTTGTGGCTGACGGATCAGTGCTGCCACCAAACGCGCCACCGGTTGAAGGTAGAGACGCGATACGCGGGTGGATTCAAAAGGTGCTGGACGAGTTCACTACTAAAGACGCGCGGCTGAGTTGGGGCCCGCTGCAGGTGGCAAACGGACTGGCCGTGCGACGTTTCACGCTCAGCGGATTGCGAGTGCCCAAGAAGGGCGGCGAAGGAACGCGGTTCACCAACAAGTACCTCGACGTGTTGCAGAAGCAACCGGACGGATCGTGGAAGTTTGTGTGCCGCATGTGGAGCAGTAACGAATAACCGAAGAGACAGAGAACAGATTCATTGCGAGGAAAACGTGAGCAAGTCACGAACGCAGACTCGGCGCCGAAAAGTTGAGCCGGTCACCTTTGACACAGTACGCAAGATGGCGCTCGCTCTGCCCGGCGTTGAAGAGGGAACGTCATACGGCACTCCTGCGTTTCGGTGCAACGGAAAAATCCTGGCCAGGTTTCACCAGGACGGTGAATCGCTGGCGCTCAAGGTTGAGTACGTCGCGCGGGAGGTCTTGATGGCAAACCATCCGCAGACGTTTTACATAACGGATCATTATCGCTGCTGGCCGTTGATGCTTGTGAGGCTTTCGAATGTTGATTCAGGTTTACTGCGATCATTGATCGAGGAAGCCTGGCGTGGTCTTGCGTCGAAGCGAATGGTCGCAGCTTTCGAATCGAGCCGTGACCACAATCTCGCCATCCGTTCCCTCGAAAGAACCACTTCAACGCGACGAAAGTAAAACGGAAAATTGAATTTCCTTTCTTGCTTTTCATAGTTGCATCAGTAAAATCAAGCCTAGTAGTAAACGCTATCGAGCGCCGAGCCCTTGGCGATAGCCAAAGGCTCAATAGCCCGAATGAATCTTTGACAATCAGGGAAGATACGCCGCGATAAACGAGGATCCGGCAAACGGACCGGGTCAAAGAGCTTATGCGACTGTTTCATTCATCAAGAGAAAGAACCTCGCCAGGCGCCGATAGCGCAGCGGCTCTTTCGACGACGAGCGCGAAAGAGCCCCCCGCGACAAACTTCCCTCGAAGGTGGTTGGAAATGTAGGCCATCAGTGAGGAATGCGCAGCTAGAATCCTCTCCGGTAGTGCTACACCGCCAGCACTCTTCAAGGGAAGTAATCGAACGGGACCTATAAGGCTCTCTCGCGCTCCGTACGAAGGAGCGACGATGAAGAGCAGCAAGCATTGCTTAAAGTGCAACAAGCCAATTGAGAAAGAACGGCCGAAGTGGGCCAAATACTGCAAAGAGTGCGGCCGTCACCGCAGCCGAGACTGGAAGCGCGAGCACCCTGAACGCGCGAAGCTCTACGACTCTGAACACGCAGTCCGAGACTGGCGCGATCGCAATAATTGGAACGCTTACATTAAAGCTTGGCGCGAAGAACATCACGCGACATATCGAGCGCAGAATACCCGTCACGTCCAAGAGCACCGAGACCGCAACAAGAGCTCGATAGCGGCTGCTCTAAACAGGAGGCAGATCGTAACGGTCGCAGGTCTGTTGCTTTTTGTACTCGCAGCGCAGGGTTGTGAGTCGATTCCCCAACTAAGAGTCTCAATCGAAGAACTGGATCATTTCGATTGGTTCCTAGTGCGGTTGACGGCGACATCTACTCTGCTGGCGGCATGTCTCCGGCTAATACTTCATGACGTAACGCGTTTGATCTCGGACACTCGTCGTCGGAAACTTGAGTCCGATACCGAGGGATTATCTCATCGCCGAAGACACTGATCTAAGCGTCCGATCGGTCTGAATCGCTCGCGTGCGACTACCCTTAGCCTCAGGAGACTTGAATCTTCTCCAGAACCCATTCGCGGATCAAATCCGCAGAACCGACGCCTTTGGATTTCGCAATCTCATTCAATGCTTCTATTTCCTCCGGCTCCAACTGAACCTTCACCACAGCTTCTCGCTCAAAGACTGGTTCAGAAACTTCTTCCAGTTGGTCTTCGAAATCAGTAAGGTCGTGAGTGTCCCAGAAGCGAGCCAGTTCCTGAATTGAATCAGTCTGCGGGATATTTAGGATGCTCATAGATTTGCCCATTGCTTGTATCTCCGTCTTTCATTGTCGGTCATCGAACGCGCCGTAACCGGGTATCCTCTGCCGTCAGGAAACTGAATCACGACACAGAACAAATAGCGTCCGGCCATCGTTTGCCCGAGAACGTAGTAGACAGGATTCAGTCCTTCGGATTTCGCGCGCCGCACAAACGGTTTTCCGAAGCACGTTTCCTCTACCTCTTCGGGAGTTATGCCGTGGCCTGCAATATGATCAACTCTGTCCCTCGGCCAGACAAACTCCCCGATCTTCATTAGTGAAATCTATCAGAGGAATGGTGCAGCGCCAATGATGCAACGCATAGTTGTCGCCGTATCAAGGCAACACCTCATCAACAACGACTGAAACGCGCCTGCCCAATCCTTGACGAAAGGACTAACCAACTTCATGCTGCTTCTTTCGGGCGGGAGGGTCATCGAAGAATCATGCCAAGCGTAACTTCCTTCTCCGAAATCGAGACAGAATTCATCGAGCGTGTTCACACGATGGTCTGGTGCAGCATGGCGACGCTCGATACGAAGAATCGATTGCGATCGCGGATACTGCATCCGATTTGGGAAGGCTCGATCGGTTGGGCAAGCGCCAGACCTCACTCGCTAAAGGCCAGGCATATCGCGCATTGTCCATATGTTACGCTCGCATACATCTCCGACATCGCGAGGCCCGTCTACGTCGATTGCACCGCGCGATGGGAAGACGATGAGGTAGCGAAGAGACACGTCTGGGAGCTGTTCAAGACGACTCCTCCGCCGGCCGGGTTCGATCTGGCGAACATTTTCAGAGGCGTAGACGATCCCGAGTACGGCGCGTTGAAGTTCACACCGTGGCGAATCGAGCTGTTTGATCTCTCGAATGTCGAAAACCGCAAAGTCTGGAGAGATGATAGCGCCGCTCGATGACGAGAGGCGTGGCCGGCCAGGGTGTCAGACAACGCGGCTCGACTTGCTCGCTTCGCGGGGCACTTGATCTCTTCCGCACACCGGACGACAATAACGACTTCGCAAATCAATCGAAGGAGCCCGACTAGATGGGGAAAAAGGATCCGCGGGTGGATGCTTACATCGCAAAGTCCGCTGAGTTTGCCAAGCCTATCCTGACTCACCTCAGAAAGCTGATTCACGAAGCGTGCCCAACGGTTGAGGAAACAACGAAGTGGAGTTTTCCGCACTTCATGTACAAGAGCCCAACCGAGCGCACTGCGCGCATACTCTGCAGCATGGCCTCCTTCAAGCAGCACTGCGCGTTTGGTTTCTGGTACGCCGAGGGAGATTCGAGTCACGAGGCGCAAACCGGTCCGGCTATGGGACAGTACGGAAGGATCACGAGTGTCGCGGACTTGCCCAAGGAGAAGGTCTTGGTGCAGCAGATCAAAGAGGCCGTTAGGGTTCACGATGCCGGTGTCAAGCCGAGACCCGCGGCTCGATCCACCGAGAAGAAGGAGCTCGAAATACCGGATTATTTCACGGCTGCTCTAAAGAAAAACAAGAAAGCGCTGGCGACATTCGAGCAGTTCAACTACAGCAATAAGAAAGAGTACGTCGAATGGATAACCGAGGCGAAGACTGAGGAGACTCGTAAGAAGCGGCTGGACACCGCGATTGAATGGATGTCCGAAGGAAAACCGCGGAACTGGAAGTACATGAAGTGACGGGTTGCAATCTCAACACGCGCTCTGATAGCCTCTGAAGCTGGTCGGGTAGTCGGCCAGCATCACTCGTACAGCACAGTCTTCCATCTCCATAACTGAGTTGTACGAATCAAACCACCCGCACTTTTTGAGGTAGCAACGATGCTGGCAGGTGATATTCCCGAAGCTCTTACTTTCGACGACGTTTCGCTGGTTCCCGCTCGAAGCGGAGTTCTTCCGACCGAAGCCGATACCACCACCCGCTTCACTCGCAACATACCGTTGAACATTCCGATCTCGTCCGCGGCGATGGATACGGTGACTGAATCGCACCTGGCGATCGCCATTGCTCAGCAAGGCGGAATAGGTGTCGTTCACAAGAACCTTTCCATCGACGCTCAACGGGACGAAGTCGACAAGGTAAAGCGCAGCGAGTCGGGCATGATCGTCGATCCGGTTACGATGACGCCCGATCACCCAATCTCCGATGCCGTTGAAGTGATGGAGCGCTACCGCATCTCCGGCGTGCCGATTGTCGAGAACAGCGGTCGTCTCGTAGGCATTTTGACTAATCGTGATTTGCGGTTCGAAATGCGACTCGATCTGCCCATTAGCGAAGTGATGACCCGAGAGAACCTGATCACCGTCCCCGTCGGCACCACGCTCAACGAAGCAAAAGCTATCCTTCAACGTCACCGAGTCGAGAAGCTTCTGGTGGTCGACGACAACTACAGGCTGAAGGGCCTGATTACGGTTAAGGACATTCAAAAGGCGATCAAGTATCCGCTTGCGGCTAAGGACGATCTGGGCCGTTTGCGCGTGGCTGCGGGAGTAGGCTCGACAGGTGATTTCATGGAACGCGCCGAAGAGCTGGTTCGAGCTCGCGTCGATGCCTTGGTGATCGATACCGCGCACGGGCACACAGAGAGCGTGATCTCCGCCGCGAAAAAGATAAAGAGCCGTTTCCCCGAGGTCGATCTTGTCGCCGGCAACATCGCCACCGCCGAAGCAACAAAGGACTTGATCTCAGCGGGCGTCGACGCGATAAAGGCGGGAATGGGTCCGGGCTCGATATGCACCACTCGAGTGGTAAGCGGTGCCGGTGTGCCGCAGATCACCGCAGTTCTGGATTGCGCGCGCGCGGCTCGCGGCTCAGGCGTACCGTTGATCGCTGACGGCGGGATCAAGTACTCAGGCGACATAAGCAAAGCGATTGCGGCGGGAGCGGATTCGGTGATGATCGGCTCGCTCTTCGCAGGGACCGACGAGAGTCCCGGCGAAATAATTCTCTTTCAGGGACGCTCGTTCAAGGCGTATCGCGGAATGGGCTCGATTTCAGCGATGAAGGAAGGGAGCCGCGACCGTTACGGGCAGGCCAGCGAGTTTCAGATGTCCAAGCTCGTGCCGGAAGGCATTGAAGGAAGAGTGCCGCACAAGGGGCCGCTCGCTTCGTTGGTGCATCAGTTGGTCGGGGGACTGCGAGCCGGGATGGGTTACTGCGGCTGTCGCTCGATCGAGGAGCTTCACGAAAAGGCGCGCTTCATTCGCGTGACTTCTGCTGGCCTGCGCGAGAGCCATGTTCACGACGTCATAATCACGAAAGAAGCGCCCAACTATCGAATTGAGTAGGCGGAACTCGACGCAGGGGTGCAGCGGCGCAGAGGATTATAGAATTGAGTAGGCGCAAGTCGACGCAGGGGAGCAGGGGAGCTGAGGAGCTGAGGAGCTGAGGTGAACGCGAGCCCCTTCTCCCCTTCTCCTCTGCTCCTCTGCTCCTCTGCTCCCCTGCTCCCCTGCTCCCTGCTCCCCTGCTCCTCTGCTTATGACTATGCCTCTCAACGTTAAACAAATCTGGAACGCGTGTGGGGAGGCCTTTGATCGATTCACAACCGCTGACGACTCTTTCGCGGAGCACATCGAACGACCGGCGATCGACCACCTCATCGGAAACGTCGCCGGCGCCCGTTTGCTCGATCTCGGTTGCGGCAGCGGAACCTATTCGTTGTTGTTCGCAGAGCGAGGAGCGCAAGTAACAGGGCTGGATCTCTCACACACGATGATCTCGCTCGCCGAACAGAGAGCGCGCGAGCGAAGCTTGCAAGCGGACCTTCGATTAGCTGACATTCGTGAGCCGCTTCCCTTCGCGGATGCGGAGTTTGATTGCGTCTTCACCGGCACCGCACTGCACTACGTCGATGACATCGGCAGGTTGATGCGCGAAGCGGCTCGCGTGATGAAACCTCGTGGGCGGCTGGTTGCAAGCGTGCTGCATCCGATGTCCACCGCCCGCTTTCCGTTGGCCGATTCACCCGAGATGGAAGGCCCCGATCCCTGGGAAGGCTGGTACTTCGGTTCGCCTATTAGGTGCATAGAAACGCCGTGGCTCGGCTTCGGCGAAGTGTCGCGCGAAGGCCGGCGCATCTTCTGTCATCATCACACGGTGTCCGATTACTTCAATGCCGTGTCGTCTGCCGGACTTAGCATCACTGACTTGCTCGAGCCCGCTCCGGCTCCGGAGTTCGGCGCAAAGAATCCAGCTCGCTACGATCAGGCGATGCGCGTGCCGGTGTTCTTGATCTTCAAGGCTGTATCGATCGCGTAGAGACAGCGCACTGCAACTATCTACAATTGTCCGAAGAATCCTGCACCGCAGCCCGCTTGCCCTTCAAAGAAGGACGCTTCTAGAATAGTTAAGAGCCTTTGATGAGCGGCACCGCAGTTGCACTTCACGTCGTACCGGCGCGTGATGATTCACAAACGAGCAACAATAATCTACAACCCTATGTCGGGCCGTCCCGCGCGCCGTGAAGAGAATGTTCACCGAATGATCGGACTGCTCGGCAAGCGCGGCGTCGAGACTGAAGCCCGCGCGACTACCGGGCCCGATGACGCCGCGCTGCTTGCGCACGAAGCAGCAGCAGCGGGCGCGGACATCATCGTAGCCTACGGTGGTGATGGCACGCTGAACGAAGTCATCCAGGGTATGGCTGAAAGCGAGGCCGCCCTGGCAGTTTGGCCCGGCGGCACTGCGAATGTCGTAGCGCGAGACGTGGGAGTTCCGTTCGACACTGATGAACTAGCCGACATGATTGCGGGCGGGAAGACCAGACGAATCGCGCTTGGCCTGGCTCGAACGAGTTCAGGGTTCAGGGTTCAGGGTTCAGAGTTCAAGGTTCAGAGTTCAGGGTTCAGAGTTCAGGGTTCAAGGTTCGATGTTAAGAGTTCGGCAAATGAGACCGCGAGAGCGATTTCCGAACCTGGAACGAACCCGGAACCCGGAACCCGGAACCCTGAACGCGGAACCCTGAGCCCTGAACCCCGAACGGAAGCGCGTTATTTCGTGATGATGGCCGGCATTGGTCTGGATGCGTCCATCGCTCGCGGCGTCAACAAGAAACTGAAGAGAAGGACGGGCGAGATCGCTTACTGGTTGTCAGGCCTCAAGCATCTGTTCCTGTGGCGCGGCGAACCGTTCACAATCGAAGTAGATGGAGTTTGCCACGAAAGCACGTTCGCGCTGGTCGGCAACGGCAAGGGATACGGCGGAGGTATGATGATGACGCCGGGCGCAAGGCTTGAAGAGCCGTGGTTCGAGGTCTACATATTGCCGCCGCCGCGAAACAACTTTGGCTACTTGCCTGCGCTACGCGGCTGCATGCGCGGCAAGCCGGAGATTGGTGGAGGCTTGCTGGTCAAAGGCAAGCATGTAAGAGCGAACTCGGCGCACGAGCCGTGGGTCGAGGCGGACGGCGAGATCATCGGTCCGCTGCCGATGACCTTCGACGCAGTGCCCGACGCGCTTTCAATCATCGTTCCGTAGTAGCACAGACTTCAGTCTGTGAGTATTGTTGGTCGAGGAGTATTCTCAATGAAAGCAGTACCGATTTCACTTCTAGTAGCTGGATTGATGATCGCGAACTCAATCAGCACACACGGTCAAGTTTTGCAGCAGGAGTCATCAGCCCTCGCAAACAAAATCGATCGAGCCGCCGACGTCCCCGGGTTTGACCGGCTGAGGATCGAAGGCTTTGATGCTGTCTACAACATTGACTACAAAGCTGCTCGCGAGCGCTTTCTGCAAATGACCAAGCTCGCGCCTGACCATCCAGCCGGTTACGTCTACCTGGCGAATAACCTGTGGCTCGAGACCCTTTATCAAAGCCGCCGCCTGACGACTTCTGTTTACACCGGCGGATCGTTCTACGCACAAGATAAGGACGAAGACAAAGTCGACCCGAAGCGCGACCGCGAGTTCAACGAGCTTATCAAACAAGCGCTTGCCGCGACGAAAGCACGGCTGCTGAAGAACTCAAAAGACGTCGAAGCGCTGTACTACCAAGCCTCGGCTTTGGGGCTGCGGGCGGCTTACGGCACCTCGGTGAAACGCAGCTTCACGCGGTCGATTGGCGATGCCAACGACTCGATAAAGATCCAAAGGCAGGTGATCAAACTCGATCCGGAATACGTTGATGCTTATCTCAGCATCGGGCTCTATGAGTACGTCATCGACAGCTTACCGTTCGGCTGGAGACTGCTGGCCAGGTTTGCAGGACTGAAGGGATCAAAGAAGAGCGGGATCGAGCACCTCGAGATGGTGACCCAGAAGGGAAAGTACACGGCGGACGATGCGCGTGTGGTGCTGCTCGGCATCTACAGCAAGGAGAACCAGCCCGAGCGCGCGCTCGAAGTCATCAGCCACCTGGCGAAGCAATACCCACGCAATTATCTGTTCGGAGTCGAGCGCGCGTCGATGCTGTATCGCATGGGCCGCGCGGACGACGGCGCTCGAGCGTTTGCTGATTTGTTGAAGGACGATCGCGTTGAAAGTCAGGCGACAGACCTGGTGAACTATCAATGGGGCGAAGCGTTGCAGGCAAAGCAGGACTTCGCAAACGCGGTCGCGCGCTACAAAGAAGTGCAACGCTGGCCGAAGTCCGATGCCGGCCTGGTTTCAATGGCGCATCTTCACGCGGGCGAGGCGTTTGATGCGCTTGGAAAACGCGACGAAGCGATGGCCGAGTATCAGACGGTGCTGAAGCGCGAGAACGTATTTGATTCGCACAAGCTGGCTACGCAGTATGTGAAGAAGGCTTACGTGGCAGCGAAGGGATGACGCTCTAGTCTTTCTCTACTAGCGTCACGAGCCGCTCGTCGCCCGTGTCGTTTCGCGCTGTCAACGCGTCCCTGAGATCGTCGCGAATTCCTTCTATCTCGTCGCTTGATGCGCCGAATCGGCGTTCGATCTCTTCGGCATCCAGCGAGTCGAGCACGTAGCCTAACGCCGCCTCGTACAGTACGGTCTCATCTTCAGAGACTCTTGCGTCAATCAACGTTACTGCGGCGATTCTTTTTTGTTCACTACTTCCATATCATTTTAGCTGTTGGGGTAAATCAGATAGATCGATTCTCTCCCACTTGCCCTCGGTTTGTCGCTTCTCAGGATTGGCGCGTGTCGTTCGGAAGCTTCTGTGGTGTAAACCATCTACGGTGAAAACGTGTGTGCGACTACCGTCTCGGGCCGAGAGTTCGGTGAACGGATTAGTACGTGATCAATGCCTTCCGATCAACTTGCGCAGGTGTATCGATGGCAGTATTATTCGTTCGCTTTAGGCTAGCAGCATCCGCCGCTAGAAGCCAGCGGTGATTCCCCTCCGGGAACGGGCGCGGGAGGTGCCGCAGCGACCCGAAGGCCTCGGAAGTGGATTATCCGGGCGAGCTTCCCCAACCGCGACAACGTGCGAACACAGCCTGTCCCTGTCCGGCACTTTGACGTGGCGCGGCGCTTGACTACGCCTGCCAACTTACAAACAATCGCCGCGAACGGTCGCGCCGCGTATCGCGGGGTAGCCAGTTCCCGGCCTCGGTGAAAGGAGAGAGTAATGAGCAAACTTGCAGGGCATATGAGAAAGCTTGTTATCAGTGTCGGGGTTGCTGCAATTGTCGCAGTTTCCGTCTACGCCGATCATTCGCCGACACAAACAGCGCGAGCGAGGCAGCACCCGGCCAATCAGTCTGGCGCGAGCGGGAGAATTGACTTCACGAGCGTCCCGGGCGGCCTACTGGTCACGGGCACGGCTACCGGGCTGCAAGGGCCGTCGATCGCCCGGTACGTTTCGCTGGTGTACGACCTCGGCTCTGTCCCCGGTGGGCCGACCCTATGCGAGCCGACCACCGACCCCCCCATTGAGGGTATGTTCGTCGGCATCTGGGCGGTCGACGCGTTGGGCAACGGCAGCCTCATCCAGGTCGTCCCACCTGGGGCGATCGCACCCCTGAGTGTGATCGACACTATCTCGATCCGCGACACCACGATCAACGACGGGTTTGGCCCCGAGGCGGTCGTCGCCTGCGGGGAGATTGCCGTCCACGGAGGGCGATAGGTCCGATCGAGGAGGTCGACAGCGTTCGGCTTCCTCGCCATCGTTGCAGCCAGAACGAAGCCTCAGCACCAAAGTACTGCTAACGATAGCCGTCATCACGACTGGGTGCCGACGGGCGAACCCAAGCACCCAGCATGACGGCTGCCCCGAACGGGCCCATAATCCCCGGAGCCCGGCTGCGACCGCGGATCCTGGCACTTGCCATACGGGAGCTGCCTCGCCTGCGCGGATGCTCCCGGCCATATTGGATCTGCCGCGCGGGGCGTGGGCGGCCCACAGCTCGGTAGTCCCAGTCCACCATATCTAACCGCCATTCCTACCGATCGCCTAGTCTACCGCATCGAAAGCCAGCGCTTTACATGCTCGCGAACACGTCCCTATAATCCTCGGTCAACATCATGACCTCCGATTACGAACTCGTCGTCATCCTCGATTTCGGCGGACAGTACACTCAACTCATCGCGCGCAGAGTTCGCGAGCTTGGCGTCTATTCTGAGATCGTTCCATTCAACATCTCGACCGAAGAACTGAGAAGCAAGAACCCGCGAGGGATCATTCTCTCGGGAGGCCCGTCGTCGGTCTACGAACAGGGCGCGCCGCATCCTGATCCGGCAGTGATTGAACTCGGCGTGCCAGTGCTCGGCATTTGTTACGGCGTGCAACTGATGGCTCACTTCCTCGGCGGCGAGGTTAAGCCCTCGAATCGACGCGAGTACGGACAGGCTGAGATTGAAGTGAAAGCCGAGAGTCAATTACTCGCGGGACTTCCTTCGCAGCTCAAAGTTTGGATGAGTCACGGCGACTACGTGAGCAGTCCGCCCGAAGGCTTCACCATCACCGCTGCTACTGAAGCCGCGATCGGCGCCGTCGAAGACCCGCGGCGGAAACTCTACGGCGTCCAGTTTCATCCCGAGGTCGCTCACACTCCTCAGGGAAAAGAAATACTCCGAAACTTTCTTGTTAACGTCTGTCAGCTTCGCTGCGATTGGACGATGGCGTCGTTCATCGAAACGACCGTCGAGGACATCAAGCGTCGAGTCGGCGATGGCCGCGCAGTTTGCGGACTATCGGGCGGAGTCGATTCATCGGTTGCGGCGGCGCTTGTGGCGCGAGCGATCAGCGAGCGACAGACTTGCATATTCGTGGACACTGGACTGCTTCGCAAGAACGAGTTTGAGGAAGTGCTCGAAGCTTATCGTGAGATGGATCTGAACGTCGTAGGCGTTGCGGCGGGCGAGCGCTTCTTGACGCGGCTTGCGGGCGTGGCCGATCCCGAACGCAAACGCAAGGTCATCGGAAACGAATTCATTGAGATCTTTCAGGAAGAGGCGCGCAAACTAGGTCACGAAGACTTTCTCGTCCAGGGCACGCTCTATCCGGACGTGATCGAATCAGTTTCCGTGAAAGGTCCCTCAGCGGTCATCAAGTCTCATCACAACGTAGGCGGCTTGCCTGAGAAGATGAACTTGAAGCTGATCGAGCCTCTGCGCGAGCTGTTCAAAGACGAAGTGCGAAGAGTCGGCCGCGAGCTGGGCTTGCCCGAAGAGATCATTGGTCGTCAGCCGTTCCCCGGGCCCGGACTTGCAGTTCGAATCCTCGGCGAAGTGACTCCCGATCGCGTCGCGTTGTTGCAAGAGGCCGACGCGATCGTCATCGAAGAGATCCGCCGCGCCGACCTTTACGACAAAGTCTGGCAATCGTTCGCTGTGTTGTTGCCGGTGTCGACCGTGGGTGTGATGGGAGATATGCGAACGTATGATAACGCGGTCGCGTTGCGGATAGTCGAGTCGCTTGATGGGATGACTGCTGATTGGGCCCGCTTGCCTTATGAAGTGTTGCAGAGGATTTCGTCTCGAATAGTCAGCGAAGTGCGCGGCATCAATCGAGTGGTTTACGACATCAGCTCAAAACCACCTTCAACGATCGAGTGGGAATAGAGGATGTACCGTAGACTGTCCAGTCTGCGGCTGCTCTCTGCTACTTGACCCCGCAGACTGGACAGTCTACGGTACATCCTCACCTCGCTTCCGCACCAGACAAATGGCTTTCACCTGGTGACGATCGAGCACGCTAAAGCGAGCCGCGAAGTCGGGCGGTTCAATGCCGTCGCGAAGGTCAACGACCGCCATCTCCCCGCCCTGGATCCGCTCCGATGAGCCAAACACCCGATAGCGCGACGAGCGCGTGGCCATCATCTTTATGTCGATGTCTCGTGATGCTTCGGCTTCGCGTAGGCTGAATAGCTTCATTCGAGTCCCCCGTCAAGCATTTCAACCAGCCTTGGAATCTCAGTCAAGTCATCCGTCACAAAGTCGGCCATCGTTGGCTCGCCTTCTGCCATCCGCGTAACCCCAGTGAATCTGATCGCGCGATAGCCTGCAAGCTTTGCGCCGGCGATGTCTGAGCGCTCGAGATCGCCGATGTGTACGATATCTCTCGGCTGGACCCTAAGCGATCTGGCGGTAGTTTCGAAAACCTTTTTGTGAGGCTTCGCGCGGCCGGCTTCGTCAGAAAAAACCAGAGAGTCGAATAATTCGAGAAGCCCGTTCGAAGCCAGCACCTGCTTCAACACTCGGCCCGGTGAAAACCCCACATCCGAAATGATCGCCAGCCGGTAGCGCTCGGATAACTGAGTTAGAACCTCTCGCGCGCCTTCGATTAAGACGGGAGGGTGTTCGAGCACGCCCTCTTCGAAGACCCGCGTAAGCCCGGCGAGTGCTACTTCCGGGAGCGCCACGTTGAGCTCGCCCAGAATCGCGCTCAAACGCTCTGCGACGTGCAGCGTGCGGTGTTCCTCTTTCCAGATCTTCTGATGGCACTCAGCCTCGACCTTGCAGGCTCGCTCAAGCTCGGCGCGCGGCACGGTACGCCTGGTTAGAACCGCTTCTTCGAGCAGACTTCGCCGCCTGCTGTGATATAGCTTAGTGAGATCCGGTTGTTCGGTGAACAACGTGTGCCAGAAGTCGAATGATATTGCCTTGATCGTCAATCGGGCCCCTCCGAGATTGTTTTCCGGCTGCACGAGTATTCTAATTAAAGCCTGGCACAACGAACAACGCCGGCGACGTATGACGAAACAACAATCAACCGAGTTCAGGGCCTCGATCGAAGCAGCCGTTTCGAGTTTCGGGCTCGATCCGTTGACCGAACACCAAATCGATCGCTGCGCCATGCACTACGAGATGCTTCGCCAATGGAATGAACGCGTCAATCTCACGCGGATCATTAGGCCTGCAGAAGCCGCCAGGTTCCATTACGCGGAGTCGATTTTCGGCGCGCAGTTCATTGAGGATGAGCGGGCGATTTTAGACATCGGCAGCGGCGCGGGGTTTCCCGCGATTCCGATCGCAATCATCAGGCCGGATGTTCAGGTGACGGCGCTCGAGGCAAATCAGAAGAAAGGTCTATTCCTGAAAGAGGTGAAGGACGAGCTCAGGCTTGAGAATTTGAGAGTCGTGAATGCGCGCCTGGACGACTTCGATTGGTCCAGTTATGAGCTTCTCACGAGCCGCGCGCTTGAAAGGATGGAAACGGTCTCCAGATCTCTGATCGAAGGAATGGGTGTTGAGCAAAGACTGATGCTCTACTGTGCGGCTGACCTGGTTGCGAAGCTTGAACAGCCGGCGCAGGCGAGGTTGAGAGTTACGACTCACGCGATACCGAAAAGCGAGTCACGCGTTGTAGCGATCTTCTCAATTTGGAGACACGTATGCTGAATGTCAGGTCGATCGCCTAGAATGCTTGCGGTAAGCAAGCTAATCCAGGAGGAGCGACGATGACAACTCAGTTTCAAGACTCGGCGTTTATACCTCGCGACT